>ERZ795047.1057-NODE-1057-length-30731-cov-11.016104_pt1 | contig 30731 bp, 26 predicted proteins | sample MGYA00375131_ERZ795047 | MGnify/ENA primary metagenome ERZ795047 (study PRJEB30176, sample SAMN05720228) | activated sludge metagenome | isolation source: Anaerobic digester | place: Japan | collected 2015-05-20 ...
AAAATCTGCATTGCAGCTAAAACGGGTTTATAGACTACCTATAAGGGATGGAAACCACCAACGACACCGAATCCGAAGATCCCGAGGGTAATCGTTTATAGACTACCTATAAGGGATGGAAACTCGTCTTCCTCGTATGCAGTCACGTAATCTTTTAAGCCGTTTATAGACTACCTATAAGGGATGGAAACATGCGCATCGACACCGGCCCCTCGAAAGGCGCTTCGGTTTATAGACTACCTATAAGGGATGGAAACCTCCGGTAGGGAGCTCATAATAATCAAATTTTTCTACCGTTTATAGACTACCTATAAGGGATGGAAACAGTTGGCTTTCGGTTTTGATGATTTCCCGCTGAAGTTTATAGACTACCTATAAGGGATGGAAACGGGGCCAGGCATCCGAGATCATTCCGAGGGATCTCAGTTTATAGACTACCTATAAGGGATGGAAACTCATCCAGAGAGCATCCGTCCAAACGCGGACGCCGGTTTATAGACTACCTATAAGGGATGGAAACTTCCATGTCCCTCCCTCACAACTCTTTCGTCCCCACGTTTATAGACTACCTATAAGGGATGGAAACTTCGGACACTCCCCCTGGAAAGTCCAGGGACTATTTCGTTTATAGACTACCTATAAGGGATGGAAACCTGAAACCGCTCTTCCTGGATAGGCCATTTGGTGTGTTTATAGACTACCTATAAGGGATGGAAACGACGGCTGCGCTGGGGCTAAAGCGCCGCTCATGAGGAGTTTATAGACTACCTATAAGGGATGGAAACACCTTGTCAAGCGTGACTCTACGATTGTTAGCTTGGTTTATAGACTACCTATAAGGGATGGAAACCGTAACTTCCACCTTAAGATCGCCGACTGTCTCACGTTTATAGACTACCTATAAGGGATGGAAACTATGATGCGCTCTACGCGCTCCATCGCAGTTTTCACGGTTTATAGACTATCTATAAGGGATGGAAACCCGCAACCGCCCCGCTTGTATCATGCGCGATTTGCCGTTTATAGACTACCTATAAGGGATGGAAACTTCCCTCCCTTCATTTTTCTTCCGCGGAAAAGAGGGTTTATAGACTACCTATAAGGGATGGAAACCTGCCTATGCTGCCCGACGAAGCTGCAATCTGGGAGTTTATAGACTACCTATAAGGGATGGAAACCGCCTAGCGCAGCCCCATATTCTCCGTCCCCCGCCTCGTAGACACTTCATCCACCAGGAGAAGTCCGGGACTCGCCATGAAAGCTTGTCCGATAGCCCCGACTATCTGCATAGTTTCCATCCTCTCTCCGAGGACTACATATGCAAGGACTGCCGTGACAGCCGGCCCAGCCATACAGAGAGTGTCGGCATGGCCGGCTTCAATGTGGGCAAGTGCTTTGACGTATAGCACATATGCACCAAGAGTCGGACCTAATTGAGGCGGGACCTGGAAATAAGGGCCAGGAACAGACTTCCGAAAACGAGGGCGTACAGCACTGTAGTGCACGATGAATACTTAGACAAAGAACGCTTGCTCAAGATGGTATATGAGCCGTAAGTGATAGCCGGGATGAGTCCTGCGATAACTCCCATAGGATTTGTGACGAGCTGCTCGGGGTTGTAGCCGCCTGCTATAAGAAAACAGCCGAGCAATGTTATGGCAAGGGACAGGCCTTTGCTTAAGGTGAAGCGTTCATTGAAAAGGATGGATGTTGCCACTGTCACGAAGATGGGAGCTGTATAGAGCAGGATTACAGCTGTTGTTGCGGAAGACTGCGCAATTGCTTCGAAGTATGAAAGGTAGTTGAGAGCGACACCGATGACTCTCCGGGGTTGTCATACGCATAGCGCAGATACGGCGAGAAATCCTAGTGACACCTGGCTGTCATGCAATCTGTGATCTTGCTTGGATGATGGATAACCCCGTACGATTATTCTGCACTGGTAGTATTTCTTCGGCTTACGGTTCAGGTTGAGTTCAATCTGTTTGACCATGTCCGGCACAGGGCGTAGTCAATTATGCCAGCAGGATTTTCATTCCATGTTCGGTTAGAATCTTGGTTTCCTCTTCTGTTAGGTGTTTGTCAGTGACTAAATAATCGATTTCAGACAGATGTGCTACAGAGAGAATGGCTGATTGACCAAATTTACTACTATCGACCATGAGTACAGTTTCTCTGGCGCATAGAATGCTCATCTTTTGAAACATCACATCATCATCAAAATAGCCCGTAAGAATGAATCTCTCACTAACAGCCGCACCGCCTAGAAAGGATTTGTTTACATGAAAATTACTGAGCATTTCTGTAGTTTGATTGCCCTGGGTTGCATACTGCGTCGGATTTACTAAACCACCGAGGAAAAACAACTTCTGACATTTGCGCCCTCCCTCCAATACTGTGGCGATGGGAAAGGAGTTTGTAACAATTACTAGGGTTTTGAGTAAATCGGGCATTAAGGTCAGTTCCTTAGCTAGCTTCAAGTTTGTAGTACAACCCTCCAGTATTAGAGAATCGCCTTCTTCAATGAGAGTAATGGCTTTTTGGGCGATCTGACGTTTTTGCGCAGCGTTGCGGGTGGAGCGCAGATCAAAAGGGATTTGTTTGTTATTACCGCTGGCAAGGGCTGCTCCTCCGTGTACCTTAACAACCAGCCCTTGTTTGGCTAACACATTCAAATCTTTGCGTGTTGTCTCTGTAGAGACACCCGTAGCGGCTGCCAGTTCTTGTGTGGAACTGATGGGCTTCTGAGAAAGCAGATCCAGTATGGTTTTTCGCCGAGCGTTTAATTTTGATGCCATAGTATCTCCCCCTTAATCTTTTTTAATCATAACATGGAAAAAACCAAATGTAAAGCTGTTAAGCGTGTTTATTTCCAATTTAGCGCCTTATAAAGCATAGAAAGTCTTGGGAATTAGCAACTTTTCATTGACAGATGGGTATAGGGTTGTTATATTTTAAGTGCAAACTCCCATTGAGTGTTGGATAAAGTCAAGAAATTTGGCCGCATTACTTCGCAAATACATAGTAGGAAGGTGAGCGAAATATTGAGGCGGGAAAACTTGGAAAGTCCTAAGCCATATATTTTTATCGACGGAAATCCCCATACCATGGATGACTATGCTCGCTCCATAAAGCGACTAAAACGACCAACAGGCAGGGTGGATGTAGTATTAGACACCGACATGTTTAACGAAGTGGATGACCAATTCGCTTTAGCTTATTTACTACAAAATACTGATAGGCTGAACTTAAAGGGTATCTATGCAGCACCATTTTATAATCATCACTCCGAAGGACCTGCCGATGGAATGGAAAAAAGCTACGATGAAATATTCCGCGTTTTAGACTTGCTTGGGCGCAGAAAATATGAGGATGTGGTTTTTAAGGGTTCCCCGGACTTTCTAAAAGATGAACACGCCCCGATTGATTCACCGGCTGCAAGGGAGATGATTCGACTCTCCCAAGGATACACGGAGGAAAATCCACTTTATATTATTGGTATTGCCGCTTGTACCAATATTGCCTCGGCCTTTCTTATGGATCCAGGAATGAAGGATAGAGTATTTATAGTGTGGTTAGGTGGGATGGGTTTCGACTGGCACGATAACGCCAGCTTCAACGCAGGACAAGACGTGGCTGCTGCCCGGGTGCTTTTGAACAGCGGCGCACCTCTAGCCTTAATACCCGGTCGAGGAGTATTAGATCGCTTCGTTACTACAGGTCCTGAGATGGATTACTGGCTGCGGGGCAAAAATGCTTTTTGTGACTATATAGTGGACAAAACGGCCAGGGAAGCTGCTGTAACGAATGGTGAGAAATGCTGGAGTCGCCCTTTAAGCGATGTGGTAGCAGTAGCTTGGCTACTAGGGAATAACTTTACACTGGATCGCTTGGAGCACAGTCCGGTGATGCAGTATGATCATTTGTATAGTGAAGACAAACGCCGGCTTTTTATCCGATATGTGTACAGCGTAAATCGAGACAAGTTAATCGGTGATTTATTTGATAAATTGGCCAAATACTAATGGAGTTTGTTCGAGACAAAAGAGGTGTTACATATGAATCACACCGGTCAAATCACCAGGGTGGCTGCTCCTAAAAGCCAAGTGCCTCTTAGTCATAGGATTTTTCGGAAAGTAGAGCCTTATTTGTATCTTATTCCTGCCTTTTTGTTCATTTTGGCGTTCACTTACTATCCCTTTATAAAAACGATGGGACTCAGCTTTTTTAGATTGAATAAGTACCGCGAAATAAGGGAATTTGTTGCATTTGCCAACTACGCCAAGGTGTTGGGGGACGAAAAGTTTATACAGGCCATCGGGAACACCCTAATATTCGTGGTTGCCACTGTCCCCATCAGCATGGCGCTGGGCTTTGCACTTGCCCTTTTGGCTCGCAGACGCACCAAATCCTCGGGGGCATACGAAGCCATGTATGCTCTATCCATGGCCGTATCTGCTTCGGTCATTGCTATGATTTTTCAGTTGGCTTTTAATCCTTCCATGGGTATAGTCAACAAACTATTAGGATTAGACATCTCTTGGCTTACGGATCCAAAAACAGCCCTTCTGACGTTGATCATCATCCAAATCTGGTCAAACATTGGGTATAACTTTATATTCCTGCTTGCGGCCCTACGGGGCATGAGCAGTGAGGTTTTGGAAAGTGCCAAGATCGATGGCGCTACAGGCTTTTCGCTTTTGGGTAAGGTGATCATTCCTATGGTTTCACCGACCCTATTATTCCTCTTGGTAAAGGACATCGCCTATGCCATGACCACCAGCAGCTTTACCATTATTCTCACCTACCCTGTCTTCCACAGCGGGGGACCGAATGGAACAACAGAGACCATCATGTCCTACGTTTACGGTAAAGGAATTATAGGAACGAATTATAATGCAGCCTTTGCAGCTACGATGGTCGGGTTTGTGCTCAGTGCTGCCATGATGACCTTGAGCTTGGTTTTGGAGAAGAAGAAGGTGAACTACGCGTAATGGGTATGAAAGGGAATGTACGACCTAAACGAAGTGTGAAGAATGTACTATACCAGATTTTGTGCTTAGCGGTAGGCATAGTGATTATATTACCAATCATCATGGCTGTTTGTATCTCCTTCATGCGGCCTGAGGAGATTTTAACGAAAGAACTGCATTTTTTCCCAAACAGCTTTAGGTACTTGGAAAATTATAAGATTGTGTTTAGCCAAACTCGCATCTTAAGGTTTATGTTTAACTCATTAGTGGTCGCCTTTGTTTCCAGCGTAGTGCGGGTAGTTACAGCCAGCCTTGCTGCATTCTCCTTTGCCTTTTTTGACTACAAAGGAAAAAGGCTCTTATTCGCCCTCGTGGTGGGAAGCATGATTATTCCTGCCGATGTATTGATTGTACAGAACTACTTTACAACTGCTGAGCTCGGACTTATTAACACGTACCTTGGTATGATGGTGGTGTTTTTTGTATCCGCCACCAACATCTTTATGATGCGGCAGACCTTTTTATCCTATTCGCGAAGCCTAAGAGAAGCGGCTATGATCGATGGCTGTGGCAACTTTGAGTTTTTCATTCGAATCCTCATGCCCAGCAACATCCCGGTCATTACAACCGTATTCATCTCTTCATTCGTAGGTATTTGGAACACGTATCTATGGCCGCTGTTGGTAACCAACGCCAACGAGATGCGCACCGCGCAAGTGGCTGTGACTATGCTGAATATCAATGAAGGCAGCAGCTATGGTCCAGGTGCTGTAATGGCCGCTGCGGTTATCATCCTTATTCCATCTATCTTGGTTTTCCTACTACTTCAAAAACGCATCGTTGGAGGCATTATGTCAGGTGCCGTCAAAGGATAATCCCTTGGTTATCCAGGGTTATCATAAGAAAACTCAATTTATGGAGGTCATAACGGTATGAAAGGGCATTTCAAAAAAGTTTCGGCACTCTTAATCTGTTGTTTGCTGTCATTGAGCCTTGCTGAAGTCACATCTGCTTCAAGAAAGCCCATAGAGGTAGTTTTCTGGCACAGCACATCGGGTGCTACCGGTGAAGCACTGGAGTCCATTATTAAGAATTATAACGAAGGTCCAGGTAAAGAAAAGAACATCCACGTGAATTTGGTCTACCAGGGCTATTCAGGTACTGACAAAGTCATCTTGGCCTACCAGACCAAAGATTACGTTAATGCACCAGACATCAATCAAGGTCTTACCTCCACTCTTCCCTCGGTGATGGATATGGGTTGGAGTGTTTCGGCCGAGCGCTTTTTAAGTGATAGCAGATCTAAAATCAATCACGATACATTCTACGAGCCCATGCAGCGTGCCGTGACCTACATGGGTGAAATGGTGGCGGTACCCTTTGCCATGTCTATCCCCATGCTTTATTATAATGTAGATATGCTGAAAGAGGCCGGCTATACTAAACCGCCCCAGACTATGGATGAGCTGACGGAGTATGTAAAAGCGCTCACGATTAAAGAAGGGGATAAGGTATCCCGCTATGGCTTAAACATGCAGGTCAAGCGCTATCAGTTGGTACAGTTCATAAACAGCCAGGGACCCGTAAGTTTCTTTGGTGACAATGAAGGCGGCCGTTTAGCGCCCATGACCAAGATCGTCGCCGGTGAAGATGGCACCTTGAAGGCTTTCCTTGAAAAACTGCAAGATCTGTTGGATACGGGTGGATATAAATATGTGGAAGATAATATCAACGAGGAATTTGCTCAAGGACTGTCGGCTATGGTGATTATGTCCTCTTCCCGATTGGGTACACTAGACAGACTAATGCCAGGCAAGTATATGGTAGCACCCCTACCAAAAGTGAATGCTGATGATCAGGGTGGAGCAGCTATCGGCGGAAGTTGCTTAAGTCTATTTGACCGCGGTGATGAGGCCCGTCTAAAGGCTGCTTGGGATGTTGTTGAGTATGTTGTATCACCTGAGAATCAATACATCTTCTCCACTGCTTCCGGATATATCCCGGTAAATGTGGAAACTGAGAATATGGACAAGATGAAAGCGTACTATAAGGAACATCCTCAGTATAAGGCAGCTTTAGAACAGATGAAAGCATCCAACCCTCTTTCCCAGGAGCCACTCGATTTAACGTATAACGAAATTAACGGCATCATCACCGAAACTATGTTGGAATTCTGTAAGGGTGATTTGAACGTGGATCAGGCAGTTGAGAAAATCGTGAGCAAGTGTAACGCTTCTTTGGATGAGTACCACGAAGCCAACGACTGATAAAAATCTTTTTAACACACTTGGGCGGTATGGAAAACATGCCGCCCATTTTGTGCGCCGGCATGACGCTTCATACGGAGGTGGAAGTCCCCTCGACGGGTAGATAACGACTAAGTGCAAGCCAAGGACAAAGGTGTCCACCGCGAGGTGGAATCTGAAGGAGGCAGGGATACCGGACGGGCAGGCGTGGCAATGGGCAGATACAAGACTAGGCTACTGGCGCGTCGCCTGCAGCTGAATATTAACCCGGGCGATGCTGAATGAAGCCTTCAAGAAAGCCGGTTGCCTCAGCCTTAAAGAGCTTTATCTTGCCTCGTAAGTGTAAAATCTGGAAGCGCCGTATACTGAACTGTACGTACGGTGCCGAGGGAGGTCGGCCGGCTGATTAACGACCAGCCTCATACCTGATCATGGAAATTGCTTAGAAAGGTGGCTTCGCCTATGCCGGAAGATATTCGCTTGGTAGTAACGGATTTGGATGATACCTTGCTGAGTCCCAAAAAGGAAATCAGTGATGAGGCGGTTAAGAAAATTGGGGTACTAAAAAACCACGGAATTCACTTTACCTTCATTACTGGAAGGCCACCCTACGCCGTGGAACGCTTTGCTAGACGAGTTGGTCTAAACGCCCCCATGGTCTGTTGTAACGGTGCCATGTTGGTAAGTGATGGGCAAATTCTAGAACAAGATTCTTTTGCCTTGGCCCCTCTTAAGGATTTGATGGAAGAAATGGCTAACCTTGGCATGACAGTGCTGCTTTTTGATGGAGAAACAGAATATATTCTGGTGAAAACCGATTGGGCAAAGGGCCGAGAAATCCCTATTTGGCCAGGAGGACAGGAAAGATGGGAAAACGGCCAAGCCGTTAAGATCGCTGTTATGGCTGGAAATAAGACTGAGGAATTCAGTAGGTTCGTACCGGAACTGCAGACTTTAGATAAGGACTATTCTATCTTTCTCTATGGGCAAACGGGGTGCGAAATCGTGGCCAAAGGAGTCAATAAAGCCACTGGACTTAAGAATCTGTCTCGCCTGATGAAGATCGACCTCAAAAATATACTGGCTGTTGGTGATAACGAAAACGATATGGAGATGTTAAAAACTGCTGGAATTGGAGCAGCAGTGGGAAACGCGGTTAATGGCACGAAAGCTGTGGCAGATTATGTGTGTCAAGGAAGCTATACCACAGGTGTCCTGGAGGCTATCGATCGATTTGTTCTCGGATGCATGACCAAAGCGCAATAGGGAGGTAAAGTCGACTTTGGATATTGTAACCGCTACCAATATTCTTTACGAACGCTCTGACGGCAGCCGGATCCCTATGGATGAAAGCATCAGAGCCTGTGCCGCTGCAGGTTATAAACTGTTGGATTTTGGTTTTGTAGAGCTGGCACTCCAATCAGAGCCCTTTCACAGCCCAAGCTGGGAAAGGGAGATAGAAGGGTACGCTCGCTTGGCCCAAGAGTTGGGGCTGCGCTTTGTTCAAGCTCATGCAACGATCTTTGATTTTTGCGATCCGGGATTCGAGTACGAACAGGAGTTGGAGCTATTTAAGCGCAGTATACAGGGTGCGAAGATCCTTGGTATTCCCTGGGTTGTGGCTCATCCCTCTACCGGAGTAAAAAACGGTGCAATGCGTCCTGGCACTCACGAAGAAAACGTGGCTTTTTTCCGCGAAATGGCTGCCTTTGCCGCGGAATACGGTGTGGGTATCGCCATTGAAAACATGTGGCGAACAACTCCGGAAGGGGTGCGGCGGTACGCTATCGAGGCGGAAGAGCTGCTGCGTCTGATAGAGGATGTGGATTGTGAAAACGTGGGAGCCTGCTGGGATGTGATACACGCAAGCTTGGAGGGTCTTAACCAAGGCGAAGCCATTCGCCTTTTGGGTAAACATCTAAAAGCTACCCACATCTCGGATGAAACCGGAGCAAATAATTTTCATATTTTGCCCTATAACGGGTTCGTGGATTGGGAAGAAGTGCTGCAAGCTTTAGCCGACATTGACTACAGTGGTCCCTTCGCCTTTGAGATCCAGCACTATTTGCCTAATATTCCTATGCAGTTAGTACCTACTGCCCTAGAATTATCGGTACAGGTAGGACGCTATATGATTGAAGTCCTGCAGAAATATAGAACGAATTAATAGACTCTCTTCCTCCCACTGCTTTAGCTGTTCTGCCGGGTATGGAAGTTTTCCCCCACCTCTATAGCGGTTTTTGTTTTGAATTCATCGAAGGTTGCGTGCATCTTTGCTTTTGGACGTTGTCAGCAAAGGAGAGATTGGCAGCATTGCGAAACAAGGTCTCTAGATCGGCAGTGTTCAGACCATAGAAGGTATCTAATTCGCAAAACTCCTTCGTTAATGTTGTATTCGATATAGTGCGGTTATCGGTATTCACCGTGATGGACAACCGCTTCTTCATAAACATCTGAAATGGATAGTCCTCATATTTAACTGCTGCTGACAGCAGATGCGAGTCAATTTCATAGGTTGATTACGCAGAACACAAAGAATCACGCCATATGCCACCCCGAATTGCTCCTTGCCTGATTCTAACCCCTACTGTACGCTGTCGATAACGGAGTCTAAGGTGTCCGCCAGTAGGTTACCACATCATACCAACGACGCCAACCCTCGGAAGGGAAAATGACGTCAGTACCGAATGTATTAACAGAAGGGTTTGCAGTCGTTATTGTTAGTTGTCGACCTCCGGTAGTGCAAAAACCCCGGGAGGTCGACAACTAAGTGAATCAGCTCATTTTCTTTCTAGCTGGGCTTGAGGAATGGCGATGTATTAAGAATATTGAGAATATAATATGGCCAAAATCTGCATTGCAGCTAAAACGGGTTTATAGACTACCTATAAGGGATGGAAACTGGTGCAAGGCAAGCCAACCAAGGCCAAGCCCAATAGTTTATAGACTACCTATAAGGGATGGAAACTCTCAAGCGATCGTCCATTAGTGGCGCTATTGCGTCGTTTATAGACTACCTATAAGGGATGGAAACACGTGACAGACCTGTATCAGCAACTGACATATATAGTTTATAGACTACCTATAAGGGATGGAAACCGCCTAGCGCAGCCCCATATTCTCCGTCCCCCGCCTCGTAGACACTTCATCCACCAGGAGAAGTCCGGGACTCGCCATGAAAGCTTGTCCGATTGCCGGCATCTGCTGTTCTCCTCCGCTGAGGGTCTTGAATACCCGACGCCTGCAGTGATCCAGGATGGGGAAGAGCACATACACTTCCTTCATGGACTTTTCGATTCTCTGTCTGTACGTGCGGAAGTATGCCCTGATTGCAAGGTTCTCCTCGACCGTAAGGTCAGGGAAGACCCTTCGTCCTTCAGGCGCCATAGCCAGCCCGCGGACTGGCCATTTCCATGCCGGCAACCGTCCGATGTCTTCCCCGTCACTCAGGATCGTCCCTTGGACAGTCCCATGAGGGTACGAAGGAGCGTAGTCTTGCCTGCTCCGTTCGGGCCTACGATCCCGAAGAAGGAACGTCTCCACAACGCTTAAGATAAGGGATACGACGTGGAATCGATCATGCCGCTTCTCGGTGGGAGGGGGCGGTTTAGCTAAGGCCTTTAGGCCTGAGCTGCAAGATCAGCACACGGACGATCACTGCGATGGCCCCGACTGTCTGCATAGTTTCCATAGGGCGATGGCAAGAAATCCGGCGAAGCAATTACAAAAACGGCAGACATAGGGGGATAAGAATACCAAATATGTGCTGTGCCGTGAGAGGGCCTCACCCAAACTTTTACCTGTCCCCTTGGATTCGCTTACTGACACGCTTGATTATAGCATCAACTATCATATGCTATCGCCATCTACGAGTCTTGATACCATATTTGATTGGAACTCAACCCCATGGTAAGCAAAGAGCTTTCACGGCTTCCCATGAATAGCTCGCTCTCAATGGCTTTACGAATCACGCCCTGCTATAGATACGCCTTCTATCAGACAGTAAGGTAAAATCACCCGGCCAAGGTCCTTGGTTTCCTTGCTCACAGCCAACAGATTCGATTTCAAGTGAGTAAACACGTTCAAAGAAAACATGCAATTTTTCACACGCCCGACCTTCTTGCCATCTACCACGAGATACCCGAGGGCAATGTTTCCGGTGACTGTCCCTGTATAAGGATTGCCTGCCCATGCACCCATGGTCTGGTCGATAACAATTCCTTTTTTCATTCCCTTCAAAAGGTCCTCCCAGGGAGTTTCGCCCGGTGATACGAGAAGGTTGTTCGGGCTTGCGCCTGCAGGCGAGCCGGTGCCAATAGGCTGCCTTCCAAGCCTGTGTGCGGATTCAAGGTCCAGGAGATATTCTCTCAGCACACCGTTTTCAATCAAAGGCGTTCTCCGGCATACAACACCTTGGTTATCATAGAGTTGGGTTCCGAGGCCTCCGTCAAGGGTCCCATCTTCTATCAGCGAAAAGGACGGTGCAAAGACTTGTTCGCCAAGCCTATCCTTTAAGGGACTGATTCCCCTCATAACAGTTCGTCCGTCCAGGCAAGCCATAATCGGCGCTATAACGTCAGAGAAACCCATGGGAGTGAAAGCGACATCATAGACCCCGGGTTCAACAGACACGTTGTTGCGGCCAAGATCAAAATCTTCTTTAAGTTTCATCTTTATCTTCGCCAGGTCGTATTCCAGAGCAGTGGATATGTCCCAATCCCAGGAACTAAGTAGGTTTTTTCCTTCCACAAATTCAAACCCGGCTGAAATGACGAAAGCAGTCTTCTCAAGATGCGCATCAAGCCCATGGGTATTGCTAATGCCCTTTTGCGTGACGCTTTTCTGAATGTTAACTGATCCATTTATGGAAGGATCCAACGACTTGATAAAGCCTGCAAGTTCATCGCCTAAAGAGATCATCTGATTAACGTTGAGGTTCTGAACATCCCGGTGGAAAACTTTGGGGTCAGCATGGGGCTCAGGCGCAGGGAAACCGTAACTTACCGCTGAACCGTATTCCGCTACATCCAGCGCATTTTCCAGGAGCTCATCTTCGCCCCCTATCCGCGTGGAATTGGCTATGCCAAGCTTACCTGCTTTGATAACCTGTAAGTTCATGTTCAACGATTCGGTGTTCTTTATTGTCTTCAGCCTGTTGAAGTCAAAAGAAACCGACGTGTCCTTGGTTTCTGATGTAATTATTGTGGCGTCGCATCCTCTGGAAACAGCATCGTCTATGAGTTTTCTCATTTCTCTTCACCTCCGATAACCACCTTCTGAATGCGTATGTGGGGGGAGCCTTGGGCTACCGGCAGAGGACTCTGTCCGGCCTTGCCGCAACCGCCCGGGGTATTTTTGAACTCAAAGTCGCATCCTATCATGTCGATATTCCTGAGGGTGTCGAATACGTTTCCGGTAAGGTTCACGTCGCGAACCATCTCAGCGATAGCGCCGTTCCTTATCATGTAGGCCCGCGACGGTGCGAAAGTGAACATTTCTCCGTTTGTCTGGCCTCCGTAACCTCCCTTAACGTATACGCCCAGCGAGATCCCTTGTAGCATTTCGTCAAAGGTATGTTTCCCCGGGGCAATGCATGTTGTGCGCATCCTTACAATAGGAGGAAACCTGTAGTTGAGTGCACGGGCATTTCCGGTGACAGACTCGTTCATCTTGGTCGCGCTTTCTCTGGAATGAAGATGGCCGACTACAATACCGCCTTCAATAAGGTAGGTTTTCTGCATTGGCACCCCTTCGTCGTCGTACTTTGACTCGCCGCGGTTAGGCCCTTCTACTCCGCTGTCGTATATGTCCAGTTCATCTGAACCATACCTGGTTCCAATCTTGAGAAGTTCTTTCATCCTCTCGTCTTCATCGAGATCATCAGACTCACTCAAATGTCCGAAAGCCTCATGGACAAAAAGGCCTGCCATATCAGGGTCGAGAACCACTGTGTATTGCCCTGCCTGAACAACAGGTGCGTAAAGCATGTCACTTGCAGCCCTGGCTGCTTCCTTTATCTCGTTTTCGAGTCCTAATGCCACACCATAATCCCGGTTTGACCCGAATTTCGCCGATTCTTGGACAGTGAGCCTGTCCCGGGTAGCGATAGCGGTCAGACTGCCCCCCAAATCCATCTTCTCTTGGTACACATATGTACCATCCGAATTGGCAAAATGCAGATGGGTGTGCCTATCCATGTAGTACACTGACGAAGATGTAATTTCAGGTGAACCGAGGATCAGCTTGTTGTAACCTTCGAGGAGCTCTATCTTGTCCTTAAGGGGTACAGCGAAAGCTTCTTTTTTGAAGTCCCCCTGAACGTAATCTTCAACCGGGTCTACCGGGTAGAGACGGATGTCCTTGTTTAGCCTGTCGCCTAAGATTCTTGCCTGAGCACATGCCTCCTCCACTTTCTTCGCGACGTCATCAAGACGATTGAATGAAACGAATCCCCAGGCGCCTTTATAAAGCACCCTTACATTTCCGCCTACCGAAATGTTTTGCGAGACCAGTTCTATATCGTGCCCCCTGAAGCGGACTGTAGTCTCTTCTGTCTCCTCTATTCGAATCTCACAATATTCTGCAGTGGAATTCTTAAGCCCTCTACTCATAAGATCCCTCATATCTCGTTGCACTGTGAGATTTCCTCCTTTCTATGAAATCGCTTGAGACAGTTAATTTACTGCATTGGGTGAAAGTCATCAATAATGAGCTTAAAGCAATTGAATCCATAATTTAGTATATTAACACATATATTGAGTATTTACTAGACTTGCAGGCCTATACCTTTTGCGACCCGCGAAGTTTACCGGGAACCGCGTCTTATATCCCCATAGCTGAGTTCGACCGAGACTGCAGGAAAGCGGGTCGTTGGGGGCACCAGTACCTTAGAGATATTGGCAGGGGCTTGTGGTCTTGGCAAGATGTCGTCAGACGTTCCAGACTTGTGAGCCGATTAGGCATAGGAAAGAGGGCTGCTCTTTCTTACTTGAAAATGAGCTCACGCGATGTCATTGCCTCCTCTTGCAGGAACAATTTGCCTTCTGTCGAATTACTCCCTATCTAAGGTTAACCTCCGTAAATTCTTCCGGTTGAAGGCTTCTTGACTGTTGCATCTGTGAATTCAGCAGCAAGGAAGGATCCTCAGCCGATTTCTCATATATGGATATATGGATTTAAGGGGGGGGACTGTTGTAGTTGCGAACGAGTATCGTGATAACCGATGTCACTAGAATGCGCCGGCCCAATGTCTGCATAGCCGGTTATACTGGTTACCCATCGTTCCTAGAGTGTGTCAGGCCTGTCTTTCTCTCCGGCCCTATACACGAAAACCGGCTATATTATCGTGGTACAGCCGTAATTCGCCCCTTTGCCCAAGTGGAACTTGAATTTCTTGAGAAAGCGCATGAAATACCTCCGCACACTGAAGACTACATGATTGACAGCGCTGTTCTGCCGTCAGGGAATGCATTGCTTTCACGTGAAGAGCGACTGACTTTGTTGCAGACATTAGACGATGAGTGTGTGGAGAAGATTTTCGGCGCCACCCTTCAACGGGATCACGGATTCTACGTAAAATCTGGAGAAGGATCCCGATCGCTGGGAACAATAAGGCCAAAGCAGGTTTACAACGTTTTTTGCGGAGAGTCTCCTAGCGGGAGACCCGATTATCGCATTCGGTTCAGTAATGGACAGCATCTGTATCGGCTAAAAGTGACAGATTTGACTTTTCAGTACTACGTTGACAGGCAGAAGCAGGTGAAGCCTTCTGAACAAGTATCTGAAGAGGTATCCGCCGTCTTGAGATCCGCGGGTAGTGTATTCTTTAGGATTGGCCTTGCGAGAGGCTGGGATAAATACCCGGATAGATGTTATCTTCAGATTACAGGCATATATACATTCCCTGACTATCTCGATGGAAAGTGTTTTGCAGATTTCGCTTAATATGCTTTTAGGGTAGAATGTCTAGGGTTAGATTGAATCATACGAGATTGGATTCTCTTAATGGTAAGTGAGTGAGGCAAGTGCAACCGATTCCTGAAACCGGCCGTGTGCAGAAAACGGCTCAGAAAAAAGAGCTGATAATCTATACAATCGGACATAGTAATCTTTCCATAGACCGCCTAATTGAACTCTTGAAGTCCAGTGCAATTGAGACGGTAATAGATATTAGGACTAGGCCGTTTAGCTCATACGTACCGCATTTTAACAGGCCGAACTTAGAACGCACCCTGAGAAAAGAGGGTATAGAGTATGTTTTCATGGGAGATACCCTTGGCGGGTATCCCAAAGATTCAGACTGTTATGTCTGTGATTCTGACAGGAAGAAAAGGACGCCTGACTACAATGTTATGGCGGGCAAGGACTGGTTCAAAGAGGGGCTGAAGGCAGCAATTGAGATTGGACGGCACAAGAAAGTTGTTCTGATGTGTAGTGAGGAGGATCCAAACAAATGCCACCGGCACCACCTTATAAGCCAATCATTAGCTGCAGAGGGCGTCAAAGTCATTCATATCAGGGCAAACGGAAACTTGGAAAACCCCGAGTTTGGCCTTAATTACACAGATGATCGTCAAATGAAAGATGTGGACAAGGTTGAAGTCGCTAAACGACCTTATGGGGCTGGAGACCTACTCAACAGCGGGAACGGGGATGGTCACCTTGTCGATGATTCAGGATTGTATAAAAAGAAGAAATGCGAGCAACTTTCTCTGTTCTAGATGGAGGATTTTAGCATATGAAGCTTTACACTATTGGGTTTGCGGGTAAATCAGCTGAGAGGTTTTTTACTCTTCTCAAAGATAACGAAGTTAAGCGAGTTATAGACGTTCGCCTTCGGCCATACGGGCAACTGGCCGGCTTTGCCAAGAAGAAGGATTTGGAGTTTTTTCTCAGCAATTTAATTGATTGCGGGTATGTTCATCTGCCGCAATTAGCCCCAACCGATGAAATCCTAAAGTCATATCGTGACAACAAGGACTGGGACGAATACGTATCTAAGTTTACCACGCTATTGGTCGAACGGAATATTCCTCGGGACTTGCACAAGGCCTTCTTTGAAAGTGCCTGTCTTCTTTGCAGTGAAGCTGAACCGGACCATTGCCACCGCCGGCTAATAGCAGAGACTCTAAAGGAACATTGGCCAGATGTTACAATTTATCATCTGACTTGACGGTTCTACCCATATTGTGGGTTTGTGCAATCCTTGCCCGGTAATGTCCGAACCGGATATCCACTGAGACTCTAACCACATTTCATACTAGACCATCATACAACCGGAGCGCTATGTCTAAAACAGCCACGAAGCTACTATTTGGCTCAAGCTGTAAATGCAAAGAAGGCTAATGGTAAGCCCTCAGTTTCCTGGAATCATTGATTTGTCTTGTTGGGGAATTGGGCGTACATTATACAGTCCAACTGATCCGGAAGCAATTCAGAGATGCAGTGTACTCTTGTGAGAAAGTCGGTGATAATTGATGATAGGTGTGGAGACCTTTGATTCAACCAAGAGAAATCTATTCGAAATACTAAAGGATGTTGACAGAGGAAAAATCCAATTGCCGGACTTCCAGCGAGGATGGATCTGGGATGACGACCGCATAAGGGGAATTTTAGCTAGTGTCGGAAAAGCGTTTCCTATCGGCGCCGTTATGCTTCTTGAGACTGGTAATGAAAACGTGAGATTTAAGACAAAGCCTATAGAAGGCGTAAAACTTGAAAACGAAGTAAAGCCCGAACTACTTATACTTGACGGACAGCAGCGGATTACTTCACTTTACCAAACAATTGTAACGAACGAAATAGTCACGACTAGAAATGAGAAGAATTATGAAATCAAACGCTGGTATTATATCGATATGGTTAAAGCCATGGACGACAATTATGATCTTGAAGAGGCAATAGTATCAATTAATGAAAAGAAGCAAATTACCGAAGATTTCGGGCGACGCGTTGTGCTTGATTTGTCAGAAAAAGAATTCGAATTTGAGAATCTAATGTATCCGGTTAACATGATAGATGATTACAGCATATGGAGACGAGAATATAATACATATTGGCGGCACAACCAAGATAAGTCCATATTCTGGGACAAGTTTGAGGCCAAGATCATCAATTGTTTCAATCAATACATGCTTCCAGTAATTATTATGAAAAAAGAAAATCCTAAGGAAGCAGTGTGTCAGGTCTTTGAAAAGGTGAATACCGGCGGGGTGCCTCTTAATGTCTTTGAATTGCTGACCGCAACTTTTGCCGCTGATGAGTTTGACTTGAAAACAGATTGGCAGAAGATAAAAGAGGAGTTCAGAAATTACAAATTGCTTTCCAATGTTAGTAATACAGATGTCATACAAGCCATTACATTGCTGAACACTTATAACCATAAACTAAACCAAGCACAACAGGATATTCCCGACGAGGATCTGCCGGCTGTTAGCTGCAAACGAAAGGATGTACTTAATCTATCACTTCAGGACTATCAAAAACATAGAGATCCTATCGTGCAAGGTTTCATAAGAGCTTCTAAAATGCTTTTTGAAAACCATATCTTCACTGCTCGGGATTTACCGTATAACACCCAATTAATACCAATGGCTGCGATTTTGGCTGTTCTAGGCGACAAAATTGATAATATAGGTTACAAAAAGAAGTTAATGCAGTGGTTCTGGTGTGGCGTTTTTGGTGAGCTCTATGGCTCTGCAAATGAAACTCGTTATGCTCTCGATTTACCTCAGGTAGTTGATTGGATTGAAAACAATGGCCCCGAACCTAAAACTATTTATGATTCGAATTTTTCTCCATCTCGGCTGCATACTCTGAGAACCAGGAATAGCGCTGCTTATAAAGGGATTTACGCATTGCTTATGGATGATGGAACGCAAGACTGGCTTTCAGCCACAAGGATTGATTTTAGTACCTATTTTTCCGAGTCAATCGACATCCATCATATTTTTCCTGTGGCCTGGTGTGAAAAAAATGGTATCAGCAAGGATGATTACAATTGTATCATTAATAAGACCCCTTTATCACAGCGTACTAATCGTATTGTAAGCGGTGAGGCTCCAAGCAGATATCTGGCCAGAATTCAACGACATGCCGGGGTAAACGACGAGGAGTTTCAAGATATCCTAAAGTCCCATGTCCTTTCACCAGAATTGTTGTACGCGGATGACTTTGCAAGCTTTTTCCGCGACCGAAAAGAGAAAATACTGCAGAGGATAGAAAAGGCCATGAATAAACGCATTCCAAGAGGAACGATGGAAGTTGAGGAAGGGGTCTATATAGATGAGAATACTGAAGAATACCAGGACTTTATGTCTTACCCCGGGAACATGCACGAAATGATGTGATTACGATTGTGAAAGAGGAGAGCCAATGAACTATCACAGAGTTTGGATGCCGAAACTCGAAAAGCAATTTTTCATGGCAAAATCAGAGATGCACTGTAGCCCCAAAGCCTGAGAGCAGCTGTTTCGCCGGTAACGGTAGGGAAGGGAGGGGCGTTTTCATGGATCCGGCAGCTCGTCGAGAGCTCGAAACTATCAAGCAAGCTATATTGGATACGGTCTGGGAATTGAACTCACTGAAAGCGACATGTGGCAGGCGATAGACGATGCAGAACATGTTATCACTTTCATATCCGGGAAATTGGAGATTTCGTTAGATGGACTTTAGGCTTAAGCCCGCAGTCTTTGATATTATGGAAAAATTGAACCTCTGATTAACTATTTTAATGCTAAGGTGCAAAAAGGAGGCGCAGGATGTATAAGTTCCCGAAAGGATTGTATGTTGATGTTCGCATCGAAGAGACTTTTGATACAAAGATAGGTTTTAAGAAACTGACCCTCGAGGAACACAAGATTCGCAACAACAAGGGTGCATTCATCCGGGTATTTGACGGCAGGCGCTGGTACTACAGCTCCACCACGGATATCGACGGTATCCAGGCTCAAATCGATACCTTAGCTGAAATGGCCGCCGCGAATCCGGATATCCTTGAGCATCCTATTGTCAAAGCTTTTGAAGTAAACCAAGACAGAATCTTGCAATATGATAAGGAATCAGTAACCGACATACCTGTTGAGGAAAAACAAGACTTGCTGGAAAGCTATCTGGCCCTCATACGAGACCCGGTAATAGTTCACCATTCATCCTTCTATGTGGATAACAAGACCGTTAAGTCTATCTACACATCCAAGGGTACTCGCGTCACCTTTGATAAGCAGACTTGCGGAATCCGCATTAACTTGGAGCTTGCCTCCGGAGAGAACAAGAACCAGACCAGCGCTTCTACGGCAGGCGTATTCTTTGAGGATCTTCTGAACCTGGAGGATTTCTTCCAAACCGAGTTCGACAAGAGTGTTACCTTTACAAGGGACGCCGAGCCTGTGATTCCCGGTGAGTATCCTGTCCTGCTTAGTCCGGAAGCAACCGGGGTGTTCACCCATGAAAGTTTCGGCCACAAGAGCGAGTCCGACTTCATGGTGGGGGATGAGACCATGAAAGCCGAATGGGCCCTGGGCAAGAGGATCGGTAAGGATCTGCTCACAATCATCGACGACGGCACCGTCCTCGGCAACGGGTACGTTCCCTACGATGACGAAGGCACCAAAGGCAGGAAAACATATATCATCACCAACGGTATCCTCAGCGGACGCTTGCACAGTATAGCCACGGCCGCTCAATTGGGAGAATCCTTAACCGGCAATGCCAGAGCCATGAACTTTGAGTTTGAGCCGATTGTGCGTATGACCACAACTTACATTGAAAAGGGCGAAAGACCTCTCAAGGACATTATCTCTGAGATGAATAACGGTATTTACGTGGAGACAATTAAACACGGTTCCGGCATGTCCACATTTACCTTGGCCCCGGCCCGGGCATACAAAATCGAAAACGGCAAGATTACCAAGCCTGTCAAGGTCTCGGTTGTTACCGGCAATGTATTTACCACCTTGGCAGACGTAGACGCAGTCAGCGAAGAGTTTGAGCTTGTTAGCTTTGTCGGCGGCGGATGCGGCAAGATGGAACAGTGGCCTCTGCCTGTTGGATTTGGCGGCCCATACACCAGGGTCAAGAAACTTAAGGTTCAGTGAGGGGGGGAGAAGAATGAAACAAGAATCAATCACCATTCGCGAAAAGGAAACTGCAGCCAAGATCCAAAACACCCGGATCAATGCTGTGCGTACCAAGGATATCGCAAAAAAGGGTGTACGGGTGTTTGCAGACGGGAAGATTGGTATTTCCGGGGCAATTGGCGAGGTGGCAGAGGATAAGCTTGTGGAAAATGCAGTCCGGAACTTAGGCACCGGCATTTCTTATCCCTATCCCTTATCAAAAGACAGGAAGGACCACCGCAGTTATAACAACAACCCCATGAGTGCTGAGGAACTTATGTCTATCACAGAATCCGTCCTGGAAACCCTTGGTAAGGAGTATTCGGATTTTGACTTCAGCGAGACCGTTTCCGCAAATGAAATTACAAAAGAGATGCGTAATAGTGAAGGACTGGATCTGGAATACAAAGATGCTTACTTCGCCCTGGGACTGATCCTTAGAGAGAAGAAGTCTGCCAATCTATTTGATGGCCTCATCATGTGCGTCTGCCGTCAGTTTGACCTGGATAAGTTTTGGGCATTTAACCGCTCCTACCTCGAGGCATACCGCAACCCGGTGGCCTTGCCGGAAGGGGAAGTGTTGCCTGTGTTCACCTTGACGCCTGACAACCTCCTGGGCTTCCTGAACAAATCCCTAAACGGTGAACGTTTTGCCACCGGCAGCTCCATTTTCACAGGCAAGCTGGGGGAGCAGTTATTCAATGAAAAAGTCACTTTAGAGCAAAACAGAAATCCCCTGTACGAACCCGGGGCTTTCTTCGACATGGAAGGCGTCGTCCTCCCGGAGGATCGCTACGTCCTGATTGAAGACGGAAAGCCGGTCAGCGTTTTCACAGACAAGAAGACTGCCGAGCTTTACAATCTGCCGCACACAGGTTCCGCATCAGGCGCCTGCGACGATATGCCGTCTCTCTCCACAGTCCCCTTGCGCTTTAGGACTGATTCCCAAGACCTGACAAAAGCCCTGAATGGGCAGCCTGCCATCCTGGTAGTGATAAGTTCCGGTGGAGACTTCACCCCAGACGGCAGCTTTGCCGCCCCTGTCCAGGTCAGCTTCCTCTTTGACGGTGAGAGGATAATCGGAAAGCTCCCGCAATTCACCATGCGCTCTCACCTAAACCAAATGCTAGGGGAAGACTATATCGGCACCTTTGAAAACACGGTCTTTTACCTCGGCGATATCCCATCCCAGCTTCAGGGATATTACATGACCATAATGAAGTAGGGGGCCGTCATGGCCCCGTCTACTTTCTCTACCAGACTCTCGCTGTCTCGCTGCTTGTATTGGCCGTAGTCGGAGCGGTTGACTAATCACTCTACCACGAGCTTGCAAGCAACGGCTATGTTGTATGCTCAATCGGCCATACATACCATTGTTTATCCACTACTGACAAGGACGGACATACCACGTGGATAGATAATAGCTACATGCAGGAACTCTTCGTCGAAGACGCAAAATCCGACAGACAGCAAAACTATGAATACTATGCCTTGCAAAGCGAGTCTTGTGTCCCGGAAGGCCTTTTTCAGCCACGCCATGATATCATGACTTGCGTGCTTCGGTGGTGCTAAGCACAAATCCACAAAATATGACATAGTTTCCATTAAACCCTATGATAGGCAGGAAATTGCTGAGTAAACTCGAATATAGAGTGCTGAGACTATTCTACACGACAAGTGTTATGCGCGTTTTGGTGCATAACAACATTTGTTGGATTCCACTTGCAAGAGATGACGTGACTACCAAGTAACCATCAGATTTATTTTACTCTTTATAACATCCAAAGGGGATAGCGCTGTGACATGCGACGCGCCTACTACGATGATGGGCCCTATTCTCTGGGAGAACTTCAAATGCAGTCCCGCATCTTGGAGCGCAAAGCTCAAGGATTTCATATCCGGTCTTCCAAATCACAGTATGGGTCAGCGAATTTACAAGTTGCTTATGGAAGCCTTTTATGAAGACCAAGAAGGTATGTACTTAAGAAGCCATTCTGCGCTTTGTGAGGCGGAAGAACTGCTTCTTGAAGTGGGAGCGCTCGAGTCCTTCATACTTGCTATGGGTGGGTGGAGGCCTGCTGACCCCGGAGACGACACGCCGCGCCCTACACCGAGTCCTACTCCTAGTACAGGACAAGACTGTAACCCATGCTCCGGCGATACCGGTGAACAATGCGCACAGGGTATATGTTTTTACCTGATTTGCCAATCATGTAGCCGGATGTAATAGACGGGTCAACTACTTTCCCGAAAGGAGAATTTCAGTGGATATCCCTGACAGCGCCTTGGATGAGGAGATAGCTGAACCGGTTGATACGATAATCCCTTGCGTTTGTCAAAAACTAGACAACCTCGCCGCTATGTTCAGCGAAAAGATCCAGTACGATGAGCAAAAGGAAAAGGCCTTCTCCAAGCTTTACGAAGAACTTGACATGTTCAAGAACGACTTTGTTGAAAGGCGTATGAAAGAGGTATATAACGACCTTTTTTTGCTTTATGACAACGTCAAAAGCTATGTCCAACGTGATGATGTGCAGGCGCCGGAAAATAAGGTTGCCCGTGAATGCCTAGGGTATGTGATTGAAGAGATACTCGAGGTTCTTTATCGGCGCGGTATTGAACGTATTATCGTAGACGGGGATACCTTTAACCCGCAACTTCAGCGGGCGCTTAAAGTTGAACCTGCCGAAAGCCCGGACAGCGACGGAAAAGTAGTGAGAGTCGTAAAAGCCGGTTTTATTAAGGGGAATGCGATTCTCAGGCATGAGACAGTTGTAGTCGCTCGTTGGAGAGGTGAAGAAGGGGTGGGTGAATAGATGGGACGCGCGGTAGGGATTGATCTTGGAACAACTTTTTCCGCTCTGGCAGTGTTGAATGAATACGGTAAGGCGGAGATTGTGCCTAACGCAGAAGGTGAACGAACAACTCCGTCTGTCGTGTACTTTGACGAGGGCGATTCCGTTGTTGTGGGCCGAGTGGCGAAGAACGCTGCTATCAGCGAGCCTTACAATGTGGTGGAATTCATCAAGCGTCAGATGGGGAATGCAGACTTTATGTTTCTCCATGGCGACAATGAGTACGGACCTGAAGATATCTCAGCCTTTATTCTAAAGAAGCTTGTGAAAGACGCGGAGACTCTCCTTGGTGAGCCTATAACCGATGCAGTCATTACAGTTCCCGCATATTTCGACGACGTGCGTAGGCAGGCCACATTGAATGCGGGAAAGATTGCAGGTCTTAACGTTCTTAGGATAATCAATGAGCCCACAGCGGCAGCGTTAGCTTACGGGCTTAGTGATAAGGCGTTGAATCAGAGAATTATGGTGTATGACCTTGGCGGGGGGACTTTTGACGTTACGATCATGGACGTATCACGCGGCGAGATAAAGGTCGTTGCCACTGACGGCGATCATAAGCTAGGCGGGAATGACTTTGATGATCAAATCATGATTTACGTTAATGAAGCGTTTAAGGCAGAGCACGGAGTGGATCTTCTGGAGACTCTGGAAGTCCAAATGGATCTTAGGCAGCGCGCGGAAGCCGCAAAGAAGACACTTTCGACTCTTACATCTGCCAAGATCAGCATAAGCGCCGAAGGTAAGCGTTTGACTTGCGAGCTGACACGAGACCGGTTCGAAGAGATGTGCGGACATCTGCTTCAGCGGACTCAGCTCCTGGTTGAATCAGTCATGGCAAGCGCGAAGATTTCATGGTCTGATATAGATACCATCCTTTTAGTGGGAGGCTCCACAAGGATGCCTATGGTATACGATACGCTGAGCTCTATGTCAGGGAAAACACCGAGTCAGGCGATAAACCCTGATGAGGCTGTCGCTATCGGCGCTGCTATTCAGGCAGGAATCATCATGGCGCAGAAAGGGGACACCCGTATTCTTCAGACTGCGGAAGGGCGAAGGCTTGCGAATACCGAAATCCGAGATGTGACATCACACTCATTCGGCATTATTCTGGCTGAGCCGATTACACACGAGCTGTACAACCAAATCATGATTGCTAAGAACACCCCTATTCCCACCAGGGTAGTTGACAACTTTGTCACCATATCCCACAACCAGGAGCGCGTGGACTTTGTAGTTCTTCAGGGCGAGGACAGGGATCCGGAGAACTGCGTCACTATAGGTCAAACAGTGCTTGAGTTTGAGAAGCCGAAGCCTAAGAACTATCCTGTACAAGTGACTTATGAGTACGATGCTAACATGATGGTACACGCCTATATAGAAGACAAGAAAACCGGGAGGCGCGCTGAACTGCATATATCGCAAAGGGGCAGGCTGACCGATTCTGAAGTGACAGAAAAGAAGCGACTAATGGACAGTATGTCAGTGGACTAATAGAAAAGTGGGAGAGCGCTGGATGACAACCGCGAAAATACATGGAGCCTGGGGCGAAGATAATGCCTTGGTCGGCGGTAAGCGAGGCCTCGCGATTCATTGCTCGGTGAGCATAATGAACTACCAACCCTCTGTTGCCGGCACTAAGGTAACTATTATCTATTGGTTCTATTATGCCAATGGTGCGCCTATACGAGGGGCGCTATATGATTACACGGACGCCAAGGGTTTTGCATGTGTCGCTGAGGACTTTATTCCCCCGTATGTAAACAGTCAGAATGATGATTTTACCATGTTTATGCCTTATGAAGCGTTTAAGCTCGATTCTTCCCGGGTTCCCAATGGTTACTGCAATGTAGGAGTCTATCTCGGACAACAGCTTCTTGAACGGAAGGAGAAAGTGCTGACATTCGCTCTTCCTGTCTCCGGTAGGCAGCGTTCCTCGAAGGAGCAAACTCGCTCGAGTCCGAGAAAACCTGAGGCGTCTCCTCGTCCTAAGTCGCAGCAAAAGATGGACAGCGCAATATGGAGCCAACTTGGAATTCCGGCGTCCGCAAGCAATGAACGGAAGAAGCTGATGTTAATGGAGAAGTACAATACTTACCGGGCAAGAATCAATCATCCCGATCTTGAAAAGAGACAGGAAGCGGAACGAATGCTGGAACTGATAGCAAGAGCAAACAAGGCCTTATGAGAGGTTATTCGGGTGGAGGTGTGACACCGGATGAAAGCAGTAGGCATAGATCTTGGGACTACGTTTTCATGCCTTGCTGTACTGAATGATTATGGCAAGCCTGAGATAGTCCCTAACGGCGAAGGAGAGCGGATCACCCCGTCTGTGATTATGCTGGATGCGGAAAACGAAGTCACCGTCGGTACAGTGGCAAAGAACAGCGCTGTGGCTGATCCCGAGAATGTAGTTGAATTCATAAAGAGGCAAATGGGAAGCCCTGATTACGTATTTATCCACGGCGAGCGCAGGTTTCATCCTGAAGACCTCTCAGCGATGATCATCAAGAAACTGGTGAAAGATGCAGAGACTTTACTTGGGACAGAGCTTCCCGGCGCAGTAATAACAGTCCCTGCGTATTTTGATGATGCCAGGCGGCAGGCTACGATAGATGCGGGCAAAATCGCAGGCCTCAATGTCCTTGCGATCATAAATGAACCGACAGCAGCTGCACTTGCCTACGGCATGAGTAACCCTGATACAAACCGGCGCATTATCGTCTATGACCTCGGCGGAGGAACCTTTGATGTAACTGTTATCGAAGTTCAAGAGGGAAAAGTCAGGGTAGTTGCTACAGACGGTGATCACCAGTTAGGCGGGAAGGATTTTGATGATCGTATCATCATGCACTGCGCTCAGGAATTTGAGCGTGAGCATGGCTTGGATCTCCTGGAAGATCTAGAGGCATTACAGGATCTGCGTCAGAGGGCGGAGGCTGCCAAGAAGACCCTGTCCACTCGGGAATCTGCGAAGATAACCATCAGCGCAGAGGGGAAACGTCATACAGTGGAGCTTTCCAGGGGGCAATTTGAGGAGATGACCGCTGATCTTTTGAGCAGATCCGAGCTTTTGCTTGAGTCAGTCCTACAGTCAGCGGAGCTTACATGGAAGGATATAGACCAGGTGCTGCTGGTAGGGGGCATGACGAGAATGCCCGCCGTGCATCAACTGATTACCGGGATCTCAGGGAAAGACCCTACGCTAAGTATTAACCCTGATGAAGCAATAGCCCATGGGGCTGCAATTTATGCAGGGATAATACTGGCCGGGAGGGGGGACCCGGAGGTTATTCTAACTGAGACAGGGCGAAGACTCCGCGACACGAAGATTGAGGATGTGACAAGTCACAGCTATGGCATACTTTTAGTGGATTCTAAGACCCGTGAGGACATAAATGAGATAATAATCCCCAAGAATACCCCAATTCCTGTGTCACGGAAAAGGACTTGCTATGTGGATGATGATGGCCAGAGTATAGTGGAGATGGTGGTCCTGCAAGGCGAGGATAGGGATCCTGCCAACTGCACTGAGATAGGTAAGGCAGTGATTAACCTGGATGGGCCTAAGCCTCGCGGTTATCCGATTGATGTTGTCTATGAGTATGACTCCAACATGATAATGCACGCTACCATTTCCGACCCTGCCACCGGCCTGTCAAAATCGTTACAGGTGACCCAGACAGGAAGGCTTTCCAACACGGAAGTTGAGGAGAAGCGTGAGACTATGAAGGATGTAGAGGTAGTGTAATGGATACCCGCACGCTCTATGAGGAGTGCCTTTCCGGTGTCGTACACGAAGTTGAGCAGCAGCTTATAAAGTGTCCGGACCTGGAGCCCGAGTTTGAAAAAATGTACTTAACTGCAGTCGGCAGCGGAATGAGGTTTCGACCGTGCCTGGCGCATATTGCACACACGATGTGCGGCGGAGGGGCGGAGAAAGCCTTGATATCTGCTGCTGTTGCCTTGGAACTCCTCCATAAAGCCTCTTTGATCCATGATGACTTAATTGACGGAGACACCTTACGGCGTGGGGAATCTTCGTTTCACCATGTTTACGGAACCGAAAAAGCCGTCATCATGGGCGATTTTCTTGTTGCCCGGGCATATCTTGTGATAAATGACTTGGAAGAATATGTGCCTCTTGAGGTTTGGCGAGAGGTGAGGCGCCGCTTTACAGCCGCGCATTATGACATGTGCAGCGGCGAATTGCTGGAACTTGTGGAGTGCGAAGGTATTCCCACTTTGGATCGGGTTGAGAGGGTCCTCATAGGCAAAACCGCTTCGCTCATAGAGCAGTCATTGGCTATAGGTGCAGTGCTTGGCGGGGGCAATGTGTTTGAAGTCAACGCGCTTGCGAAATACGGAAGGTTAATCGGGATTATCTTCCAGACAGCAAATGATATTAATAACCTATCCGGGTTCGATTCGGACGTAAAAGGCGATTCGCTAAGTGATCTTGTAGGACGGCGGGTAGGGCTCCCAATAGTCGGTCTGGCGATGTATCTTGGCAAGGAACGCTTTGAGAACCTGTGCCAACTGGCTCAAAAAGGCGGGGAAGGGAAGAAGCTCGCTGAGATCGAGCTAACCAGGCTTATGAAAGAAGGTCAGGTACGATTGTGGCTTGACAGCATCTTGGGTAAGTTCAGGTCCGAAGCGCTTAATGCGTTGTCAGTGTTTCCTACAAGCCTCGAGAAACAGGCGCTTGAATCTGTTGGCATGGAGATGTTTGAATCGTGGTTTTGGAGGCCTCACCGAGATAATGAAGGCTGGATATAGGGCAAAGCCTCTGACCGAATCAGCTATCGCTCTAGCCCTATGTGCTATAGTCTGGTGGGTGTTTACGCCGATGCCCGGCATCGGGGCGTATTTTAACTACATGAGCGCCAGCTTTATCGCAATTATCGGAACTATGCACGGAATGCGTTGGGCCTTAGGTGTGGCTCTATGCCTCAACTTGATAGTGGGTATGACTTTTGGGCCGGCGAAGTTGGCCACGTGCCTTTTCCTGGTTACACCGGTCGCGTTGATGTTGCCTATGCGCGGTGACTGTGAGAAGCCTAACAGGCCGGGAGCGGCACTGGAGGGCATGAACCGTCGAACGTGGTGGATCGTGTTTCTCTTTACCTATGCCGTAACATTTACTGCAAATGTGTGGGCAATAGGCCTACTAATGAATGTTACGGTAGGGGATGTCGTAAAGCTAATGGCGTCAGCGAACTATAGCGCTCTCCGGAACTTCCGGATGTGGGCGGGTATGTCACGAGATGGCCTAAGCGCTCTGGCTGTCAAGTGGAGCCGGCTGATAGTGCCCACAGTCGGAATGGGATATGGCGTAATGATATATGTGGTGAACCGTCCTGCCTACCATATCGGCCTGAGACTTCTTAAACTGATTTCATCCGGTTGACCGCTCCTGTATCGGACATGGCCAAGATATTCAGATCTATCGCCTTTATAGCCATTACCGCATAGTCATCCTGGAATCGAATACCTTCTATATCAATTGAACTGATAGCCCCGTTTGAAAACTCCGGGACGTCAAGGCTTATTATTCCGTTGCCCAGGTAGCTTACGCCGGGTGGAAGGTGAGATCCCATTTTTGACATAAGGGTATTAATCAGATGGGACGCAAGGGGGGCAGTCACCTTAAGTGAGATGGTTCTGCCTTTAGCTTGAACTACAGATACTCGAAATGTAGGGTAGAGCGGTACAGGTCCGAAAAGCGATACGTCAACTACGAGTTCTCCCGGTTCGAAACGGGCTGTGCGCACCCTGATGTTCTGTGGCATATCAATGTTCTTTAAGGCGCCTTCAAGCTCGTCACTATACAGCACTATTTCAAGAGGCTCGATTCTCATGGATATCACCGGTCCTATCATGATTTGATGTTGATGCCTCAGCCGACTGGGAAGTCAGGAATTTAGATAAATAAAGCCCTAAGGATGTTAAGAGGATATTTTCAATTATCGGACGGTAGCGGAGGAGCTCCAGTTGTTTTAAGGCGTAGGCGATTTCAGCCTGGCACCGGTTTGATAGGTACTTCAGCCCTTCGAATGCTTGAGCTGTTATAGTCGGCGGGTTCGGAATCACCATGGAGCAAGTCTCAAGCGCATTGAAACGGTGTTTCGAGATGTCCTTCTTTAGGTCTTCAAGGCAATCTGTAGCATAGATCATTTTCCCTACTGCATTGCCTATTTGTCGGAGGGGTTTGGCGTTGCCCGGAAGTCCGCATAGGGTGGCAGTATATTCAAAGACCTTAGCAAGGCCTTGTCCCGTTGGCGCAGCCAGTTCATCAAAAGAGACGCGGGACTTGCTCCCGACAGCGGCAGATTCCAGTTCCTTCTGGTATTCCTGGATGTTAATGAGTGAGGATGTGTCAAATAGGTTTTCGTGTAGGGTACTCCTGGCGCGGGCAAAGGCTTGTCCACAGATGAATCGGGGAATCCTGGCCATGCGGACACCGTCTTCCAGGGAGTCTTGGGTTTTCAAATCCATCATGACAACTGTGAAAGCGGAACCCAGTTTCATGAAGAGCTCATCACTGTCAATGACGTAGTACTTCTTGTGAGAACCTATGGGGCAGAAGACTTCTCGAAATAATGGCGGCTCTGGCCATTGAGCGGATATAATCAACGTTAGCAATGCGGAGTCGAAGTTAGTGCATGCCCTAAAGGGCAGTCCGTAGTACTTTGAAAGGGCGAAGCATAGGCCGCAATAGTGAGCTTTATAGTGAATATTTTGTCTGACGGTGAGGTCAAGACTGTAAGGCTTGGTATATCCGAACACCGGCTTTGCCCCCCCCGACAAATTCCTTTGCATTTGAAATCTAATCTTCGCCTCATGACCTGGAATATCCTGCACGAGCATAGTGGTATCCATATGTTTGGCGGAACGCTTCGACAGGTGTCGAGAAGCGCGAAGCTGAAGGTGTCCTGCCAGGCTCCGCATCCTAGGAACCTGCTCGCAAACAATGCTAATGTCAGCTCAGAGTGCCTTTTGACAATCAGAAAAACGGCATTACCCCGGGAGGTCTCACGGACGGGCGGAAGCGGAGTATGAAGCCCCGTTGAAACAAGATTTATCGTGAGAAGTCAGCTGAAGCCATAGTAACGGAAGCCGGAAGGCGGATGGGAAGGGCTGAACCGGATGAGGTGGAGGTCAATGAAGGCTACCAAAAGTGATGAATTAAAGCACAGACAACTCACTTTGTGGGACTATCTCGAGAACGATACTCCGGAAGAGGAAAGATATCGAGGAGTGTACATGTCACCAAGGATGGCCGAAACGGATACCACCGCCACAAGTGAGCAAGAAGGAGTGCTGTTGGAGGAAATCTTAAGCCCGAAGAACATGAATCGGGCTTACAGGCAAGTCAAAAGGAACAATGGAGCGGGCGGTATTGACGGGATGACGGGGCTTTTGAGGAAAGCTCAGAGGGAGTGCCACAGGGAGGGCCACTGAGCCCGCTTCTAGGAAATATCATGCTGAACGAATGCGACCATGAGTTAGAACGGCGGGGGCACCGTTCTGTGCGTT
>ERZ795047.1058-NODE-1058-length-30719-cov-7.804233_pt1 | contig 30719 bp, 16 predicted proteins | sample MGYA00375131_ERZ795047 | MGnify/ENA primary metagenome ERZ795047 (study PRJEB30176, sample SAMN05720228) | activated sludge metagenome | isolation source: Anaerobic digester | place: Japan | collected 2015-05-20 ...
CTGATACTCAGCTTCTTCTGTCTCTTCCAATAAAGACTAATAATATCTTTCTTGGCAGATTGATTTCTACCATATTAAAAGAAGACATTTTCTTATATATACTTGTTTACCCATTTTTTGTTGGTTACGGGATTTCTAATTCATTAAACATTCTATTTTATATTGAATCATTTCTTTTTATACTCTTTTTTCCTGTTTTGCCTCTATGCATTGCTGTATTTATTTTATTGCCTCTTACAAAATTAATTAGCCCCTCAAAGCTTAAAACGGTAATTTATGTAGTTCAAATTATATTTGCTTTTGGTATATACATAATGTCACAGATTTTTAACCCTGCTTATGATATAGTTAAAATTGAGGATTTCTCTACTATTTTTGAGAAAGGGTTTTCTTTTGTTCGCTTCTTGCCAGGTAATGTTGGAATATATATTCTGTCTGCTTTTAGAAGCAACCAAATAATTACAGCAAGTCTGATTTTTATCATATACATACTTATTAACGTTTTCCTGCTATCCATTGCTACTGTTTTTTCTAATATTTTCTATGGGGAGAGCTTAAGTAAATTAAGCATAGCACAAACTTCCAAAGTATATCTTCCAAAAGGTGAAGAAACTTCTAATACTCTAAATTTCTTACCTAAAAAGATAAGAGGAATGGTGAGTAAAGATTTTAAGATGCTATTGCGTGATAGTAAAATTAATTTAAGTTTAATTATATCTATTGCCTATCTTATATTTTTTATGTTTTTCTTTGTACTCGTGCTTGGAAAACAAATGCCAGATGAAAATATTCCAGTTTTTGGATTACATTTTAATTTTAGAGATTTTATTTATCCTTTCATATTTCTTCTTTCAACATTTACTGTCTCCAGCATTGGCTCATATATCTTTTACGGAGAGGCAAAAAACGTTTGGATACCATTTACTTCTAAATTAAGTTTTAAGGAATTTCTTTATTCTAAGCTTATTACCTCAATTATCTTAACTGAATTGGTAAATGTTATTCTGTTTTTAATACTTGTTTTTATGTTTCGCCCAAGCGCCTCCACTCTTATTTTTATCAGCCTTATTGCTTTTATTGTTCCAATTCTTTTTGTTACTGTAAATATTTGTGTACCTGCAATGTTTCCAGTCTTTAAAGAAGCTGATAACCCCAAAAAGTTAATTCCATTCAAGGTATCTATCATAACTATAATATCTTTTTCCGCCTTTTTTTGTGGTTTGATTGGACTACTCTTTCTTAATATATTTCTTTCAAATTTCTTAAGCCTAACTTTATCAACTACTATAATAGCTTTTTTAATTGTACTTATTACTGCAGTTATTTGCTTTCCACTGCTTTTAGCTGCTGAAAGGTCTTTGGAAAACTTCCAAATTGAGTAAAATTATTGGTCTACAATTCAATTAGCTTAAAACTCAAAATTAAAGTAAGTATTTATGTCTGAATCTAAATAAGTATGCCTTTTTGCTTCTAATATAGAGATTATATCATTTATTCCAATAAAGTAAGAACCATTCTTATTAATTAGCTTATTTAAGAAGTTAATCTCTCTTATCTTATTATCTTCATTTATTAGGATTGCTTTATTTAATTGAGGATAAATTTTTATCTCCTTTTTAATGTTTACTGGTTTTATTACTATCTCAGGACTATTATATTGAGGGGGCGGATTATATTCTATTTTTCCGTTAATCAATTCAATAAATTCTCTTAAAGAAATAAATACTTCTTTATTTTGTTTAATTAACCCAGTATTAAGCTTATGTAATTCATAATTAATTATAATTTCAGAGCTTTGAGGAAGGAGTTTAACTCTATAATAGATTGGGCTATCGTAGATTTCCACTATCTTTGATTCAGGGTTCCAATTAAGTTTAAAAAAAGGTTCGAGGAGCCCTCTAACCGAAATCCAATTTTTAGGAAACCTTTGTTTCTCAGTCATATCACATCTAAAAAGATAATAATTTATTCCATTTATGTAATAAGTATTAAAATCATCTGTTACTTCAATACGAATTTTCTGTTTCTCAAAATCTCTTCCAAATAATGGAGGTTTAATTTCTAAGTTTATTTGATTAGGAATTCTATCTTTATTCGTTGATATGCTATAATCTGTATCTATGCCAATATGTTCTAAAAATTCTATTGTTACAAAAAACCTATTATTTTGTAACTTCATAAAATGAGAGTCTTCTAATAAAGGTATGGATTTAATAAATGGTTTTTCACTATTAGATACAACATCTAAAATTTCATAAGGCTGAGACTCAACCCAATCAACATTTTTTTGATTGCGCACTTTGAAAGTGTATAAGCCTGGAATTTTAGGATTTTTAATACCACACTCTTTCTTGATAAGGATCTCATGAACAACACCTCCCTCAAAAGGAATACAACTACTAAACTTAATAACAAAAGATTCTGGATCTAACAATGGCAAAGATGGAGTCATATCCCAAGGATTAGAATCTATATATATGTTCTCTGTCATTTTCTTTAATAACAAATTTTTCTCATGCTTATCTTCAGGTAAATCAGGGAAAGAAGTACCTTCTGGAAATGATAAGTGCATCCACTCATGTACTCCTGCACTATTATTAAATACAAACCTGAACAAATAGGATGCATTTTCTCCAGCTATTGGTGGTTCTACCGAGATTTCTAATTTTGATGTATTGGCATCTACATTTCCTATATAAATAAAATCAGGCGTAAGAATAACAGACAAAACAACTATTATTAGAATTGCTTTGAATCTGGTATTCATTTGTCCTCACCTCCAATTATTAATTTTACATACAATAAATTCAAATCTTTTAAGAACCAATTAAATATATTCGGAAGTACCTGCACAACCTTTTTAATTTCAATGTCTGTATAAATCTAACTCGATCCTCACTTAGATAAACTTTCTTTCAACTTACTCAAGGTATTATCGATCTCTTTAAGGTTATTATTTACTATTTCTAAACCTTTAAGGAGCTTATCTTTTTTTCTTCGTTATAGATGTTTGACGAAATTTTTAAATATTCCAAGTTTAATTCTATGACTTCTAATTGTGTTTCAATATTCTTGAATTCTAATTCTAATTTACTATCTTTACCTATTGTATTATCATGATATTTTGAGGGAGTAATATCTAAGGAAGTGTTATTGTTTTCTACTTTGCTAATCAAAGCAGAATTATTCTTTCTTATCAAAAAGAAAGAACCAATAATAACAACTACAATTAGAACTGTCGTTATTAAAATGCAGTGAACTTTTTTAATTGAAAACATTTTATTCCTCCTCTCTAATGACCAAGTTGAATCTGTAGATTATAATAAAACTTATTTCGCATTTTTTGCTATTTTAAATTATTTAATTAATCACCTTTTAAAATTTATATTTCCAGTTGTATCGAGAATATTTCGCCGTTTCACCTACTCTATTATAAGACTTTTAAGTAGAAAGTAGAAAGAAATGAAGATAAAAACCCTCCATATATATAAGTGGGGTAAAAAAGAGAGTGAACCACCCATTAGATGTAAAAGACAGATTTAAAGACTATTAACTGAAACTCTGAGCGATACTATCACGCCACATATCTAATAAGTGTATCTCTTATATGTCAAAAGCTCTCCTTTTTAAAAGGTTTAAAAAATAAACTGTTTTCACAATAAATACAACTCACATAATGTCATACTTTATCCTGCATTCACGATAAGAGAGTTAGAGTAAATAAAGTAAAGCAAGACACATAATCTATTAATTTAGTGAGGCAATAAGAATATTAGAACCCTAATAAATGCGTGTAACCACATTTAAACCATAGTTCTTCTTTAGTTCCTCTGCCATACTTTCAATAAATGAAACTTGATATGGAGAAATATCTTTAAAGGTAGGGTCTATTGTCTCATCGTTTTTAAACTGTTGAAGAGCATATTTTTTACATCCCTTTATAATATTTGCAATCTCTAAAATATCATCCCTATCAACTATTTTAGGTACAACAGTAGTCCTAAATTCATATTCTATACTACTCTTATTTGAGAGGATGAGATTTATCGTTTCTCTTACATTGCTAAAACTATCATTAACGGAAGTAGCATAATCATATTTCTCTGGAGAACTTTTAACATCCACAGCAACATAATCAACTAAATTCTCAAAAAGTATTTTAGATAGTAATCCAGGAGATGATCCGTTTGTATCAAGCTTAATTTTAATATTAGGGATTAGTTTTTTTATTTTCCCCAAAAAGATTGGAAGATTTTCATAGATTGTTGGCTCTCCGCCAGTTACTACAACACCATCAATAAATTTAGTTCTTTTAACTATTTTCTCTATACATTCATCCTCGGTTAAATCTTTTAAATTCCTTAGTCTCTCAGGTAAAACTAAATCAACATTATGACAAAAAGGACACCTGAAATTGCATCCACCAAAGAATAAAACTCCTGAGATAACACCCGGATAATCAATTAAACTTGTGCCGATAAACCCTTTTACCATTCTAAGCAAAGACTTTTAAATTAGATCTCTGTGAAAATTCTTTTTTCTTGCCCTTATTCCAATTCTCCACAGGTCTAAAATATCCAACTATTCTTGAATAAACTTCTGGTCTGATTATAACTTCTCCAATTTCTTCATCTTTAATTCCATAATTAACTAATTCGTTTTCGGTATGTGGTTTAGGGCAGAAGCTATGTTTACCATCAAGATAACCATGAACAGGACAAATTGAAAATGTAGGAGTTAAAGTAAAATAGGGAAGCTTATAATTTGAAACAATTTTTTTAACTAATTCTCTACACATTCTAAAGTCATGTATAGCTTCTCCTAAGAAAAGATGAACTACAGTTCCACCGGTAAACAGAGTTTGTAAATCATCCTGATGCTCTAAAACTTCGTATATATCATGCTCCTCGTAAACAGGCAAATGAACAGAATTGGTATAATATGGCACTTCACCATCACCGGAAGTAATTATCCTATCGCCAAACTGCTCTCTATCCTTCTTTGCCAGCCTATAGGAGGCACCTTCTGCTGGGGTAGCCTCGAGATTAAACAAATTACCAGTTTCCTCCTGAAAATCTCTTATTATATCACGCATAAAGGTTATAACTTTAATTACCCAGTTCTTTGCTTCTGGATCACCGATCGTTTTACCGAGAAAATTAAGAGAGGCTTCATTCATACCGATAAGTCCTATAGTTGAAAAATGATTAGCCCAATACCTATCAAAGTCTCTCTTAACGTTATTAAGGTAACACCTTGAATATGGGTATAGCCCACGGTCAGTAAAGTTTTCTATTACCTTTCTCTTTATCTCAAGAGAGGTTTTAGCAAGTTCCATTGCATTTTTAAGATTTGAGAAGAAGTCATCTTCATTTCTTGAAATGTAAGCAATTCTTGGCATATTTATAGTAACAACACCTATTGAGCCAGTTAAAGGATCTGCTCCGAAAAGTCCTCCACCACGTTTCTTAAGCTCTCTTTTATCGAGCATGAGCCTGCAACACATTGAGCGGGCATCGTCTGGATTCATATCAGAGTTTACAAAATTAGCAAAATAAGGAACTCCATACTTTGCAGTCATTTCCCAGATTTTTTCTAAGTCCTGCCTTTCCCAATCAAAATCTTTAGTAATGTTGTAAGTTGGAATTGGAAAAGTAAAAATTCTACCCTTTCTATCGCCTTCCATCATAAGCTCAGCGAATGCCTGGTTTATCATGCTCATTTCTTCGGTAAAATCTCCATAGGTTGCATTAAGTTTTTGTCCAGCATAAACGATATTTTTATTTTTAAGATTATTAGGAGGGACTATATCAAAAGTTAAATTTGTGAAGGGTGTATTTCCTGTAATAAATACCTGGCCATTCCTTTTTGCTACAACTGTTTCATTATCAGTATGAACACTCCAAATCACTCCTTTATAGTCAACTACATTTATTTCTTGAATATAATCAGTCTCCGTCTCAGTTAGAGTTATTATATACTGAACCTTTTTTGAAATACCACTGATCTTTCTTTCTTTTACATTAAAATTATAACCTGCTAATACTGCTATAGCTGATAATCCCTGTAAAATTTCAGGGTCAGTTACAGTTATTCTTTTTCTGCACTTTTCCTGCCAACCATCACCTTTTATATAGGTAGAAAGGAAAAGTCTGGCTTGTCTCTTGCTTAAGTTGAACAGAAATGATGGAATCTTTTTAGATTTAGCATTGAGTAACTCATGAATAGTTTTACTCGAAGTTGGCGAAAGCCTTATATTTGTACAAGTCCCTAAACCAGTTTGATTCCTGGTAGTATAGTCAAAATTGAAATCGTCTAATAGATTTATAATTTCTTCATAATTCTCAGGATGTGCTGTGGCTGACTGATAAATGCTAACTCTATGACTACCATTTTTTTCTATAGTACCTTCAGATAGAATCCATGCTAAAAGCTCTAATTGCTGGTCATTTATAGGAAAATCAGTGTTGCTATTTTCTCCTATGACAGGAATAGAAATAGGAGAACTAAACTCCAATATCTTTTCAATAGGCTCTAATTGATATTTATCTGAATTGAAAACTTTTCTCACTACCCTATGCCTTGGAGATATAAGTTGATTTTGGCTTCTATTTTTAAGGTTATACATATAACCGTTATATTCTTTTACAAAAATATAATTCACTTCTTTTTTCTCTAAAGAGCCATCATTCAAATTGAAAGTGTAAATCTCATCTCCTTCTTTTAAATCATTGTAACCTTTCCAGCCAGAAGGAGTTAAAATTTCTGTATCCTCAGAAAGACATTGAAAACCGACACGAGTTGGAACATTTAAATTAAAGATAAACTCCTGCATAGCCTGTTTTACTTCAGGATAACCCAATTTATCAAAGCGAATAAACGGAGCAAGTAAAGTATCAAAATTACTAAATGCTTGAGCTCCTGCAGCTTCACCCTGAAGAGTATAAAAAAAGTTTACAACTTGCCCTAAAGCAGTTCTAAAATGCTTTGGGGGAGCAGATTCAACTTTACCTCTAACACCTCCAAAGCCTCTTTGTAATAAGTCTTCGAGACTCCATCCCACGCAATATGGACCAAGCACTCCGAGATCATGAATGTGTAATAAACCGCTATCGTTAGCTATTTTAATTTCTTCAGGGTAAATCTTACTCAGCCAATACTTTGCAACTAATGAACTTGAAACATTAAAATTAAGTCCCTGTAGTGAATAAGTCATATTGGAATTTTCGTTTACTCGCCAATCAGTCTTTTCTAAATATTCATCAACAAGTAGAACAGCAGACTCTTTTGTTAATTCAAGTTCACGTGCTTCTCTTCTTTTTTCTCTGTAAAGTATATAAGCTTTAGCAGTTTCTACGAAGCCGCTCTTTATTAAGATTTTCTCCACTACATCCTGAATTTCTTCTACAGAGGGAATACTGCCTCTTCTAAAAAATTCTTTTTCTAAGATAAATTCAACATTTTTCGCTAATTCTTCTGACTCTTCTACCACTTTAGAAGAATCTGAAGCTTTGCCTGCCTTTTGAATGGCAATCATAATCTTCTCTCTATTGTATGGGACGATACTCCCATCACGCTTTCTTACAAGTCTCTCCATTTGGGGTAACCTTCTTCCTTAAATTATTTAATTCTAATAATAAAATAGCACTATTTTTTTATTAGTTCAATCTTAATTTAACAAGTATTTTGGATAGAAAAGAGTGGATTCTTCAGTTGCTTAAAATACTTCTTCAGGATTACAGGGAGTGGGTGTCCTACTGATTGGAGCAAAGAATCTCATCTTTTACATTTGTCATTAATTAAGAAGTGTATATATTTCTTTATAAATTTATAAATAATAAATAGTTTCTGGATTCCGCATCAAGTGCGAAGTGATAACACTAATGTCATTCAGAGCGATTGCGGGAATCCACAGTAATTGTAATCCTCGAAAGTACACCCACTGTCATCCTCGAAATCTTTTATCGAGGAACCAAAACAGAATAACCTATGTTTTGTCATTATGAAGGTGGATTTTTATGCATTCCTTGTATTTCAAAGAATCACTACAACAAACAAACATTTGAGCATAAGCAAAAAATCTTAGTATAATAGTATTTGGTTTCCCAAATTAATTATAAGATATAACATTTCATGGCATTTCTACCACAACACAAGCATGAAAATAATAATAATCCTTTTCTTTTGCCACTTATATAATTTTGTTTAACTAAACAATATAAATTCAATCTCTTTACTATAGCTTAAGTTTGATTTTAATAAACACGAATAAATTTATCAATTAATTAAAAGGAGGATTAATTTTGGAGTTATTATTTTCGGAGGAATAAATATATATAAATTTATTATTTAAAATTATTTTATTTAATAATAAAAAGGAGTGGTATACTTTAAACTAGTATAACAATTTTCTAAATACAAAGAATATACGAGAATTAAAATAAATAGATAGAAAATAACGAAGGAATTAGAAATAATCATACGAATAAATTTAAAATGTAAAGGGGGGTAAAAATGGAAGAGAAAAAAGAAGAAGAAGGTCTCCAAAAAATAAATTGGGTATCCGAGAGAATGCCAGTTCTGAGAACAGTAAAAAATTTTCTTGTAAAAGAAAAAATATTTGAAGGATTGAAAATAGGTATGTCAATTCACATTGAAGCTAAAACTGCAAATCTTGTTTTTGCTCTTAATGAGGCTGGAGCTAATATTTTTGTAGCTGGAAGCAATACTCTCTCCACTCAGGATGATATAGCATATGTACTTTCAAAGAAAGGTATTAATGTTTTCGCATGGCGAGGTGAAACTGAGGAAGACCACCTTGCAAATTTGCGGAAAGTTCTTGACAATAAACCGGATTTAATAGTCGATGATGGAGGAGATTTAACAGTTCTTCTTTCAAAAGAACTTGAATATAGAGAATTAAATCCTATTGGTGGCACAGAAGAAACAACTACTGGCATTAAAAGAATTACATCCTTAGAATCAGAGGGTCTTTTGAGATTTCCAGTTATTGGTGTTAATAATGCGTCAACAAAGCATCTCTTTGATAATAGGTTTGGTACTGGAGAATCTGTGCTTTCAACAATCATGAATATTACAAACCTCTCCATTGCTACTAAAAATTTAGTCATAGCTGGTTATGGTTGGGTGGGCAGAGGTATTGCTGGCAAAGCAAGAGCATTTGGAGCAAAAGTTTATATCTCTGAGGTAGATCCAGTAAAAGCAATGGAAGCAGATTTTGATGGCTTCTACGTATATTCTATGGATGAAGCTTCCAAAATTGGTGATATATTTATTACAACAACAGGAAATATAAATGTAATTACTCAAAGGCATTTTGAATTAATGAAAGACGGAGCAATACTTTGTAATGCTGGACACTTCAATAAAGAAATTGATGTACAGGCATTAAACGACTTTTCTTCTTCTAAAAGAATTATAAAACCTAATATCGATGAATATTTTCTATACAATGGTAGGAGATTATATCTGATTGGCAAAGGAGATATAGTTAATTTAATAGCAGGGGATGGAAAACCTGCAGAAATAATGGATTTATCTTTTTCTCTTGAAGCTTTATCTCTTGAATATTTAGTTAGAAATCGCGGTGGATTTATCCCAAAACTTTATGCTGTTCCTAACTCAATTGATTTGAGAATAGCAGAATTATACTTAGGTGCGCGAGGAATAAAAATTGACAGGCTTGATCAAACACAAAAACAATATCGCTCAAGTTGGCTCTAATCTAAAAAGTTTAGCTTTAAGATATAGGTCCTATCCTCGTAACATAAAAGCTTTTCTATTAAATGTTATATTTTCTTCTCTTGGATCTGGTATATATGAAGTTCTAATAAGTCTTTATCTTTTAAGTATAGGATATTCTGAAACATTTGTTGGTCTATTTTTTTCAATAGGTGCAATTTCCTTGGGGTTATTTGCAATTCCAGCTGGAATAATATCTGATAAAATTGGCAGGAAAACGTCTTTTATTATTTCGAGAATAGGTATGATTATTTCGCTTTTTCTTTTAATAACTTTTGTTAACTCCGTTGTTATTCTTTTAAGCATTGCACTATTCAATATATTCCAAGTTTTTTATATTGTATCTTCGGCTCCTTTTATTGTTGAAGTTGTTCCCATGCAACACAGAGTAAGAGTGTCAAGCATCATTTTTTTTACCTCTTTTATTGCTATGACTGTAGGCAATCTTTTAAGCGGAACATTATCGTCTATTTATGGAAAAACATTTTCGGTTTCACAGAACAGCCCTCAAGCAATAAGATTTAGTCTTTATTTTTACATTATTTTATTAATAATTTCTCTAATTTCTATTCTAAGGATAAGAGAAATTCCAAAAACAAAAATTGAATCAGTCTCAAGTTTTTTACGTTTAAGTGATTTAAACTTAAAGAATTTCTCTTTCTTGAAAGGTATTATTGTTGTTTTAATAGCAGCAACCATTGTAAATTTGGGAGCTTCTTTTATCCTTCCTTTCTTTCCAATTTACTTTAAAAGTAGGTTTAACATAAGCACACAGTACATAGGACTACTTTTTAGTCTTTCAAATATTCCCTTAGCTTTTGCGTCACTTTTAAATGATAAAATCGTTAAACGTTTTGGGATGAATAAAAGTATAGCTTTGTGCCAATTTTTAGGTGCTCCGTTTGCTTTACTTATGGGTTTTCCTCTTGGGTTTCACATTACTTATTTTGCATTTGTTATGCGAAAAATCTTTCTAAATTTTTATGGTCCAATTTGGGATAACTTTCTTATGGGTCTTGTTCGAAGCGAAGATAGAGGTAAAGCTTTGGCGTTTATTAATTTATCAATAAATATTTTTAGTGGTATAGGAACAGCTATTTCAGGATATTTCTTTAAAGCAAACTTATATTTATATCCTTTTCTTATAGCTTCAATATGTACTTTTATAGCTGCATTAATATACTACAATTACAAACCTGACAACTCTTCATTACGATTTCAGTAATCCTGAGAGAGCGTATTTATATTTTTGCCTCGCAAGAATCTCATCTTTTCATTATACTTATAAAAATTGGTCTGGATCCCCAATCGAGTTGGGGATGACAGAAGTCTTGTTATACCACACTTGATACAAAAACACTTTTTGTCATTCAGATCGATTGCGGGAATCCAGGAAGTATTTTTACATTCCCATGTAAATGGGAATCCAGGAATAAAAGAGTCTGGATCCCCAATCAAGTTGGGGATGACAGTGGAGTAGTTTTCGGGGATGACATATACTTCAGATCCTCAATAAAAGATTTTGAGGATGACAATTGTATGGTTTTCGGGGATGACAGTTTGTGGTCTGGTTTCCCTAATAATTGATTTCGGGGATGACAGTGGCGGTCATTCACACAACCTATTTCTGTCATTCCCGCGATCTCTTTGTCATTCCTGCGAAAGCGGGAATCCAGGAAGTATTTCTTCTTCTAATGTTAGAGAGAAAAATAACATAGATTCACCTTTGTTGATTTCAGGAATTACAGAAAATGAAAATAACAAAGAAAAAGAAAGAAAACACTGGATCCCCAATCAAGTTGGGGATGACAGTGGAGTAGTTTTCGGGGATGACAGTTTGTGTGGTTTTTGAGAATGTCGGTGGGTGTGCATTCGATGATGACGGTGGACGTACTTTCGAAGATGACAGTTACTATGGATCCTCGCTCAGGTAAAGGATAACAGCTACAATGGATTCACCATGAATTCCTGCAAAAGCAAGGATCACCGTGAGTCTACATTCGGGAAAGACAAATACAGAGATTTCTTAGGACATATGTTATAACACTGCACTTTAACACTGAATAGCACTTCTACCGCAATAAGGTATAAAAATAATATCTTTTCTCCTTTTGCGTACATCTTGCATAGTTAAACAATCTAATTTCTTTGCTAAATGTAATTTTAAAGTTTTTAAGTTATTATTTTCTGAGGAAAACAACAGAAAACCAATAATATACAGGAAACAAATAATATTAAAGAAGTGGAATGGCGAGATAAGTAAAAACAAAAAATAATAGAAAAATATAACAATAAAAGTTATAACTCTATAAAATATAAGAGCATACAAGAAAAATAAATTTAATATTTGGAGGAAACAATATTGAAGACACCTTATTTAAAAGTAGATCTGCAGAAGATAAAGAATAACGTGAAAGTAATTAACGATTTATGTAAGAAAAATTCTCTTGATTTAACAGTCGTAACAAAAGTAGTCGAGGGGGAGCCAGAAATTGTTAAATATATAAGAGAAGTAGTAAATTCAATTGGGGACTCAAGAATTTGTGATATAAAAAAGATGCATAGAAACGGAATAAACGGTAATTTTATGCTTATACGTTCTCCATCAATTAGTGATGTTAAAGATGTGATTAAATATTGCGATATATCACTTAATACAGAAATTGAAGTTTTAAAGAGTTTAAACGAGGCGGCAATTGCTAAAAATACTTCCCATAAAGTAATAATTATGCTTGAGATGGGCGATTTGAGAGAAGGAGTTCTTTTAGAAGATTTCGAAGGTTTCCTTTTTGAGGCTATAAAGTTTAAAGGTATTGATATAATAGGGATAGGTGCAAACGCAACTTGTCTCACTGGGTTAATACCTTCTGAAAAAAATTTAAAAATATTAGAGGATGCCTCAAAAACATTTAAAAAGTTGTTAGGTTTTGAGCCTATTATCTCTGGTGGCGCCTCAAACTTAATTCCATTAATGCTTAAACAAAAGGTTCCTTCATACATCTCAAATGTTCGTATAGGTGAGGGAATAATGAATGGAGTTGATGCTATCTATAAAGAAAGAATTCCAGGCTGTTTTACTGATTGTTTTAAGCTTGGTGGTGAGATAATAGAATTAAAAACAAAACCTACCACAATTGAAGGTAATTTTAGAGGACAGGCAAAGAATGTCTTTGGGGAGATTGTTAAATATAAAGAAATGGGCTTAAGAAAAAGAGCAATTCTTAATATTGGCAAGCTTGATACAGATATAAAGGGGCTTATACCTATTGATAATACAATTGAAGTTATTGGTGGAACATCAGATCATCTTGTATTAGATGTAGAGAATTCACCGAAACTTAAATTAGGAGATTTAGTTGAGTTTACTCTCAACTATTCAGCACTTCTATTTGCAATGAATTCTCCTTATGTAAGAAAGACATTTATTAATTCACCTTTAACTTCATAAGTAACAGAGAGAAAATTAAAAATAGCATTTACTGGAATCAGCAAGATTCCTCCTTTTTCTTGCACAACATCACCTAAGTCAATCTCTGCTGTCCCTGTAGGTAGTATTATATTTCCTTTTCTTCCTCCTACCTTAAGCTTAACTGTAAATTCATTAGTAAAAATCAAAATTTCTTCACCAGTTCTTTTTATATCGTAATCAAAAATATTTGTTAGAATATCTTCACTTAGAAAAATAATATTATTCTTTAATAGTGCTGGAGCTTTCGAAAAATAATTTTTTGCTTTACTCTTTATAAGAGAACTATTTGAATAAAATGTTATCTCATTATTAGCTCTTCTAATGTTAATAGTTATTTTCTTCTCATATTCGCCAACTTTAAAAGTAACTGTTCCAGATTCTTCCTTATTAATTGCTATAACTGATGGATCAAGTTTAATTTTTATTAAACTATTTCTTTTTTTAGAGTCAAATTTATTAATGTTCGCCCATAAAGGAGAGCTCAAAATCTCCAGAGGAGCATCAGAGCCAAATACTTCAACTAAAATTTCTTCTTCTATTATATCTTTAGAGTATGCTACTAAGTTTAAATTTTCAGGAGTAATTTTGATATTTAAAGGTTCTTTTTCTGTTCTAATATAAGAGAGAGGTCTTTTTATTACTCTATAATTCCCAAGATCATTTATAAGGAGTGAATTATCTTTTATATCAAAAGAATACGGTAGATAAAAGCTCTGAAGGTCATTTGAAATAGCTTTTTCATCATTTTCAATTAGAATTTGTCTCTTCTCCCCGATAACCTTATTTAAAGATTCAGAGTCGAATAAAAGCAAATTTGATAATTCATAATCTAAAATGGCGAATTCATCTTCATCAATTATTTTTGAATCAGTGTAGAATTTTACTTTATCACTTTCTGAATAGCAATTAAAATCTAAGTCGGATATAATTTCTCCTTTAAGGGAATAAACTCTTGCTAACTTTTTAACAAAGTCAATTATATAAACTTTATCTCCTACAATTTTCATTGAATATGGAAAGTATATACCTCCACAATTTTCAACTGACGCAAGGCTAAATCTTCCCACTTCTTCCCCGCTTTTAATGTTAAATTCAACAATATTTCCAGAATAGAGGTCAAATGTTAAAATTAAATCATCATTATAAGAAAGCCGGTAAAAATAGTTATATTTAGCAGTTGGTTTTAACTCCACACTGTGGGTTTTAATTGCGCCTTTAGAAGTAGGCTCAAAACTTTTAAAACAATATTTACTCTCTACATAATCAATAAAGAGAGCACCAACTGAATCATTGTTTAATTCCAACGCTCTTCGAATCCAAAATAAACCATCAGGAGGAGAAAGCATAAAAGCTTTTATAAGCTCACAGTCTTCCGAATAGAGTTTAAAATAATCAGGATTTAATGGGTAATATTGAGAAATTAAATAATTCCCATCACCAGTAATTCGCACATATTCAGGGTTAATAAGAAAGCTTCTATCGGACTTAACTTTGTTATAACCATCAGCACCTGATTTATTTAGGAGTTTTAAATTCATATCCAATTTGACAAATTTTTCTTCAAATATATATGAAGAACTTTCTCTATTATTCAAAGAAAGCGCAAAGATGAAGTCATCAAAAATTATCATTCTATCTAAAACTTCACCAATATTCCCAGATATTTTAAACTTTTTAACCAAACCCCCATTGTTAGCATTTAGCTTTAAAACTGTGTAATCTGGATAAAAACAGCTTAAGTATAAGAAGCCATCTTCAGATACTGCTATACTGTATGGAATAATGCTTTCCGGAAAATCAATCCATTTTGTATCTTCGCCTTCAAGACCAATTTTATAGTAACCGTCATAAAGGGAAACTGCATAAATATATTCCTTGATAATTGTGAAATCAACTATAAAGTTATAGTTAAAGTTAGATAATATTGATAAAAGCTCTCCAGTAGAAGCATCAATTACACTTATTTGGAAAGAATCAAGCACAAACAGTTTATCATCATATATTTCAAAATCATACACACTATCAAATTTACATAACGGTTTAATTAAATTGCCATAGTGATAACCGCTAATATAATTTTTAAGCTCTCCACTTTCCTTATCAAAGATATAGATATCGTATCCATCAGAAAAAAATAGATTTTCACCAGAAACCCGTAAAAAATTTCTACTATAAGAAGAAGTTAATGCTCTAAAATAACTTATATCAATATTATCTGCAAGAAAAGATGGATAATTAATCCTCCTCTTTAGATTAAGATCTTTGTCTAAAACACAAATACCCTTGTAGGTTGTTACATAGAATTCATCATTATATAAATCAAAACAGGATGGAAATATAACTTCTTCTGGAGGGTTTGAGGAATTTATTATGAGAGAAGAAGACATTTCTTCATCACCATTTTTAAGCATATTAAGGGAAGAAGTTTTTAAATCCTCTTCTAAAAAGTCAACTTTTAATTTTATTGAAATTGTGTTGTTTTTAGCATCCCATAAAACTTCTGCTCCAAATGCTTCACTAATTATACGTAAGGGCACTGATGTCCTGCCACTCTTTGAAATAAAGGGTTTAGCCCCCAGTTTTATCTCTTTATCATTTAGTTTTGCTATATCCTTGCCAATCCACATTATAAGCGTTATATCCTTGTTTGAGATTACAATTTTATTCTCTTCCTTAAACCAATCAACTTTAGCTCCAAATGCTTCACTAATAAACCTTAACGGGACAAAAGTTACTCCAATTAATATTACTGGAGGTTCATCTAATTGCTTTAACTCACTATCTAAAAATGCTACTCTATCACCAATTTTAAGTTGGATTTCTTTTAATTTCTTCAGCACAACTTTTATATTCTTTACTGTCTTTAGTGAACCCTCTTTTGCAGTAAAAGTTAAGTAATTATCCCCTTTATTAAGGTTCACAATCTTACTAAAAGAGCCATCACTGTTTTTTGCAATATTTTCGTCCATAAAGCTTACGGTAGCATTAAAGTTAGTTTTTCCTTCTACTACCAATTTAGGCTCAGTTACTTCTAATTGTTCAGGTATATTTAGTATTAATTCTGGTTCAATATCGGGTTCACCTTGAGAAAGAACATTATAACAAACCTTTACTTTATTATTTGTTTCATCATATTCTCTAACCTTATCGTTTGGGTCAACAATAACTTCGAAATTTAATCTTTCTGATACTCCTCGTAAATCAATTTCACATTTGATTTTTCTTTCTTCTTTTCCTTTTAATGATTCAATATTAAAAGTTTTATTAAGAGGATTAACCAAAACACCGATATCTTGAATTGTGGCATTACCACAATTCCTGAGGGTTATATTTAACATAGCTATATTATTCTTTCTTCCTATTGTCGGAGATAATGTTACATTGCTTACTGATAAGTCTCTATGCTCTTTCATTAAAAATTTGAGCATACTTTCAAAGAAATAGTATGTATCGTCGTCTTCGGTTAAATCTTTCCAGTTAAAATATCCTGAGTACAGTAAGCTATTGCGATACTTTATTAGACCTAACAATCCATCCTCCGAGATGCCTACTAATTCTCCACCTTCTAAAGATACCTCTTTCCAGCTATTTTTATCCTTTGGAATAAGGGTAAATCTTGCTGTAATATTTAGTTTATCTTTATCAGATATTTCATTATCACTAATTTTAAAGGTTTCTTTTGACTCTGGTAATTCAATTAGTTTAAATTTTTCTTCCTTACCCAAACCAAATAGAGGTTGAATCTCTTTAGAGCTAAAACCATAACTATTTTCCCCGAGACTCAATATTCCAAGGACTATTCCACCATCCCTAATAAATTCGTTAATTTCGCTTAAATATTGGTTTAGCAAAAAGTCAAAAAAATCATTAGTATAAAGAATGAGTATATCGATATTAAGCCTTTTTAGAAATGTTGTGTTAGTAAAGGATTCTCTTCCGAAAGTGATAGGAAAGATTTCAATTGGTAAAGATGAACTATTAAATCTTTTATTTAGCTCTAAAATATTTAAAGCATTACTTACATCTGACCATGATAATAGACTTGACTGAGCTAATACCCCAACTCTTATTATATTTTCTTCTATAACACTGATTTTTTTCAAAAGAATATTATCAGAGGTTACTTTCTCGTCCTTTAAGCTTGGAGTAGAAATTTCTATGTTTCCAGACCCAACATCATTTGCTAAATAATTATATTGAACATACCGAGATTGAAAGTAAGGCAATTTATTATATGTGAGCTTTTTCATTTCTTTACCGTTATTTTTAACTGTCAATGTAATATTTTCTTCATCATAAATTCCGTCATTTCTAATAATTGCCACATAATCTTTATTTTCTCCTTTAGAAAGCCTTGATAAGTCATAATCCTCAACAACAACAAGATCGTGCCAATATCTACCGTAGAAAACTATCCTCATCTCTTTAAAATCTTTTGTCTCGACTCGAATAGTTAATACCGATTTGATTAGATTATTGAAATTATATGAAAATATTTCTTTTGATCCTTTTCCAAATGTACCTTCTTCTAAAACGGGAGTTTCAGCATTTAAGTAATCAGAGAGAACGTAGTTAAGAATTGGTGAATTTGTGGAGGAAAGGATTTGAACTCCATCATCTATAGGAAAGAGTGGTAAATTTGATGGACTAAATCTATATTCTTTATCAAAAGATATTTCAGGAACTTTGCTCTTAAAATCACCACTAAAAAGAGGGAGATTAATTGTCGGGTCACCGAGAAGGGTGAAACCAAAAAAAGTTTTTACATCAGCGTAATTTATATAACCCATCTCTTCATCTGCATATGTTGAGAGTGTTAATTTAACAATATCACCAAGATTTTTGGTCTTTTCATGATAATGTTTAAAAAAATAATCAAATATTACATCCATATAATATTTTTCTTTTAATATAGGCACGCCATTTTTATAATTTAGGCTCCAGCCGGAGTAGTTAATTCTTGCTCCACCTACATAAGCTATCGCTCCGCCTTCTCCCAAAACTAATGATTCAGAGAATGATGTTGGATATTTTAAATATTTATTAGTTGAAAAATCCGTATCTAAAACCATAGTATCGTAAGCACCATTTCCACAGGCTACACTTAAGAAAATTGGAAGTTCATCTTTCTTTTTTAGGGAAAGAGCCTCCTTTGAATTAAATGTTCCTGGCTCAAGATAATAAGTATCACCTCCACCATGTCCATGACCATCAATAAATCCAAATGATTCATTCTCTAAACAGTAAAGAAGGTCATCTTTTCCAAATTTACCTGAAGTTTTAAAATATTTTTTTACGTTTAAACCTTCAAAATAATCTTTGTTGATGAGGTCAGCAAGAAAAAGTTCGCCCATATAGTCCCCACCAAATGGGTCACCTCCCATTAGAGCAATGTTTTTAAACCAGGAGTCCGATAGAGACTTTCTGTATCTGTCAATTTTATCTACGACTATTTTTGCTTCTTCTTTATCTCTAACAGGTAGTCTTCCGACTGATATTTTAATTGGGTATTCTTTGTTCTTTGCATCAGGAGCAAAATAAAAAATGTCAGTAGGAACCCACTTATCATAATCACTGAAATTATCAGAAGAGAGCACATAATAAGAGGGTGGAACTTTGCTTCCATCTCCTAATATTGTTAAATAGTTTATTTTCCCCTCTTTAAGAAGTTCTTTAAGGTAAGTTATGATCTTCCTCGATAACGAATAATTATAATTTTTAAGAATTGCTTTTTCTTCTTCTGAAGCATCTTTATAACCTATAATTGGTTTTAAATCTGGAATTTCTGCTTCCTTATATGATAAAACAGAAGAAAGTTTTACGATTGAAACTTTATAACTATAAGATTCTTGAATGTTTTTAAGTTTATTGGCTTCATTAAAGAATTCATCAGGGGTTAATATGACGCTTAGGTTTTTGTTTTCCTCTCCATTAGATGAAGTATATAACTCATCCTTTGATAAACCAATCTCTAGACAAATATATTTGGCTAAGATTAATTCTCCTCTTATATAATAAATAGGATTAACAAAGAGGGATAACTTTTTTCCGTCTTTGTGAGAAGTAATAACATAATCAAAATTATAGTCTGGAAATATTTCTGGGATATTTTGGTTAAATTTACCTTCATATTTGTTAAGGTAGTTATAATAACTATTTGTATTATTACCCGTTAATAAATCTGTATTGTATTCACTACTATTGTTGAATTTATTTCTATTATCAATGTCTGAATAGAGTTTCATCCTTTCACTACCATATAAATAAGGATTTAGATTTTTATACTCTTTTGTTTGGAAATCTTGAATGCTTGAGAGACTATTGTTTGGCTCGTGTGCTGAAATTGGTATTGGTTTAGGAGCTAATTTAAGAGGAATATTTTTAGGAAGCTCGATTTTGGAAGTATTTACTTCTTTAACTTTAATGTATATTAATTGCTCATTAGATGGAAACTCAATTTCTTTTTCAAAATATGGAAATGCTGGAAGGTCAGGCACATTCATATTTTTACACCCGATTAACTTTATCTCCAACCCAGCATTACTCCTGTCAAAAGTTATATTTCTATCGCTAAAATATAATGGCACAGAAATAATTTGGTCTGATTTAGTTTTAGTGTTTATAACTAATTCCTCTAAGGGCATATCTCTATTAAAAGAATTATTTCCATCGTAAGATTGTATTGGTGAAGTTGTGAGGATAAACAGAATAACAAAAATAGATAGAATTACTTTTTTAAGTGACCCCTTCATATTAAGCCTCCTAATATATTCCTCCAAATTTATGGAGCTTTTATATAAATATATTTGTCTTTTGAAAATTTAACTTAATATTATCGCATATAATTTTTATTCATCAATAGAAGAAATAACTTTTTCTTTTATTTATTTATTGTATTTTTCTACTCATTTCTAAAATTGATTGTCTCTCTATTGCCCTGTAGATCTGAATATAATATCAGTAAGCATTATATCATTTTGTTAATACATAGTAGAAACAGACATAACATCCCTCAGTCAGCCTGAATTAGCAAATCTTTATTTTGCTTAGTAAGAATCTTCAAACCTAGCCGTTATCCTGTAGTAGCGTCATCTTAAGCGACCAAAGGATTTCCTCTCTTTACATACACATGCACCTCTTCTTGTAATTCTGCACTTGAAACAGACTACCATCTTTCTCATTTCGCACACTCTCCCCTCTGTCATTCCCGCGACCTATTTGTCATTCAGAGCGATTACGGGAATCCAAGAAGTATTTCTTTTTCAAACAAAAGGAAAAGAGTCTGGATCCCCAATCAAGTTGGGGATGACAATGGGTGTGCTTTCGAGGATGACAGTTACTATGGATTCCCGATAAAAGATTTCGGGAATGACAGTGGGTCTGCCTTCGAGGATGACATAAGTGTTGTCATTTCGCACACTCTCTCTCTGTCATTCCCGCGACCTATTTCTGTCATTCCTAGCGATTTTTCTTGTCATTCAGGTCGATTGCGGGGATCCAGGAAGTATTTTTACATTCCCATGTAAATGGGAATCCAGTAATAAAAAGAAACGTGGATCCTCGATCAGGTCGAGGATGACATAATAAGTGTTGTCATTTCGCACACTCCTCTTTGTCATTCAGAGCGATTGCGGGAATCCATGAATTTTCTTTCTTCTAATATTAATAAAAAAAATTTCTTGAAATTAATAATGAAAAACATGATAGCTTCTCGATAGAGAAATTTGAGAATAACAAATTACCTAACGGATTCCTATAATAATTAAATCCTAAAATGACCTTTAAGAAGCATTCATAAATTACATTTTTGACAAACTTTAAGAACATATCCCCAAAATCTTTAATATATATTATAATATCTTTGATATGATTGGAATAATTGACTTTGGTTCACAGTATACGCAGTTAATTGCAAGAAGGATAAGGGAATTATCGGTTTTTTCTAAGATATACCCCTACTTTGTCAAAAAGGATGAACTTAAAGATTGCGATGCTTTAATTCTCTCTGGGAGTCCTAAGTCAGTTCTCGAAGAAAATCATCCTGATATGCCTACTGAATTATGGGATATAAATATTCCAATATTAGGTATATGTTATGGTATGCAGCTCATTGCAAAACACTATGGAGGAGAAGTTTTAGCCGGTAAGGCAGAATTTGGCAAAGCAAACCTTCAAATACTCAAAAAAACTTCCAAGCTTTTCGCTGGTGTACCTGACAATGTAACAGTATGGATGAGTCATGGGGATTATGTATCAAAAGTACCTAAAGATTTTGAATTAACTGCTGAAACCTCTTCTGTTAAAATAGCTGCTATCGAATCAGCAGAACTTAAAAGATATGGTATACAATTTCACCCTGAAGTTCACCACTCAGTTTGTGGAATGAAAGTATTAGAAAACTTTCTTTTCAGTATTGCGAATGCAAAAAAAGATTGGAACCTTAAAAGTTTTGTTGATGAAGAAGTTGCAAACCTAAAAAAAGAGATTGGTAATGAAAAAGTAATATGTGGTATAAGTGGAGGAGTTGATTCAACTGTCTCAGCCTTATTAGTCCATAAAGCAATCGGGAATAATTTAAAATGCATATTTGTTGACCATGGGCTTTTAAGAACTTTTGAAAAAGAAGAAGTTACTGAAGCTCTTAAAAATTTAGGGTTGAATTTAACAATATTGGATAGAAAGGATCTTTTTCTGAGTGCTTTAAAAGGTATATCAGACCCAGAAGAAAAGCGAAAAATTATAGGAAAGCTCTTCATAGATGTATTTTCTGAGGAAGCAAAAGCTTTTAATGCGACAAGACTTGTACAGGGAACACTTTATCCCGACTCCATTGAAAGTTCAGGAGGTGTTTCAGGGATTGCAGACAAAATTAAAAGCCATCATAATGTTGGGGGATTACCAGCCAATTTAAATCTTAAACTTATTGAACCACTAAAATATCTATTTAAAGATGAGGTTAGGATTATAGGTAAGGAATTAGGCATAGAAAACAAATTATTATATAGGCAACCCTTTCCTGGACCAGGACTTGCAGTCCGTATAATTGGCGAAATAACAGAAGAAAGACTCTCAATTTTACGTCATGCTGACAAAATTTTAAGAGAAGAAATTGCAAAATTTGATAAAGATAATAAAGTATGGCAAGGCTTTGCAGTGCTATTACCTATTAGAAGTGTTGGAGTTATGGGAGATAGAAGAACTTATAGTTATGTAATTGCTTTAAGAATGGTTGAATCTACCGATGGTATGACTGCTATATGGTATAAAGCAAGTAATGAATTTCTTGAAGTAGTCAGCAACCGCATAACAAATGAGGTTAAAGGGGTAAATAGAGTTGTATATGATATTACTTCAAAACCTCCTGCAACTATTGAATGGGAGTAACTTATAAATGTTATCAATTAAAAAAAGGATATATTTAAGAAATAGAGTAGAAGAGGCTATTAGGAAAAAAGATTTTCATAAAGCTATATCCGCATTCAAAGAAGGGTTAAAATTAGATATTCACTATTATTGGTATTATTTGTTCATTGGTGATATATATTATTTTGAGCTATATGATACGGATAGTGCAATTTTTTGGTATGAAAAATGTATAGAGTTAGGAAGAGATAGCTTAAGCAATGATACTCTTTCTCCTTTAAGATATTTATTAAAGAGACTCTCAAAAATCTATTTTGATAAAGAGGACTATAATAAAGCTATTAAATATTATGAATGGTTTATATCCTTTAAGCCATCTAATTTCCATGATACTGATTTTGTGAATTATGCTAAAGCTCTTTTAGAGCTTGGCAACAGAGAAAAGGCAATCTCAGTATTAAAAATGGGTGAAAAATACTCAAAAAGCACAAAAATAAGGAAGATGCTTTCAGAACTAACTGGTGAAGAATATGATTTAACGGATTTTAAAAGAATTAAAAATGGCTACGAGAGGATTCCTATTAAAACTCCAATTATTAAAATAGGGGATGATATCTGCGAGATAGCAGACAAGCTCACTAAAGGTATTAGAAGAGAGGGTGACATAATTACTCTTGCTTCAGCAGTAACTGCTTTAGCAGAAGGAAGAGCTAAAAGTGTTGATGTTATTTATGCATCACCTTTAGCCAAACTTCTTTCTTTTTTCGTCAAAAAAGATAATTATCCTTTTGGAGGAAATGCCCCCCTTTGCAACCCCCTTGCAATGCAGATAGCTATAAACGAAGCAGGATTAGCGAGAATTATCTTTTCAGCACTTTTTGGAGGAGTTCTTGGAAAGTTATTTCGTAAAAATGGTCTATTCTATAGGTTGGCTGGTCCACAATCTGCTTTAATTGATGATATGCCAGGTGCCATACCTCCTTATGACTATTATGTAATATTGGGGCCCAAGGATTCCTATAAAACTTCCTTAAAAATCAAAGAAATGACTTCGTGTGATGCAGCAATTGTTGATGCCAATGACCTCGGTATAGCATGGGTTGTTGGTACCAGCGATAAAAGCAAAGCTCGAGAAATTGAAGAGGCTTTATCTGATAACCCTCAAGGTAACGGAGACCAACAAACACCAATAGTATTATTGCGAAAAGTAAATGTCATTAATTAAGACTCAGGCAATTCTCATAAAAAGTAAAAGGTATAAAGAAAGAGACAAACTTTTAACATATATAACTGAAGATTATGGTAAAATTCTGTCTCTCTGTAAAGGTTCAAGAGTTCCATTAAATAAGTGGGGTAGCTCTACAGAACCACCCAACGTATCCTATATTCAGCTTTATCAGATAAAAGACTTTTTTACTTTGACTGAAGTTAAAGGTTCTCAGATTTTTAATAATATTATTTCGAGCTTTCAAAGGTCCCTCGTGTTTAGTTATATATCTGATATTCTCGACTCTTTATTGCTTCCTCTATCACCTTCTAAAAATACATATTATCTCACTCTATCATCTATTTATATTTTGGATGATAAAGAAATCGCTCCAATTTTAGCAGGGTATATTTTTGCATTGAAATTTCTCGATGTGCAGGGTTATAGGCTTGAAATTAATAAATGCGTAAGGTGTGGAAAAAGTATAAATGATAATATTAAGGAGTTCTATTTATCTCTCGAGGATGGAGGAGCTTTGTGTGAATCCTGCTCCAAATTTACAGGTTCTTTTATCACAAGATTGGGAGAACAAGAAACTTCTTTCCTTAAGAATGTTATTTGTCTTGATCTGAGCGATGCTTATCTTACTCAAAAGCTATCTCTCGAAAATTATGAAAATTTAGATAAAATGATATTGGATTATTATTATTTGAAGTTTAAAAAAAGAATTGTTAGTTTAGTGGAATTAATGAAAAAATATAATAAAAGGAGTAAGGTTGTATGAACTTGATTGAAAATCCATCTTTAGAAGAATTACGTCAAATGGCTAAAGGGGAGGAAAGAACCACTATTTACGGTAGTGCCAGCTACATCACAAGAATTAGGTCGAGAAGTGCTAAATTTACTGAAATAATTTATGATAAACCTACACAAATCCAGCAAGAAATTATAGATAATGTTAATAATTATCTCAAAGACAAAGATGTAATTATGCTTGAGAGAACAATGTGTATGAACCCGGACTATAGACTTGCTTGCAGATTCTATGTAACTAAACCATATGCAAGAATTGCTTATATGTGGGGTTCTCTTCTTTTTGATCCCTTTAAGTCCGAGCCAGATATGGTTGTTATAGATGTTCCAGAATGGCTTGAGAGAAAGGTATTAGTTGATGCAAAGAATTTAAAAACTTATGTCTTAGGGACTGACTACACTGGAGAAATTAAGAAAGCTTTTTTAAGAATGTGTATGTATTTTGCCAAAATTAAAAAAGGAAGACTCGGACTCCATGCAGGAAGCAAAATAATAAAAGTGTTTGATAATGATAATATTTTAAGAGAAAAAGGAGTAATATTTTTTGGTTTAAGTGGGACAGGTAAAACTACATTAACCTGTCATGACCATGATTTAAAAAGCCCTGAAGGAGTTACAATCAGGCAGGATGACATAGTTTTATTAGGAAGAGATGGTTCCTGCATCGGTACTGAATGCAATTTCTACATTAAGACGGAGGGCTTAGAGCCTGTTAACCAAAAAGTTCTTTATAAGGCTTTAATGTCTAAAAGAGCTATCCTTGAAAATGTTTATGTAGCAGAAGATGGTACAATAGACCTTGATAATTTTGAATATAGTTCAAATGGTAGAGCTGTAGTTTTTAGAGGGGATATGGATTCTACAGATGACAAAATTGACTTGCCAAATTTATCCATTCTTGTTTTTATAACAAGAAGGGATGATGTTGTCCCTCCTATTGCAAAGCTAACTCCTTTGCAAGCTGCTGCTTTCTTTGTTTTAGGAGAGTCTATCGAAACATCAGCAGGAGACCCAACTCAAGCAGGAAAATCAAAAAGAGTTGTTGGGACTAATCCATTTATTGTTGGTTCAGAAGCAGAAGAGGGAAACATTTTTTACGATATAATAAAAGGGCTACCTAATTTACAATGCTTTGTAATGAATACAGGTCATATTGGTGGAGCAACTGGAGAAAAAATCACAGTTAAAGATTCAACTGAAATAATTAAGCAAATTGCAAAAGATAAAATGAGTTGGACAAAAGATCCTTTCTGGGGTTATTTAGTTCCTTCAAATATAGAAGGAATTGACTATTCAAGGTTTGATTTAAAGAAATTTTATAGTGAAAGTGAAATTTTAGATTTGAATAAAAAACTCCTAAAAGAAAGAGTGGAGTGGCTTAATAAGTTTCCAGATCTTAATCCAGACATAAAAAAAGTATTTGATGAAATTTATAAACCCTAATATTTTAGTCTCAGCAGGACTGCACTTTAAGAATATAGAACATCCTTTCGAGCGTGAAATAAAAGGAATTGAGTCATTTGAAGAATGGGAATATAGAAAAGCAAAGGTAACGCTTTCCTACTTTTCTACTTTCTTTGATCTTAATAGATTATTTAAAGGGAAAAAGGTTCTCGATATAGGTTGTGGTGGTGGAGGTAAAACTGCTTATATAGCTAAATACTATGAGCCAAAGCAGATTTATGGGGTAGATTTATCAGAGGATTTTATAAGTAAAGCAAAGGAATTTGGAAAGTCATTAAATATTGAAGGGATGGATTTTTTTGTTTGTAATGCAGAGAACCTTCCTTTTAAGGATAGCGAATTTGATTCCATAATTCTATTTGATACTTTTGAACACTTAAATAATCCTATAAAAGTCCTTAATGAAGCAAAAAGAGTACTAAAGGTGGGAGGTTATATATTAATTAGCTTCCCACCTTATTATCATCCTTATGGGGTACATGTTAATGATTTAATTCCTATTCCTTGGGTGCATTTATTTTTTGATAATAGTGCTTTAGCTAAAGCATACTGGACATTATCATTTTACAAAGAGGATGGAGAAAGAAGAAGAAAACTTAAAATAACAAAAGGGATTAACGGTTCACTTGAAATTGGCTATATTAACCAGATGACTTTAAAAAAATGTAAAGAAATAATTAAATCTATTGATTTAAAAGTAAAATATTTTAAATATATTCCTTTGAAGGATTTTCTTTATCCATTTATTAATGTAAAAATGATAAATGAATTAATAGTAAAAAATTGCGTAATAGTGCTTGAAAGGGGGCATTAATTAAAATATGAATAGAAAAGAGCGCGAAAAATTTGAAATTCATACAGGGAAGAAAAAATTAACTCCACAAGAGCTAAAAAAGAAAGAAGAAAAAGAAAAAGAAAAAAAAGCAGAAAAAAGAAAACAGATAACAATTATAACATCCTCACTTGTTTTGATTGCTTTAGTAATATTTGGTATATCCTGCTACAATATCAGTAAAGATAAAGTTGCAAAGGAATATGAAGGTGCACCACCAAATGTTACTAAGCCTACAAAAGAAGAAATCGAAGAAATAAAGAATGAGTTGGTAGTCTTGGAGACTACTATGGGAAAGATAAAGATAGAGCTTTATCCAGAAGCAGCTCCTTTTACTGTGAATAATTTTAGAAGACTTGTTAAAGATGGCTTTTACGATGGTAAAATTTTCCATAGAGTAATAGATGACTTTATGATTCAAACTGGTGGTTATAAACAGGGCCAGGAGCAGGAAGATTCCGTTGGTTATACATTTAAAGATGAAATAAATCCAAAAGCTTTAGGGTTAGCTGAGACTGAAATTGCTACTCTTGAACAACAAGGGTATAAGTTTGATTATTCTCTTCCTTCAATTAAACTTGAAAGAGGCGTTGTTGCTATGGCTAATGCAGGACCAAATACAAACGGTTCTCAATTCTTTATTATAACTGCCAAAGACGGTACTCCATGGCTCAATGGCAAACATACAGGTTTTGGTAGAGTAGTAGAAGGAATGGATGTTTGTGATAAAATTCAGAAAGTTAAAACTTACATAAATCCTAATGATCCGAACGACCCAAAAAATGATAAACCTCTAACTGATGTTGTAATCACTAAAGCCTACATAGAAAAAAGAAAGTAAAAGGAGTTCCTTTTTTGGAGAAGCAGCGAGAAGAAATCTTAGAAGATATCGTCAGCCTTGAGGAGGCATTAATAAATAATCCCACTGATGATGTAGCCAAAAAGAAATTATTGGAGCTTTATCTTAATGCTGGAGATAGATGGAACGAATTTAACAAATTAGCAAGGGAGCTTTCAGAGAAATACCCTAATGATATTTCTCTTTTAATACTTCTCTATAAAGGTTACGGGGCTCAAGGTAAAAGTGATTTAGCTCAAAAATTTGAAGAAGCAATTTATAACAGTAAGCCAATCACAAAATCAGATTATCTTTCATTAATTGAATTTTTAAAAGATATTGGCAAATATGATGAAGCTTTTAACGTTATAAAAGAGGCTGAATCAAAAAATATAGCTTTAAATGAGCTATTTTTCGCTAAACTTGACATATTGATTGAAAAAAAAGACATTAAAGAAACATTAAGATTATTAAGTATTGAGAAACTAAAGGAATTAAAAGATCCAGACCTTTATCTTATAAGAGCAAAGCTACTTATTGAATCTGCTGAAAACATTAAAGATGCAGGAGGAGAACTTGAATTCCTCTGCCTCGAGGCAATAAAGCTCGCTCCAAAAAAAGTAGATGCTTATATGCTTCTACTTGAAACCTATACTGATTTTTTTGAATCACATGATAAAGTAATATTTTTATTTAAGCTTGCAGAAACGAATGAAATCAAAAGTATTCAATTTTATAAGAATTGCCTAACCTCTCTTTTAAAAATGAATGAAGTAGATTCTACGAAAGAACTCTACGAGGTTATTAATGAGTATTCAACAGATAGCGAGAGAGTCATACTTGATTTTATAAAAGTAATTCACTTAGAGCTTGCAAATATAGGGTTGGCAAGAATTCTTTGGAATAAATATTTAGATCGGAAAAATTTCTACGATCCAAGATTTTATATGTCTATAATCTCTATTGGAGAAAATGTTTTAGATGAACTCGATTTAAAGTATATTGTTGACCCTCAAAGCCAAAAAGAGTTAGATTTTAATTCAAACATTAAAAAAGTAGAAGAAGTAGTTAGAAAAGCAATAATTTATTCTTATGATACTCTTAATCTCATTGAACCAGAAAATCCAGAGTTTTATTTCCTGAAAGGAATGTTTTTGCAAAATATAGATAATGCTTTGGCTGAATCTGCATTAAAAGAGGCAATAAAGCTTGATAGCACATTTTCATACGCAAACTATGAACTTGGAATGTTGTATATGAACTCAGGAAGGTTTCTCTCTGCTTATGACCAGTTTAGGGCTGTTTTTAAATCCCCCTTCTACGATGTAAACCTCTTTTTAGATACATATATAAATATGTCTGAAATATGCATAAAATTTGGCTGGATCGAGGAAGCAGAAAATTACCTTGACGAAGCTAAAAGTATCTCCCCTAAAGATTATAGAGTACATTTATCCTTGGGAAAAATTTTCTTTAAAGAAGCCAAAATTGTAGGTTCAGAAGTTGCCTTAGAAAAAGCAGAAAAACACTTAAGTGAAGCATTAGAGCTTAACCCTGATGAATGTGAAGCAGCATATTATCTTGGTAGTGTTTTTTATGAGGAAAGTCTTTATCTTCCTGCAATAAGGTACTATCAAATAGCTCTTAGTAAAGGACTTGTAAATGAAAGAGGTGAGAGATTTGCAACTCCCGCTAACTGCTATTTCTGGATGAGCAGGGCATACTATCAAATGTATAAAGACCTTCTTTTTTCTTCTAAAGAATATCTCTTAGAAGCAATTAAATTTGCAAGGTCTGTTCCATATGATAATTCAGAGACTCCTTCTCTTTTTCTTGAGTATCTATTAGAACTTTACAATACAATTGGTTCAAAAGATGAAATAACAAAAATTGAGAGGATGATATCAGAAAGGGAAAAAGAGAAAAAACCAATCACTCTTAAAAAGCGTGATAAAGCCGGTATTATTAAAATTTTGACTGTGTTTTCTCCTTCTATTTCTGAGCAGAGTGAAAAGGCTGTATTCTCAAAAGGTAATTTAAGCGGTATTGAAGTTGTAGCTTTTCCGGGAAGCGGGAATCTTAAAATTACAGGCAATATTGGCGAAAGCTTCAGGAATTCTATAAATGTAGCCTTTGGCTTCGCTAATAATTATATTATCAGTAAGTATGGAGAAGAACTGGTTAAAACTAAAGATATTATTGTTGATATACCTGGATGGTTTCCAAAATATGATGGACCTTCGGCTGGAAGCGGTATAGCAATTTGTATAGTTTCAGCTATTCTTAATAAGCCTATCCCTGAAAATATTACGGTAACAGGAGAAATTTCAATTTTAGGTAATATTTTACCTGTTGGTGGAATAAAAGAAAAAATCGAAGCAACAATAGATAAGGGAATTGAGCGGGTTTATATACCGAAGGATAATAAATGGGATTATCTTGATATGCTCCTTAAAGGTGAGGATACATCAAAGTTACCAGAAGTAGTTGCTGTATCGAACGTTTCTCAGATAGTAGAAGACTTATTATCCTAAAGTTCACAATATTTTTGAGATTCTGGGTTGCTTGGTCATTCTGAGCGAAAGCAGGACCCCAAATTAACTGTCATCATTGACTCCTTTTTGTCATTCCTGAAATCATCTATCAGGGATCCATAGTAACTGTAATCCTCGAAAGTACTCCCACTGTCATCCTCGAAATCAATTATTAGGGAAACCAGACCGCAAACCGTCATTCCCGAAAGCCACATAAACTCTCATCCTTGAAATCTTTTATTGAGGATCCATAGTAACTGTCATCCCTAATAACCATACCAATGTCATCCCCGAAAACTACTCCAATGTCATCCCCAACTTGATTGGGGATCCAGATTCTTTTAATCCTGGATTCCCGCTTTCGCGGGAATGACAACACTTATGTCATCCCCGAAAACTACTCCAATGTCATCCCCAACTTGATTGGGGATCCAGTG
>ERZ795047.1060-NODE-1060-length-30586-cov-5.861256_pt1 | contig 30586 bp, 27 predicted proteins | sample MGYA00375131_ERZ795047 | MGnify/ENA primary metagenome ERZ795047 (study PRJEB30176, sample SAMN05720228) | activated sludge metagenome | isolation source: Anaerobic digester | place: Japan | collected 2015-05-20 ...
TGTTGAAATGAAACCGGTCTTCGATGTCAATGGACACCTTGCGGATGGTCTGATGGGTTTTGCGCCGAAGCGCTTTCAGATCGCCTTCCAGCTCAACGTTTCCAGAAATCGCCGCGACGTTTTTGATATCGTCCAGGTAATCATCCACGATGCGCCACAGGCGATTCAGAAAACGGAAGGATCCCTCCACGCCCTGGTCGCTCCATTCCAGATCCTTTTCCGGCGGCGCCGCAAACAGGCAGAAAATCCGCGCCGTGTCCGCGCCATAGGTCTTGACAAGATAATCCGGATCCACGACATTTTTGAGCGACTTTGACATTTTCTCAGTCTTGCCGATGATGACCTCTCTCCCGCAGAGCCGGCACTTCCCGTCCACAACCTGCTCGGGGTAAAGATAGCCGTGTTCTGCGCATTTTGTCGTTTCCTTGCAGACCATGCCCTGCGTCAAAAGATTGGTGAACGGCTCGTCCACGCCGATGACGCCGAAATCGCGCAGCATCTTGGTGTAAAAGCGCGCGTAGAGCAGATGCAAAATGGCATGTTCGATGCCGCCGATGTACTGGTCCACCGGCATCCAGTAATCCAGTTTCTTGCGGTCGAGGCCGGGTTTGGTATCACAATCAGGACAGCAAAATCTTTCGAAGTACCACGAGGACTCCACAAACGTGTCCATCGTGTCGGTCTCTCTGGCCGCCTTGCCGCCGCATTTCGGACAGGTCGTTTCCACGAATTCCTTAAGACCGGCCAGCGGCGAGCCGCCTTCCAGACGGAACTGGACATTTTCCGGAAGAATCACCGGCAGGTCTTTTTCACTCACCGGCACGATGCCGCACTTCTCGCAATTGATCATGGGAATCGGCGCGCCCCAGTAACGCTGGCGGGAAATCCCCCAGTCGCGCAGGCGATATTGAATCGTGCGCCTGCCCTTCCCTTCTTTCTCCAAAAAATCGGCGATCGCCTCCAGAACTTTCGTGTTTTCCATCCCGTTGAACTGGCCGGAGTTGACAAGGATGCCTTCATCCACGTAAGCCTCCGTCATCGTCGCCGGATCGAGCGGCCTGTCTTTGGGTTGAATCACGACGACCAGCGGCAGGTTGTATTTCTTAGCGAACTCGAAGTCGCGCTGGTCATGCGTGGGAACCGCCATGACACAGCCGGTGCCGTAATCGGCCAGCACAAAGTTGGCCGCGTAAATCGGCATTTTCCAGCCGGTGAGCGGATTGAGGCAGTAGGCCTCCAGGAACATGCCTTCCTTTTCGTAATATTCGGACGTGCGCATCAGCTTGTCCTGCTTTTTGACCTTCTCGACGAAGGCCTCCACGTCTTTTTCAATGGCCTTGCCCCTGGCCAGTTCCATCACCAGCGGGTGCTCCGCGGCCACCAGCATGAAGGTCGCGCCGAAGAGCGTGTCCTGACGCGTGGTGAAAACCTGAATGACGCCGTTTCCATCCGCCATCGGGAAATCCACCAGACAGCCGTAGCTTTTGCCGATCCAGTTTTTCTGCATCGTCATGACGCGTTCCGGCCAGCCCGGCAGTTTGTCGCAGTATTCCAGCAACTCCTCGACATACGCCGTGATTTTGAAAAACCACTGATCCAGCACCTTTTCCGTGACTTCCGTCCCGCAGCGCCAGCACCGCCCGCCTTCGACCTGCTCGTTGGCCAGCACTGTGTCGCAGCGGGCGCAGAAATTGACGGTGGAGCGCTTTTTGTAAGCCAGTCCCTTCTCGTACATCCAGATGAAGAAGAGCTGTTCCCATTTGTAATACTTCGGCTCGCAGGTGGAAACTTCCCGGTCCCAGTCATAACTGAAGCCCATGCGCTTGAGCTGTTTTTTCATGTGCTCGATGTTTTCGTTGGTCCATTTCGCGGGATGAATCTTGTGCTCGATGGCCGCGTTTTCCGCGGGCAGGCCGAAGGCGTCCCAGCCCATCGGATGCAGAACATTGAAGCCCTTCATGCGCTTGTAGCGGGCAACGACATCGCCGATGGTGTAATTGCGCACATGGCCGATATGAATCTTGCCGGAAGGATAAGGAAACATCTCCAGCAGGTAATATTTTTCCTTCTGCGGATCTTCGGTGACCTTGAAGGATTTTTCTTCCTCCCATTTCTTTTGCCATTTTTCTTCAATCACATGCGGTTCGTACTTCATCTTCAAAAGCTCTCCGGATGGTCAATGTTGACGATTTGCTTAACATATCGAAACGATGAGCGCAATGGCTTTGTCGATGAGTCAATCCATCTAATTTTCAATAAGATCTACCGTATCCCGTATCGGGCCTGAAATGATTATATTCAGTCATAACGCTTTATGAGGTTCGCAAAAATCATTTGGACACACCGGAGAGGTCTGCTGTTGGCGCCGCACCTTGCATCTTGGGAAAAACATTCTCTAGACACAGTAGAATGTTTTTCCCGGAAATCCCAATGGGATTCAGCGCCCTGAATCTGAATATTTCTAAAAAAAATACAAAGAAAAATATCTGTTCAAACTTTACCATTATGTTTTAATGACCAATAATGTGCACGTGGCCATAGAACCTCCAAGCGAAGGCAAAGCCTTGTGCCAAATCATGAAAGGCAATAACTTATCCTATGCCCAGCAATTCAAAAACAAATACCATTATACCGGCTATATCTGGCCGGACCGCTTCAAAAGCATCATTATGAATTCCTTCTGAGCTGCGGCATTATGTGGAACAAAACACGGTTCGGGCAAGAATGGTGAAGGAGCCCGAGGCGTACCGCCGAAGCAGTTCTGGGGTCCACGCCCACGGGAAGCATGACGATTTGATTGACAAATACATCCTCTATGGAAAACGCTCCGGCGATGAGACGATCAAAAAGGAACACCGGAAATTTGTTCAGAGATGCTTCGAAAGTAAGAGGCGATGAGCGGGGAAACGGAGGCAATGTCCTGAAAGCGTTTCAAAAATGATTTGCATTTTTAAAAAAGCACGCCTTTTCTCTGTTATATTTTTTGAGAGATCCAGAATTTTCTCCTTGATTAATGCGTCATACTAAAATAAAGAATGACAACACCTTGTAAAGGTCCCGTCCCAATGGAAGAGACAAAAAACACGAACAAGACGGCCGCCGAGCCGGATGATTCTCTGCCGGAAATCTCATTGGAAGAGCTATCACTCGAAATGCGCGAAGCCTGCAACCGCGCGGGATGGACATCGCTTACGCCCGTGCAGGCCAAATCCATTCCTTATATGCTGGCCAACCGCGATATGATGATCCAATCCCGCACGGGCAGCGGGAAGACCGGCGCTTATCTTCTGCCCATCATCCAGAAAATCGACCCACATCAAAAAGTCGCGCAAGCTCTCGTTCTGGTGCCCACGCGCGAACTTGCGCTTCAGGTGTCGCGTGAAGCCGAGATGCTGACGCGGGACACGGATATCAAAACAGCCGTGGTTTACGGCGGCGTGGGATATAACGCTCAGCTGGAATCTTTCCGCATCGGGGCTCAGGTTATCATCGGCACACCCGGGCGGATTCTGGATCACCTTTTAAAAAACAATCTTTCGCTGGATAATCTGAAAATACTTATCTTTGATGAAGCGGACCGCATGCTTTCCATGGGTTTTTATCCCGACATGGTAAAGATCCGCAAATATATTCCCGCCACCAAAATACTCAGCAGCATGTTTTCCGCGACGTTTCCGCCGCAGGTTCTCCGCTTGTCCCAGCAATTTCTGCGAAATGCGAAACTGCTGAGCCTCAGTGGCGATCAAGTTCATGTCGCTGAAATAGAGCATATTTATTATGTCGTTCCGGGAATGCGCAAAGAACGGTCGCTGGTGCGCATCATTGAAATCGAAAATCCCTCTTCTGCCATCATTTTCTGCAACACAAAGGACAATGTACACTATCTTTCGGTCGTGCTGAAACGTTTCGGTTATGATGCCGATGAAATCAGCTCCGACCTGTCGCAGAGCGCCCGGGAAAAGGTTATGTCGCGGGTGCGGCGCGGCGCCCTGCGGTTTTTGGTGGCCACGGATGTCGCCGCCCGTGGCATCGACATTCCCGAGCTTTCCCACGTTTTTCAGTATGAGCCACCGGAAGAGCCCGAAGCTTACATTCATCGCGCCGGAAGAACCGGCAGAATGGGCTCCAGCGGTGTGGCGATTTCGCTGGTTGCGGAAATGGAAAAGTTCAAACTACAGAGCATCGCCCGCCACTACAACATCACGATGCAGGAGCGGAACCTGCCCAGCGAGGAAGAGCTGGAAAAAGTCGTCTCCCAAAGGGTCACCGCCCTTCTGGAGGCAAAATTGCGCGACCGCGACAATTTACAAATCGAACGCATGAAGCGGTTTCTGCCTCTGGCACGCACCCTAGCACAAGCGGAGGATGAATTGTCGCTCATTACCATGCTGCTGGATGACTACTATCAGCAGTCCCTGCACGCGCCGCCAGCGCCCATCCCGGAATCCGAAAAAGAAGACCTTCCGCCAACAAGTAAAAAAAGACGGCCCCGTCCTAAAAGAAGAAACGATCAACACAAGTCACGGACTAATTCCTCAAAGGACGATTAACCTCTTTCAATACTTACAAAAATCATCCAAAACCAAACCTGCGAAGCGTATCCCCGCTAACTGTTCAATATAGAAGACTATTTTGAGCCAAAAGGCTTTGTGCTCGTCATTCAACGTCATGACTACACCCCTCACAAAATAACTAAAAAAACTTGAGTTAAAAAAACAATGCTGATATGAATGCCCTGTTTTAAAATCTTTACGATAAGGATGTATGTTATGCAAAACCCAAATTTTAGTTCCGGTCCCTGCAGTAAAAGGCCAGCGTGGAGTCTTGACGCGCTGAAGGGCGCGCCGGTCGGACGTTCGCATCGCTCCGCTCTGGGAAAAGAAAAAATCGTCAAAGCCATCAACGGCACGCGCAAGATTTTGAAGGTTCCGGATGATTTCCTTGTGGGCATACTTCCGGCATCAGATACCGGCGCTTTTGAATGCGCCATGTGGTCGCTTTTAGGACCCAAACCGGTCACGGTGCTGGTTTGGGAAAGTTTTTCCAACGGTTGGGCCACGGACGTCGCCAAACAGCTCAAGCTCAATCCAACCATTCTCAAAGCCGACTACGGCAAAATTCCGGATCTCTCCAGGGTGGACTGGAAAACCGACGTGGTGTTTGTCGCCAACGGCACAACCAGCGGCGTGAGGATTCCCGACTGGAGTTGGATTCCCGCCGACCGTGAAGGCCTGTCGCTCTGCGATGCCACCAGCTACGCCTTCGCCAATCCCATTGAATGGGACAAGGTGGATGTGCTGACCTATTCCTGGCAGAAATGCCTCGGCGGCGAGGCGGCTCACGGCATGATGATTTTAAGCCCCCGGGCCATTGCCCGTCTGGAATCTTACAATCCGCCATGGCCCATGCCAAAGATTTTCCGGCTGAAGAAAGACGGCAAAGTCAACAAGGCTATTTTTGACGGCGATGTCATCAACACGCCTTCCATGCTTTGCGTGGAGGATTATCTCGACGCGCTGGACTGGGCGGAAAAAATTGGTCTGGAAGGCCTCTACCAGCGAAGCCTGAACAACCTCAAGGTGGTATCCGACTGGGTCGCCAAAACCGATTGGATTGAATTCCTCGCCGATGACCCCAAAGTGCGTTCCAACACGTCCGTCTGTCTGTCGGTCACGCACCCCAAAGTCGCGGCCATGGACAACGAAACCAAGAGCAAATTCCTCAAGAGCATCGCTTCCGACCTGAGCAAGAAAAACATCGCACACGACATCAATTCCTATAAGGAAGCGCCGGCCGGCTACCGTTTCTGGTGCGGACCGACCATTGAGGAGGCCGATTTGAGAACGGCTTTGGCCGAACTGGAAAAGGTTTTCAACGAAAAAGTTAAAAACCTTTAATTCTCGGTAAATCATCATGGCAAATGTGGCAGTCATCGGTACGCAATGGGGTGATGAGGGCAAGGGGAAAATTGTTGACCTCTACGCCGAAAAAGCCGACGTGGTTGCCCGCTTTCAGGGCGGCAATAACGCCGGACACACACTGGTCGTCAAAGGCCGGAAAACCATTCTACATCTGATTCCCTCGGGAATTCTGCACAACGGCAAGACCTGCATCATCGGTAACGGCGTGGTTTTTGACCCCTTCGTCTTTCTCGAGGAACTTGAAGAACTGAAAAGGGGCGATCTGCTGCCCCCCGACACCAAGCTCCGCATCAGCGAAAAAGCGCATTTGATCATGCCCTACCACCGCCGCATCGATCAGGCCCGGGAAGCGCGCTCATCCGGCAAGAAAATCGGCACGACCGGCCGGGGCATCGGCCCGGCTTATGAAGACAAGGCCGCCCGCACGGGGATCCGCGTGGGGGATTTGTATGAAGAGAATCTCTTCAGAGAAAAGCTCCGGCAGGCGCTGGAAGAAAAAAACTTTCTGCTGGCGAACTTCTTCCATGAAAAACCTCTGGATGAAGAAGAAATCGCCGCGCAGTATCTGGCGTGCGCCGAAAAGATAAAGCCATATGTCGCCGATACCTCTCTCATTCTGGACAGAGAAGCCAGACAGGGCAGAAAAATACTTTTCGAAGGCGCGCAGGGATCGCACCTCGATGTTGACCATGGAACCTATCCCTACGTCACCTCATCCAACACGGTGGCCGCCAACGCTTCCTCCGGCAGCGGCGTCGGTCCCCATCTGCTGGACAGAGTCGTGGGAATCTGCAAGGCCTACACGACACGCGTCGGCGAAGGTCCCTTCCCCACGGAGTTGAAAGATGAAATCGGCGATCATCTGCAGAAGGTCGGCCAGGAATTCGGCGCCACCACCGGCAGAAAACGGCGTTGCGGCTGGCTGGACATGGTCTTGATCCGGCAGGCCGTCAGAGTTTCGGGCATCAGCGCCCTGGCCATCACCAAACTGGACGTGTTGACCGGCTTGGATAAGGTGAAAATATGCGTGGGTTACAAAACGGCGGAGGCCGAACACACGCACGCTCTGCCTTCCAGCAACGCCAAACTTGCGGCTTGCGAACCGGTGTTTGAAGAATTCGACGGCTGGAAGGAGGATATTTCGCACGCCCGGGAAATCGCCGAACTGCCGGCAAACACCCGAAAATATCTCAAACGTCTTGAAGAATTGGCCGATGCCAGAATCATTTTGGTGTCCGTGGGACCGGGACGGGAAGAAACCATCGTTCTGGAAGATCCTTTCCTGAACAAAAATTTATAGATTTTTTCTTGACACCGTGTCCGCTAGTTGTTAATAGGGCACGCCTTGAAAATTTGAAAAAGGGGCTGTTAGCTCAGGGGTAGAGCAGTGGACTTTTAATCCATTGGCCGGGGGTTCAATCCCCCCACAGCCCACCAGTCAAAAGGGTTTCCGAAAGGAAACCTTTTTTGCATCCAAAAGCTCACCGTTGCCTCATCACATCATCCAAGATTTCCTTGACACACGCATATCCCCATTTTATACTTCGCCCCGCAAAACAGAGGCCCTCCGACTCGGGAAAGCGTTTTTATGTTTTGCCCAAAAACGACGAATAAGGTTTTCTCTGACGGCAGAGCAACCTAAAATTAATAGGCATGAAAAGGAGCAGGAGGTATCTTATGCATCGGATTAGTCTGTTGAATAAAATTTCCGAAAAAGGGTTGAGTCTTTTCTCGGAGAAGTACGAGTATAAAACCGATCTACCCGATCCGGACGGAATTCTGGTCAGAAGCAAGGAAATGAAAGACATGACCTTGCCGCCATCTCTGAAAGCCATCGCCCGCGCCGGCGCCGGCGTGAACAATATCCCCATTGATCAATGCTCGGAAAAGGGCATTGTCGTTTTCAATACGCCGGGGGCAAACGCCAACGGTGTGAAGGAATTGGTCATCCTGGGCATGCTGCTGGCCTGCCGCAACGTTGTGGAAGGCATCGCCTGGGCAAAAAGCCTGGTGGGCGAAGGCGACAAGGTCCCCGATCTGATAGAAAAGGGAAAGTCCAAATTCGCGGGCACGGAAATCATGGGCAAAAAGCTCGGCGTCGTCGGTCTCGGCGCGATTGGAACCCTGGTGGCCAATGCCGCCGAGGGCTTGGGCATGGAAGTATGGGGATACGATCCGTACCTGTCCATCGAGGCGGCCTGGAAACTTTCCCGCACCATCAAGAAGGCCCCGAACTTGGACAAACTTCTTTCCGAATGCGACTTCATCACCCTGCACGTCCCGCAGAACAAGGATACCAAGGGATTCATCAACGCCGAAAAATTCGCGCTGATGAAGAAAGGCGTGGTGCTTCTGAACTTCGCCAGAGGCGGCCTTGTGGATACCGCCTCTCTCAAGAAGGCGGTCGCCGACGGCATTGTGGGCTGTTACGTGACCGACTTTCCCGATGAGGAAGTCATCAAGACGGACAGGGTGATTCCCATTCCGCATCTGGGAGCTTCCACGGAGGAATCCGAAGAAAACTGCGCCGTGATGGCGGCCATACAGCTGATGGATTTTCTGGAAAACGGTAACATCAAAAATTCTGTCAACTTTCCGGAATGCATCATGGACAGATCGAGCAATACCCGAATCACCATCGCGAACAAAAACGAGCCGGGCATGATCGAAAAGATAACGCACCTGCTGGCGGAAAGCAAAATCAACATCACCGACATGATCAACAAAAGCAAGGGCAATGTCGCCTACAACATCATTGATGTGGAAGGCAAAATCAGCGACGACCTGGCAAAGAAAATTCAGTCCCTCGAAGGCATCATCGCCGTGCGAATTATTTAAATAGTGAAAGCATAAAAAGGGCTGGCCATCCGGTCAGCCCTTTTTATTTCAGGATTGGATTTCATGCGTTTTCCCTGCGCACGCTTCGCGCATTCCACGGCAGCAAAATTCACGCTGATCTATTCATCCTTGTCCGGCCAGACGTAAACGGGCGGCCGGCTCTCGAAACCTTTTCCGTCAGGCATGACCTCAACTTCTTTGCCGCCGATTTTCTCGATTCTGGTCAGAGTCGCACAGACCTGACGTTTCGGGGCAGCTTCAATCACCGCAGCAACGGTTTTAAACTGTCGGATATCCTGCAGCGTTATGATCTGGGGCAAGACCATATCCAGCATGCCCCGCTCATATTGCTTCAAGGCTTCTGCCGGACGAATCCAGACATGGCCGGTGAGCTCGACATCGTCGTGTTCGGCCATTTGATCGGACGGCGCTTCCGTCACAAAAAAACGGACATCATAGCGCAGAGGCAAAGGCTCGGGTGTAATCCAGTGCGAAAAATAATGCAGCCTGTCAAGCGGAAGAACAAGATGTTCCGCCGCGAGGAATTCCGTGAATTTCATCTGATGACTGATGAGTTTCCTTCGATACTCGCAAAAACGTCTGCGGTCATCATCCGTTTTGATGGAAACGGGCGACCCGTCTTTTCTTGCGGCTAGCAGGATTCCCACCTCCTCAAATGTTTCGCGAATCCCCGCCACCCAAGCCCCCAGGGCATTTTCAGGATGCCGCATATCGCCCATCATCCGTGAGGCGCTTGTCCCATCCATTCCGCTGACAAAACGTTCCATGTCCGCTTCACAGTCCTCCGGCTCCACGATCCCGCCGGGAAACACATAGTAACCCGGCACGAAACTGCTCTTGCGGTTTCTGCACACCATCAGAACTTCGATGTCCTTTATGCCGTCATCCGGACAAGCACGCAAAAGCATGACTGTTGCGGCATCAGCGGGCATCACCGTCATATCCTGCACCCCCTTACTAACCAATATCCATGCGCAGCAGCTAACAAAGCGCCTACCTTCAGGCTGTTTTCTATCACACATAAAAAACAACCGCCAGAAAAACACGGAAGAAAAACTATTGTCAACTTGCCGCAAATGTTGCCGAGAGAGGCGGAATCCATCCGCCAAAAAAAAGGCGGGCTCAAAAAGCCCGCCTTTTCTCAAGGGGTTGAATTACTTGTTAACGTCTGCAACCGCTTCTTCGGCGCTCGCTGATGTTACTTTGTTCTTTACCTCCGGGTGATGCGCCACTTGTTCCGATTAGAAGCGGTTCTCCACTTAACACTGGTAGCTTTGGCATGCTTAATTTTTTCCAAACCGCTTAAACCTTTTCGCCTTTTAGGGCACCTCTAATGGAAACCTTGACTTCTCCACCAAAAAGTTTTGTTACAAAAGTTGCTTCATTTATAAACTATTTTCAGAAAAAATCAAGAAAAAAATCAATATATGGTGGTTATTTCTTCTTAATGCCACAATAAGTAGTATTTATCCGAATTGCCGGTATTTTTCCGCATATTGCTTGTAATTCTAGTGATTTAGTCAAAACCTTTTTCCAACCGCAAGGAATGCGTGATATATAAACAAAAAAATTTTCGGGAGATTTCAATGAACGAATCGCTGAAAAAGGACTGGGAAAAAAAAGTGGCGGAAGAACCTTTCGCGAAGAAATTCGGTCTGAAGCTGACCGGCGTGGAAGAAGGCTACGCGAAGGTGGAAATGAATTTTACGCCGGATATGGAAAATCTGTTCGGCATGGCGCACGGCGGGGCGCTTTTTGCGCTGATTGACGAGGCGTTCGAAGTCGCTTCCAACTCTCACGGCACAATGGCGGTCGCCCTCAACCTGAATATCAATTACCTGGCCTCGCCGGAAAAGGGCTCGAAACTCGCCGCCGAAGCCAGGGAAATCAACCGAACAAAAAAAACCGCCACTTATTACATTGAAGTCAGGGAGGATCGCGAAAAACTCATCGCCTCCTGTCAGGCGCAGGTTTACCGCCTGGAAAAATCCCTGCCTTTTTTGTAAGAAGGAACTCTGCATTTTCTGATAAAACCGAAAAGCCATGTTGACGTGAAAAAAGCCGGCTTTAACCATAAAATGAAAGCCGGCTTTTTCAAATCATTTAAGAAAAATTAAATTACAACAAAAATTCTTGTTTCACTCGGATCTGACTGTTTATCGTGTTCGTCCACGGCAATGACACGCCAATAGAAGGTTTTGCCTTTTTCAAGTCCGGTCACCTGATAAGAAATGGTATTTTCATCTCCGATCTTGACCACCGATGTCGCACCGCTGCCTTCACACCCCGTCAGCATCGTCGAGGCCAGCAAAAACGTCATCGCTACAGCCATCAAATATTTTTTCCCTCTTTTTCTGCCGAACCAGCCCAGCAGACCAAAAAGCGGCAACAACATCCCCGCTAAAAGATTGCCGTTTTCATCAACATAAAAATTTCTCAAATTGACGGTAAAGCTGCTGTCTTCCGCGACCTGCAGGATATAGGTCACATCGTCGCTGTCGGGGTCAATGGATCTCTGCCAATAGAGCCGGATGGTGGATCCGCTCACGCTGGATCCATTGGCCGGACTCGTCAAAGCGGGAGTTGAAGGCGGATCGTTGGTATCCGCGACAGGTCCCTGGCGATAGATGCTTTTCTGGGTTCCAACAATAATGATGCTGTTGGGTAACACTTCAACCTCTCTGGTTGCTTCCGTATCATCGGTTGTTATCTGTACAGTGCCCCAGGAATCACCGGGGGCCACGGCCCCCCTCAAAATGTAATTTGATTCATTTGACGCATACACATAACCCGTCGCGGCATCGTAAGCTAAATCTCCACCTTACGTATAGCTTAAAACTGTTTCCCAGCTTTCTCCAAAATCCTTCGAACGCTCTATATGATTAGGGGCACCTGTACTGATGGCAAATAACCAGTCGTTTGGTCCTGAAATAATATCGGTTATCCAGTAAGTCCAACTTTTCCGAACCCAATTATCGCCGCCATCTGTGGATTTCATAATTCCGTTATAATATGTTCCAGTAAGAAGCATTCCTGTGGTTCCGGAAGCATCCGCCTTTCCGGCGTATATTGAATAAACGTAATCTGTGTCGCTGTTGATTCTTTCCCATGTCTCGCCCAAGTCTGCAGACCGGAACACGCCATCTCCATTCCATGTGACAAAGAGCTTGTTGGTATAAGAATCAAACGTCATGGATACAGGATTGCCGGTTACGGTTAATCCTGTGGCTGTTGCCTTCTGCCAAGTATTGCCCCCGTCCGATGAACGATAAAAGTAAGATCCTTGAGTTGCCAAAAATATGTGACCGTTGCCGTCACCAGATATTTTCTTAAGCCGCCATGCGTCCTCGGGAAATATGTCTATGCCGTTGTTTTTTGCAACCCATGTCACTCCCGTATCATCGGATCTTAACACGCCGCGATCTTCCGTAACCGCATAAACAGAGCCGGAAGATGAATCATAATAAATATCCCAGACGTTTCCCGTATCCACCTTTACCCACGGATATTCTTCCGCTCCGACAAAGCTCAAAGGAATAAACGTGAAGAAGAACGCTACCAGCAGAACCCGTATTATTTTCTTAATCATATGAACCCCCAATTTTTTTTTAAGGCTATTATTTAAGGCAATTTTTGTCAACACAATAAAAACCCCCATTCCGTAATTTTGCCCAATTTCTTAAGCAAATTACCGGTGATAAAAAGGCCGGACCCCTGCTGATCCTGCCTTTTGGCGTCTCAAATGTTATCAGATTTCCTCTGCGGAATTCAGACTATCTCATGCCGAGAAGTTTTCTGGCCACGACGACGCGCTGAATTTCGTTGGTGCCTTCGTAAATCTGGCAGATTTTCGCGTCGCGCATGTGGCGTTCCGCCGGATATTCCTTGGTGTAGCCGTAGCCGCCGAAAATCTGCACGCATTCGATAGCCGCCTTCATGGCGACATCGGAAGCGTAATACTTGGACATGGCCGACTGCATTTCAAAATCCATTCCCTGATCTTCCATCCAGGCGGCCCGCAGAAGGAGCAACTCCGCGGCATCGAGTTCTGTGGCCATGTCCGCCAGTTTAAACTGAATGGCCTGGTTCGATGAAATGGGTTTGCCGAACTGAACTCTTTCTTTGGAATAATTCACGGCGTCTTCCAGACAGGCCCGGCCGATGCCGCAGGCCTGCGCGCCGATGCCGATGCGTCCGGCATTAAGACCGGCCATCATCTGCTGGAATCCCTGGCCGGGTTTGCCCAGAAGGTTTTCCGCGGGAACTTCGGCATCTTCAAAAACCAGCTCCGCGGTTCCGGAAGCCAGAATGCCCAGCTTTTCCTCGATCTTGCCCACTCTGAAGCCCGGGGTTTCCTTGAGGTCAACAATCAAATTGATGACGCCCTTGTAACCCTTGGAGGGATCGGTGGTGGCCGCCAAAACGCAGTAGCGGGCGACATTGCCGTTGGTGATGAAGGTTTTGGTGCCGTTGACAATGTATTTGTCGCCCTTGAGTTCCGCCCGGCAGCGAAGCGCGGCCGCGTCGGATCCGGCCCCGGCTTCAGTCAATGCGTAGCAGCCTTCCACCTGGCCGCTGGCCACCGGCGCCAGAAACTTCAGTTTCTGTTCATGCGTGCCGAAGGTTTTGACCGGATGGCCGTAAAGCGTGTTGTTGACCGACACGATAACGCCGCAGCTCGCGCAGGCCTTCGAAATTTCTATCATGGCCAACACATAGGTCACGTTGTCCATGCCGGCGCCGCCGTATTCCGTGGGCACGGCCACGCCCATGATGCCCATTTCGCCGAGCTTCCGGCAAATTTCTTCGGGGTGACGATGCGTGCGGTCAAGTTCCGCGGCAATCGGTTTGATTTCCGTTTCGGCAAATTTCCGAACCATATCCCGAACCATCAATTGTTCATCTTTCAGTGCAAAGTTCATTTATTTTCTCCTGTTCTGAATGGTTTTATCGCAGCAATGACTTGCCGCCCTGCGGGCCAGTCTGCTGAATCATTCGATTTTTCAAAATCACTGAAACCGGCAGCTGCCGGTGCTTTTCGAAAAAGCACTTTGTTTTACCGAAATAAAACTCAACTGTCAAACCCATATTTCGCGGAAAAGATTTACCCCCCCCCCCGCAAAACCCTACTGGCAAAACGCTTCAATCTTCAAAGCGGCCGTTCACCTTTCTGCGTCCAAGTTCAGCCAGTTTCCCCCTGTTCCAGCTTGATGTCCTGCTGAAATATTTCGTCAGGCGGGCGATGTTTTCAACATCAGCGGACCCGCAAAAAGAACAGGCATCCTTCATGCCCCGGCCTATCTTTTCGCAAGTCCGACAAAACGTGAATTCGGGATTGAAATCCACCTGGCCGTTGAGCGTTTGGAAAAAAACGCGCTGAATGAACCGATGGAGCGTTTCGCCGTCCGGACGGGTTTTTCCCAGCTGGATATGCGTCAACACCTCATCTTCCAGGAATTGATGGAAAAGGCCCTCCCTCCTGGCCCGTTGAAAGGGTGGCACATCCGCGGCGACATTGAGATGAGCCGAGTTGGTGTAATAAACACCCCCTCCCGCGATATCGCCCTTGACGTAACGGCCCGCTTCCGGAGAGAAAAAACGCAAATCGAGGCGGGCAAAACGATAAGCGGTCGTCTCCGCGAGGGACTGTCCTAGAAGGATCTTCATCTTCATTTCCCCGCTCAACCGCTGCGCTTCTTTTTTTAAGTGACCGACGATTTTCAGTCCGAACTTCAGGGCGTCGCGCGATTCGTGCAGCTGCGCTCCGGTATGGATCTGCGCCAGTTCATTCAAGCCGACAAAACCGATGACGTAACCGCCCAGATTCATCCGCAGGAAGGGAAAGCCATCATGATTCATGGCCAGCACGGCCAGGGGTCCGTCTTCGGCGTAGGAAAGAAGCTTCTCCAGGAAGTCCTTTTTCTGCACATGGGCTTTCGCGGCTTTTTGCATGAATTCATCAAGAAGGGCGAACAATTTCTGATCCTCTCCCTGAGCCTTGTATCCCAGTCTCGGCAGATTCAGCGTGACGCTTTGAATGACGGCGTGACGCGCCAGCCACGGCTTACCCTTTTCCTCCTCGCGCAGAAAATCGGACCGGTTGGCACAAGCCCGGTCAAAAACAAAGCCCGGATTCCCCATGAGGCCGGCCACGTCGCAGGCGTAACGCAAAAATTTCCGGGTGTCTTCCGTCTCCCAACTGTCGTCGCTGACATGCACCAGAGGCCGCGGCAGGATAAAAGGTTTGCCCCGAGCATCACCTTTCTCAAACACCTCCAGAATCGCCCATGCCAGCCGCCGCGCGTCTTTTGCGTAATCGCCGAAGGGTTGTCCTGTCGGTTTCCCCCCGGGTCCGATGGCCGGAAGGTCGGCCCACGTCGGGGGCATGTCGTAATAAAGATGAATATCCGTGTAGAGCGCCTGTCCGCCGCGGGTCGCCGCCAGCTGGGAAAATTCATAAACAAGCATCTGGGCGAACTGCTTCACTTCCCGGTCCGTCATGGACGTCAGGTAGGGCGCAAAGGAGATATTCACCGCGTCCCAGCCGATGGTGCCGGCAAAGTGCCCCTGTAAAACCGCGCTGAAACGCACCATGTGCAGCAGCAGAACCTCGGCGTACTTGGCGGGATTGGCGGAATTGATCGCGTGCGGCAGATTCAGGCCATAGCGCTTCAGATACTCCAGCGACTGGCAGCAGCTGTAGGGACGGTCGATGTACCCCAGGGCGTGAAGGTGAATATCCCCGCCGATGTGCGCCTCGCCGATATCGGTGGAAAAAACATCGTAAAGGGAAAGTTCTCTCTTGATGCCTTCGGCAAAAATCAGATTGGTCCCTTCCGGGGAATGGGGAATGGTCGCGTCCTGTTTGTTGCGGTGCAGAATCAGTTGTCGGACATCATAAAGCGGAAATCCCAGGCGGCCGTGCAGCCGACGTTCTTTTTCCAGTCCCCTTTCAATGAGCCGGACATTGACCATCTCGCGGATGAGCGCCGTGGTCGTCACGCCGATGCCCGCCGTCAAAATCTGTTTTTCCACTTCCTTGGATATTTCCACCGCCAGCGCCTCATCAATATCCGCTTCCCGGATCAGGGCGTCAACAATGCGCTGGCGGTTCCAGGGCGTGATCTCTTCCGCGGACGTGCGGACAAAAAGGGTCAAATCGGTCGTTTCGGAAATTTCTACCATGTCAGACATTCGTCGGGATTGATTTTTCGGAGCACGCCAGCGCCTTTTCCGCGGCGGCGGACAAGACATCGTCGTAGTTGTGGTTCAGCGAAAATACGCGGAAATGCACGACGCGCGCGGGGATAAAGCGGTAGATGTCCAGCAGCGGCTCCGGGGATGTTTTCTGCGTCATGGGATTGAAAATATTCACGCGCTTTTCCCGTTCCGTGATGGGATTGAGCGGGCGCGGATCCTGGGTGGCCAAATCCACTTTAAAGGGAAGCTGCCGGAGCCGCTTCGGCAGACAGGTTCTGATTCTCTTCTCATAATCCTCCGCCTTCGCAAATCCGACGCCGCGCTGCATCTGATCGAGGGGAATCTCCGCCACAAAAGACATCTTCCATTTCACCTCCCGAGCGTGCAGGCGCTGCCATTCCATCCCCAGCTTGCGCTTCTTTTCGTCTTTCGCCTCCCGCCAGCTCTGGACGTGATTGAACAGCGTCCATTCGTCGCATTGCAGGTACGCCCCTAGATGCTCCAGCGGATTGCCCGGAAAAATACACTCCATTGTGTCGCGGAATATCTCCTGCAGATGCAAATCCAGACCGCGTGTTGTGCGGTGGAAATAAACGTTGGTGTAGAGGTTCAGCCGGGCGTTGAGAAACCTGGCCAGCGCGGAAATGCCCGACTGATGGAGCGTCAACCCTTCCTTGGTAAAAAAGGTGTAGTAGCGCAAACGCGGAATATCCACCATGTCCAGGGAAAAACCGGTCATGTAAGCGTCGCGCTGAACGTAATCCAGATTGTCCACGGTGTACACGCCTGAAAAAAGCTGCCGCAGCATCTGCAGCCAGAGCGGCTGTCTTGCGCTTTCCCTCACATCCGGCATGCGGATTAAGAAGGCCACCTGCCCGGCGTCCATTTTTTCGCCGCGCGCGAACCCGCCTGAGGGGCTGCGCCGGATGCGTCCGATGACGGCGCCCAGCTTCCGGGTGATGATGCGTTGTCCGACGATTTCATGCGTCAGGTTCCAGCGGCTCAGGAAATGATCATCGAAAAAATGCCCGTAAGGACCGTGACCGACGTCGTGCAGCAGGCCCGCCAACCGCAGCAGTTCCTCCACGTAAGGGGACGAAGGCAAATCGCGGCAGACGGTCGCCAGACTGGGATACACGCTTTTGGCGAATTCACCGGCCGTATGCATCGTCCCCAGAGAATGTTGAAAACGGGAATGCTCCGCCGCCGGATAGACCCAGCGCGCGCTCTGCAGTTGGTAAATCCGCCGCAACCGCTGCATCCACTGCGAATCAATCAGGGTCTGCTCCGTCGTTTCGCCGGCGGATTTCTCCTCCGGTACGGTGAAGAGAATGTATTGATGAATCGGGTCGGCAATCAGCGCCAAGCCGTCATATTTGTCCTGATGAATGGGAGCGATTTTTTTCATGGCTGTTTCTGTATAATATCCGGAATAAAAAAGCAATTCCAATCGTGGATTTGCACTTGACTATTAAGGAGGCGTCATCTATGATTTTTTTATGCATGACAAACAAGGAGCGGGTATAATATGGGAACCAATAATGTCGTTTTCCTCGAGGTCATCGAATGGTTTGACGAATCGGGAAAAGAAATTGTGCACCGAATTCCCGAAAAGGGCTCCGGTGAAATCAAGTTCGGCGCCCAGCTAACCGTGCGGGAAAGCCAGACGGCCGTGTTTTTTTACAACGGCAAGGCCTACGACGCCTTCGGACCGGGGCGCCACACGCTGAAAACGGCCAATATCCCCCTTTTGACCAAAGTCATCGCCGTTCCCTGGGGCATGACCAGCCCGCTGCGCGCGGAAGTCTATTTCATCAATATGAAGGTTTTTCCCAATCTGAAATGGGGCACACGCGACCCGGTCGCGTTCCGCGACCGCGAACTGGGTCTCATCCGCCTGCGCGCGTTCGGCGTTTTCAATATCCGCGTCATTCAACCGCTGTTGCTGGTCAACACGCTTGTCGGAACCCAGGGCATTTTCAGGACCGAGGAAATCGAGGAGTACATCAACCGGGTGATCGTGTCCCGCTTCAATGACTATATGGGCGAGAACGTGGACACCATTTTCAATTTGCCGGGGAAATACAACGCATTTTCCGACGGCCTGAAATCGCTGCTGCAGCAGGATCTCAGCAAATTCGGCATCGCGCTGAGCGAACTCTACATCAATTCCATCACGCCCCCGCCGGACGTGCAAAAGGCCATAGACGACAAGAGCCGGCTCAACGTCTTTGACGATCTCAACAAGCTGCTGAAAATGAAGGCGGCCATGGCCGTGGAAGCCGCGGCGCAGGCACCCTCGGAAGCGGGCGCGGGCTTGGGGCTGGGCGTGGGATTGATGATGCCCGGAATGCTGATGGAGGCGTTTCGGGGAGCCTCGCAGGCCGCACAAGCGGAAACGTACGCCTGCCCGGAATGTCATCAGGCGATTCCGCGGGAGTCGAAGTTTTGCCCGGCCTGCGGCCATCAGATTCTCATCATCAACAAATGCGCACACTGCGGAAAAAATTTGCCCGTGAACGCCAAATTTTGTTCTAACTGCGGCGCGGCGGTGACGCTGAAGCCTTCCTTCAGGCAGTGCGCCAAGTGCGGTTTCGAAAATTTACCGGATTCCATTTATTGCAATCAGTGCGGTGAACGGCTCTAACTTTCAAGTCGAACAGCCCTGTCCCCAATGCGGCGCGCCGATCATCATCGACGAAACCGACCGTATTCTCGCGTGCCAATTCTGCCGCACCCGTGTTTATCTGGCGACGGAAGACCACTTCCGTTTCTTTCTGCCGCCGCAAAAAGACATCGCCGAAGATATTTTCTTCATCCCTTACTGGCGGGTCAAAGGGCTGGCCTACACGATCAGGCCATCCGACATCGCCTATAAATATTTCGACACCAACTTTCTTGCCCTTGAATCGCAGATGCTTCCCCATTCGCTGGGGCTGAGGCCGCAGGCCATGAAACTGAAATTCGTGGGCGGCGCCGGTCAAACGGGCCGATACCTCGCCTCCTCGCGCAAAAGCACCCAAAACCTGCTGGAAAGATATCAAAACTGCACCGGGAACAGAAACAATCAGGAGATTTTCATCGGCGAAACAAAGAGCGTGATTTACGCACCGGTCTATTTCGCCCGCGATCAGCTCTTCGACGCGATTTTGAAAAAACCCCTGCTGAACCCGTCGGCTTCGGCTCAAATCCGGCCTCTTCTTGAGGAAAGCCAGCCGGAAATATGGCAGGTGGAATTCGTCCCCCTGCTTTGCCCGAACTGCGGCGCGGATCTGCCGGGCGAAAAGGACGCCATGATCCTCTTTTGTTCCAATTGCAACTCCGCATGGAATCCTTCGGCAAGGCATGTTCCCCGGGTCAGTTTTTCGACCTGGCAACAGCAAGGAGAGGGTCTGATCTATCTTCCCTTCTGGCAGATGAAGGTGAAAGTCACCGGCCTTCAGTTGGATACCTATGCCGATTTAATCCGCGTGGCCAACCTGCCCAAAGTGCCGTCTGACATCTGGGCCCGCACTCCCTTTTATTTCCAGATACCCGCCTTCAAGGTCCAGCCTGCTCTGTTTTTGCGCTGGTGCCGGCAGATGACCGCGCAGCCGGCGGCAACGGCATTGAGCGATTGGCTGCCTTCCGGAAAAATTTATCCCGTCACGCTTCCCCTCCCGGAAGCGCTGGAAAGCTCCATGATTACGCTGGCCAGTTTGATAGCCGACAAAAGACATCTGCTCGAAGTCATCGCTCCCCTGCGTCTGGAACTGGAGGACTCCACGCTGGTCCTTCACCCGTTCAGCATCAGTGCCCGGGAGCTCATTCACGCCGAATGGGGGTTCTCCATGGACATTGCCTCGCTGAATTTGGGCGCTTATCTATAAGAGGATTCCGGAGGTTTTCTCCGCCGACGACGCGCTGAAAAAAGAGGTCCGGTCAAAATTTCTTTCTGTAGGAATCAATTTTGTTTTTGTTTTCCGGGTACGCTTGAAATTTTTCATCGGGCGTGCTGATGCTTTCCTGACGGAAAAGCATTTCCAGGAAAGCGAAAAATTTCCGCTTGAATTCGTCCCAGCTGCGCACCTGCAGCGAATGTCTCATAAGAAAGCCCGGGCGGCAGTGATACAATACGTAGGCTTCTTTGGCCAGCGCGTCTATTTCCGCATTGGTCAATTCCGTCCATGGCCGGGACAGCGGTTTGTCTTCAACGTTGCCCAAAATGAATTCGCGCCAATAGTCAAATCCCGAATCCTGGACCATCTGACGCCAGTAGGGGGTGAGCGGTTTTGCCGTCAGTTTTGAAAACTGGACATAATCCAGATCCAGCGACCGGGCAAATTTCAGTGTCTGCCTGAACGTTTCACGCGTTTCGCCCGGCGCGCCCACCAGAAAAAACCCCAGAGGTCTAATGCCGACGCCTTTGGTCGCTTCGATGGTATCGCGAATTTGCTGCAATGTGATGCCCTTGTTGAGGCGATCGAGAATTTCCTGCACGCCGGATTCAATGCCGAAGTAAATTCGTCCGCAGCCCGCCGCCCGCATTTTTCGCAGAAGGGACTCATCCACCGAGTCAATGCGCGTTCGGCACGCCCAGGTGATGTCAAATTTCTTCCGGATGATGCCGTCGCAGATGGCTTCAATCCGTTTGCGGTTGATGCAAAACTCATAATCGAAGAAGTCAATTTCCCGGATGTTGTATTTCGTGTAGCATTCCTCGATTTCTCCGAGAACCGTTTCCGGACTGCGCGCATTGAAAGGCGTGCGCCCGGCCTCGCAGAACAGGCATCCCTGCGGACAGCCCTTGCTGGTCACCATGACCGTGAAATTTTTTCTTTCCGTCGTGAATTCCGCGTAAAGCTCATTGGGAAGCAGATGGCGCGCCGGATGCGGATAGCGCTCAAAATCCGGATCCTCGCCGTAGGGCGTCATTTTGACGGCTCCGTTTTCCTTGTAAATCAGCCCCGGCACATCGGCAAGCCGCCTATGTCCTTCCAGTTCTTCCAGCAGCCTCGGCACGGTGTGAAACGCGCTGTTGAAACATCCGAAGTCCGGGCCTTCCACCGTGAGCGATTCCACCGGATAAACCCTCAAATTGTAACCTCCGATAATGACCGGCACCTTCAGGTTCTTTTTGAGGAAGCGGATCCACTCCAGCGTTTCATTGAACATGTAGGTGGTCATCATAAAACCGATGATGTCCGGTTTCCACTGGCGCAGGCGGTCCAGGACTTCCTCCTTGCTGAGTTGCAGCGTGCGGGCGTCAATGATGAGCGTATCGTGTCCGGCCCGCTCGGCGATTGCGCAGACCCATGCCAGAGAAAGCGGGGGGAACAAACCAAAATATTTCTGGACAATCCTTAAGTTTTCCTCGTGGAGTTTATACTTGAAAGGATTGAATACACACGCCAACCGCATGAATGATGTCCATCTCCTTCTGTCGCCCGTATATCACGTCGCCAGCGTATTCACAACCAGGCTTCAAGAGGCACGCCATTGAAATTGTCAGGCTCCGGTTTCGCTGTTTCCCGAGCCTGCGCCCAGCATGACCCTCACAAAGGGCTGCACAAAAAATAATCCCAGCAACACAGGCAGGATTCCGTCTATGAATGTCGTCATGAGCCCGGCGGCAAAAAGTTTTTCCGGCTCGGCCTGTCCGGAAAAAAGAAAAATTACGGCGGATTCCCTCACGCCCAGCCCCCAGTAGGTAAAAGGCAGGTAGACGGCCATGATGGTCAGGGAACCGAACAGCAGCAAAACCGCCGCTGAAACATTCACGCCCAAGGATTTCAATAAAGCGTAAATGATCAGCAGTTTAAACCCTTCGATGCCCAGGGAACAAGCCATGATGTTGCGCGTTTTTTCCAGGCGATGCATCTCCTCCAGAAAATTTTTTTCCTCGCTGGGAAAGTTTTTAAATTTGCCGATCCACTGGATGAGAAGAAGAGTCATCTGATTCAAGCTCGACGGCAAGGCAAGCATCAGCGCGGCAAAACATAAAAAGAGAAAAAGAACTTTCTGATGGATGTCGGGGAAATACAGCATTCCTCCCACGGCATAAAAAAATAGCAGGACAATCAAACTGAAAGGATAACCGACAAATATCGAAAAGAACCCCCCCCGGATAGGAAAGGTGATGCTTTTTTTTCATATAGGCGACAATGGCCAGTTCGCCGATTTTCAGAGGGAAAATGCCTTTAATCGGATTGCAACCCATTCTGATAAGCACGGCTTCAAAAAAAGAAATCTGCTTTCCCATCGCATGGGCGATTTCTTGGTATCTTGCCGAGGAAAAGAGCAAATGCGCCAGCAGAGAAAACAAAACGGCGGCCATCACGTATTGGATGTCGGCCTGGCTCAGTCCAAGCAACACTTCGGATATCTTGATCCTGGAAACAATCACGACAAAAAGGATGATCGTCAGCAGCCAGGACAAGGCGAATTGACACACCCTCCTGCCGCGCGAAACATTTGCGAGATTTAAATTATCGGAGTTTGAGGATTTCATCTGTTTTGCGTCTGCAGGATCGAGAGTATAAAAGGCTCTTGAGATTTGTCAACCGAAATTAATGAAAAAACTGCTGAACTCTCCGAACAGATGTGCTAGAGGTACCGAAGCAAAGCCGCCATTCATGAACTATGACAAAAATCAGTCGTGAAAAGAAAATCATAACGGTTTGCGTCGTTTTGACCCTCCTGGGCATCGCTGTTTTCGGACAGGCGCTTTGGTTCGACTTTATAAAATTTGATGATCCTGCCTACGTTGTCGAAAACAAGCAGATTCAATCTCCCCTAACGCCGGACGGACTGAGATGGCTGTTTCTCAACACGGACGCCGGATTCTGGCATCCTTTAACCTGGCTGTCTTTCATGATGGATTATCGGCTCTTCGGATTGAATCCCGGCGGCTATCACCTGACCAACGTTCTGCTCCATATTCTGAGCAGCCTGCTTTTGTTTTGGCTTTTTCATCGCATGACCAGGGAAATCTGGCCCAGCGCCCTGATCGCCGCCTTATTCGCTCTGCACCCCCTGCACGTGGAAACCGTCGCCTGGATTTCCAAACGCAAAGACCTGCTGAGCGCTTTTTTTTGGATGCTCAGCCTTTGCGCCTACGCTTATTATACGGAAAAGCCGGACGCGAAAAGATATCTGCTCGTTATTCTTTTTTTCACGCTGGCCCTGATGAGCAAGCCGATGGCGGTGACTCTGCCCGTTGTGATGATCATTCTGGATTTCTGGCCGCTTAAGCGCCTGTCGTCGCGGAAGGATCTTGCGTGGCAGTTGAGGGAAAAATTACCTTTTTTCCTGCCGGCGGCGTTTTTTTCTCTTATCACCGTCTACATCCGCTACCATTGGGGAAATCCCTTTGTCAATACCATCCCTTTCTCCTACAGGCTCGCCAATGCTCCCGTCGCCCTGGTCACATATCTGAAGAAAGCTTTTCTGCCTTACGATTTGGCGATTTTCTATCCCTTTCCTCCAGAGGTTCCCGTTCATCAGGTTGTCATCGCCTCAGTCGTTCTTGTCGTGATCAGTGTCGCGGCTGCCGTTTGGGCAAAAAAGAGGCCTTTTTTGCTTGCCGGCTGGCTGTGGTACCTGTTAACCATTCTGCCCGTGCTCGGCATTATTCAGGTCAGCGAACGGGCATTCTCCGACAACTACACCTATCTGCCCCTTATCGGAATTACGATGATGCTTGTGTGGGGTGCCGCTTCCTTGTTGCCGGATCAGGTTTTACGGAGGAAAATTCTCTTCCCCGCGGCCCTCATCATCATTTTTGTTCTGTCATGGCTCTCCTGGAGACAATGCGCCCTCTGGAAAAACAGCTTCACGGTCTTCGGACACGCAGCGCGGGTAACAAAAAACAATCTCCTGGCGCACACCAACCTGGCTTCCGCTCTCAGCCTCCAGGGGAAAAACGAAGAAGCGATTTATCACTACAGTGAGGTTATTCGGATCAACCCTTATCTTCCGGAAGGATTCTACAATCGGGCAACCACGTATGGAGAAATGGGCCGATCTGACCTCGCCATGGAGGATTTTAAGAAAGCCATCGCCCTGAAACCGGATTATGTCGACGCCCATTATAACCTGGGAACGCTTTACGCAAAAACCGGTCGGTATAATGACGCAATCAAGAAATACAACGAAGCGATACGCATCAATCCAGACTATGTTCTGGCGTATTACAGCCGGGGACTGGCTTACCTGCTCGAGGGCAAAAACGATTTGGGCTGCCGCGATGCGCTCAGGGCCTGCGCGCTGGGACGATGCGAACTGCTGGACACGTATCGCGGCAAAGGCGTGTGCCGTTGACGGTCCGACGATTTTTGTCCGCCCGGTTTTTACACCCGATTTCAACCGCCGAGACGAAACACGTCACTTGGACGGCATACGCAGGGCGCCGTCGAGTCGAATGCAGCAGCCGTTGAGTATGGTGTTTTCGATGATATGCAGGACCATGGCGGCAAATTCCGCCGCTTTCCCGAGGCGTTTCGGGAACGGAACCGTTTTGGCCATATCCTCTTTAACCGCCGGCGGCAGGCCCGCCATCATCGGCGTGTCGAATATTCCCGGAGCGATGGTCACGTTTCGGATGCCGTGATCGCCCATTTCCCGCGCGATGGGCAGTGTCATGCCCACAATGCCGGCCTTGGAGGCGCTGTAGGCCACCTGGCCGATCTGCCCTTCAAAGGCGGCGATCGAGGCGGTATTGATGATCACGCCTCTTTCGCCCTGTTCCGATGGCGCGTTGTTCATCATCTTCTCCGCCGCCAGCCGGATGACATTGAACGTGCCGACCAGATTGATCTGCAACACTTTCTGAAAAGCGTCCAGGGACAGAGGCCCTTTTTTTCCAACAAGTTTTCCGGGATTGACCACCCCCGCGCAGTTGATCGCCACATTGATGATTCTGAAAGCATCCAGCGTTTTTTGCAGCGCCTGCTGAATGTCCGTTTCGCTGGTGACATCGGCGGGAATGAACAACGCGTTCTTCCCGACCTTTTCGGCCAGTGCCCTGCCTTTCTCCGCATCCACATCAATAATGGCGGCTCTGGCGCCCACTTGAACCAGCGCAAGCACACAGGCCTCGCCCAAACCGGATGCGCCTCCGGTCACAAAAGCCACGACTTCCCCAAGTTTCATTTTGTTTATGCCTCCCTTGCCAAGGATCTTTTCCGAAAAGTGAGCTTACCGCTGCGAGCGTCATTGCCGCGACAGTGATTCGCGCGGCTTCGTCTTCGCCACGACGTTCGCGCACGGCTTGATCATTTCCGTTTTCATCCGCTTGATGAATTCCCGCTTCACCCAAGGAATCTGCGTGAGCCCATACAGCGTCGCGTTGATGACGCGCCACTTGTAATTTTTCTGCGGAAAATTGTAAACGCCGTGTTTCTTGTAGAACCGGTGATCGGCCTGAAAAACAACCCGCAGTCTCCCCCAGATGATGTCGCGAAACAGCTTGGTGCCCGCCACCTGATAAAAGGTGGGAGGCTGAACATAGCCGACGGCGCTTTGCGCCAGAGCCCGCGCAGCCAACGTCTGCAGCGCCTCATTGATCTGAGCGGCCGCGCCCATGTCGTCGCTGACGAATCCGGCGAATCCGCCATGCTGGATTTCCACATACGCCTTGAGAATTTCCCGCAGATTATGGTTTTGCCCCAGCGGTCCGGAAATCACAAAACCCACCTGTTTATCCCGCAGCGTCGGCGTGTGGCCGTTGAAAAAACTGCGGTCGAAAAAACATTTCCAGAGCGCGGACAGATACCGGTCCTGGATTTTGCCGGCCATAAAAAGAATGTCGGCGCCCCTGACCTGACGGTTGAAAAAGTCGATGAAACCATCTTTTCCCTCGTAAACGCAGACATTGTCAAAACCGCACTGCAGGCAGCCCAGACAGCCGCCCTTGATGTCAATGTCCTTAAGCTGAACGAATTCCGCCGGCGGCGAAAAGGTGTTCTGCAGCCGCGTGATCATCTTGGTCAGGTTCAAATCCCCGCCCACATCGTCCGCGAGAATCAGAACCTTTTTCCCCCGGGTTTCCAGCGGCTCAATGTTGTGCGATTCAAAAACGACATCCGGCGCCGTCAGCGGCTTGTGCTGTTTGAGATAAACGGTCCCTTCCCGAATAGCCCGGATAAACAACTCGCCGAATTTCTCAAGCCTCGCGCGTTCCGCCGGTTTCAAGAGGTCGTTCATTTCCGCCGAATAGGACCCGAAATAATTCATGTCCAGATCGTCGCACACGGCATGAAGGTAATTGTGCGCCGTGTAATCAAAAAACTTGATCGAGGTGGTCAGCACCGCCGCCGGCTTCGCCCGGAACGCGGCTTGAGCGTTTCTTTCAAAAATCAGCTCAATAAATCTCTTGTATTGCGAACAAACGACCAGGAAGTAAAGAGGAAACGCCCATAAAACGGCATCCGCGTCCGCCACCCGGGCGATGACCTCATCAAAAGCCTGCCGATCCTTTTCGAATTTCTTGATTTTCAGGGCAACATCGAAAAACTGAAATTCAACCTCCGGGAATTTCTTCTGCAGAAAAAGCACATACTGCATGGTCACACTGACCTCGCCCTTCGGCGAGCCGTTCAAAACAGCGATTTTCATTCTGGCTGTCCCCTGTGTAAAATTTGATGCGCGCTTAAAGCCCTAACACAACAAGAAAATGAAGTCCAGAAGACTTAAACCACAAACGCGTAGGCAATCCATCTGCCGTCATGGCTCAAACTGATGTCAATGGGGGATTTCCGATCGGCGATATACAAATGTGGCGGTTGAAGTTCCCCGTTTTTTTTCCCCCTCCGGACGGCGATTTGCCGGCTGGTACAGGAACAGCGCTCGGCGATGCTTTTTTTCAGACATTGCCGGCCATACCGGGAGGGATCGAGCCGCCGGTGTCCGGAAATAAACGCCACACCTTTGATGCATTTTTCTAGAACGCTTGCATCGTCGCTGCCCACGCAATGAATGTAATCTTCATTGGAAAAGCACGAAACGAAAATTGCTTTGCCGTCATGTGCAACAACCTTCCCATCAAGCCGTCCGGTCCACACCACCGGCCACTGACGGGGCAAAAAAGCGGCCTTTGCCGAAATTTTCCTGAGCACCTTATAGGCGGTTTCCTTCGCCGCCCAGAGCCGCCACAGAGCGGCATCAGGTTTTTCGGCCTTCCGGACCCATTCCATTTCAGCAGCGGTGAGAATTTTTTTCAGGAAACGCAAATTCCCGCTCTTGCCGACGTTGCCCGGTTCCTTCAAATCCACCACGTCGTTTCCCACAAAGGGCAAAGTATTCCTCCTCCATTGCGGCAATTTTTTCTATTATCTGCGCCGAATAGTCTCGCTGCGCGCGCAGGTCCCCGCCGGCCAGAGGCCGCGGCGTGAAAACCTCCATCCGGACATAAAATTTTTCGCCCCAAACCGGCACCGCGCTGAAGTTTTTCTGCCGCTCTCCGCGCAGATACATGCACATCACCTTGACGTTCGGCGCGCGCTTGATGAGGCGACCCGGACCGTAGGAAAAACCTTCCCGATCCACGTATCCGGTGCGGGAGCGCCTGCCTTCCGGGAAAATCATGATGATCCCGCCCCTCTCCAGAAGATAAACGCACTTCGCCATCGTTTCTTTCATCTTTTCCCGCGAGCCGCCGCGGTTCACGGGAATACACTTGGACAGATAGCACAACGCCGTGAGAAACCAGTTGTTCCGGTAATTGTCTATCTCGGGCAGATTCCATGGCAGTTTTTTATAATGCGCGATGTGGCCGCCCAAACCGAAAATGGCGTAGCTTAAAATAAAGGAATCAATCATTGTCAAATGATTGGAGCAGATCAGCCAGCCGCCTTCATGCGCGGCTATTTCTGCCTGGCACCGGCGGCGAATCTCCCTCAAATTCCCGACCCGGTAAAACATGACTTTGAAAGCAAGAAAATACAGGGGAGCCAAAAACAGAATGGCCATCCGCCCCAGCCCATTCTGCACGAGCAGCAATATTTTGGCTTTTCGACTCATGAAGCGCCCATTTTCTGCCGGATGATCCGGACCGCGTCACCAATCGTTCTGATTTTGTCGGCCTCGTCATCATCGACACTGATGCCGTAAACGTCCTCGCATTTGATGATGACATCCACCAGACGCGCCGAATTGACTTTCAGATCATTCAGAATATGCGTGTCCATCGTCGCCGTTTCCAGCTTGTCCTGATTCTTGGCGTAAGGCCTTAAAATGTTGATCATCTCCTCAAAAATCTTTTTCTCATCCATAAAGCAAACTTCTCCTTCTTCCAATGAATTATTTTTCTTCCCATTTCTTAAACAGAATACAACTGTTGACGTCGCCGAAGCCGAAGCCGGCCTTGGCGATGATTTTCATCCGGGGTATCTCCAGGCATTTCTGCGGAATCTTATGAGCAAATGCCTCTATCTCGGGATGCACATCCTCGCAGTTGACGGAGGGATGGAGAAAGCCCTTGTAAATCTGCAAAACGACCGCCACGCTTTCAATGGCGCCGGCCGCCCCCAGACAGTGGCCGATGAGGGACTTGGTCGCCTGAATATAGGGAAAATCTTCCGGCGGCCTACCGAGCGCTTCCGCCCAGTTTCTCACTTCATGCGGATCCGCGTATGTCGCCGTCAGGTGGCCGTTGATCGCATCGATTTGCGCCCCGTCAATGCCGGCATCCGCCATGGCGCCGCGGATGCAGCGTTTCACCCCTTCGGGATTGGGCGCTGTCATCGAACCGCCCATCCGCTGACCTCCGCAGTTGACGTAACCGCCGATGACCTCCGCGTAGATTCTGGCGCCACGCGCCAGCGCGGTTTCCAGCTCTTCCAGAACGAGCATGGCCGCCCCCGCGCCGGGCACGAAACCGCAGGCTGTCGCGCTCAACGGACGCGACCCCGCTGCCGGGTTGTCATTGAACTTCCGGCAAAGCACGCGCATGGCGTCAAATCCTCCCCAGATGTAGGGACTCGCCCCTTCCGACCCGCCGGCCACCATGCGCTTGGCCAACCCCATCCGAATTCTCCAGAGCGAGTCGATAATGGCTTCATTGCCCGTGCTGCAGGCCGAGGAATTGGACGTCACCTGATTTCCGGCGCCCAGCAGGCCGGAAATCCGGGCGCTTGTCCCGCTGCCCATGACCTGCTCGACGACGCGGCTGCCCAGCCTGCGCACCCTGCCCTCATTGATCAGCGGAACAACCGTGTCAGCGATCGTCTCCATCCCGTTGATGCCGGAACCGGCGATGACCCCTGTGTCCCAATCCACGGTATCATCATCCTCGTTGACGCTGAAGCCGGCATCCCGCCAGGCATCCACGGCGGCCACCGACGCGTAGCCGATATTATCGTTGAGCGACAGAAGCTTTTCTCTCTCAAAATAACGGCTCCGGATTTCATCAAAATTTTCCGGAACCCCCGCGATTTGACAGCCGAAATTCAGTTCCTGCAACCTGGGGATAAAGCGGATGCCCGAAACGCCCGCTCGAAGCGCTTTTTCAAAATCATCCAGGCCGTGCGCATTCGGCGCGGCCACGCCCATTCCCGTGATGACAACCCTTTTTCTCATGGATCCACTCCTACGCCCGACAAAATTCCTGAACAGACCGTTTCGCCTTTTTCGTCTTCCATCACCACGCCGGCCTTGATGGTGTTTTTGCGAAAATAAATTTTTTTGGCCCGGACGATCACCCGCTCGCCGGGCTGGACAATTTTTTTAAATTCCACGGCGTCCGCCAGCGAAAAGAGGCTGATCGGCAGACGGATGTCTCTTGGACGCATGTTCCTCTGGCGGGACAGAAGATAGATGCCGAATGCCACAACGCCGACCTGCGCCATGGTTTCAATCAAAATGACACCCGGCGTAATGGGACGGCCGGGAAAATGTCCCCGGTAAAAATACTCCTCTTCACGAAAGCGGTAGGCTCCGACAATCTGCTCGTCGTCCAGACGGATGATTTCATCAATAAAGCGAAACGGCGGCTGCTGGGGCACCAGCTCCAGCACCTCCCGTTTCATCGCGGCGTCAGCCTCCATAGAGACCTCCGTTGACGTGAATCACGCTTCCGTTGATGTAGCTTCCCCGCATCGCCAGAAAAGCCACAACGTCCGCCACTTCCTCCGGCTGGCCGACGCGTCCCAATGGAACGGCCGCCAGAACTTTATTTTTAATCTCCCGGGGCAGGTCCCGGGTCATCTCCGTGTCAATCAACCCCGGCGCGACGGAATTGACCCGTATGTTGCGTCCGGCCATTTCCTGCGCCAGGGATTTGGTGAAGGCGTCCAGTGCCGCCTTTTCCATCGCGTAAGGAATCTGTCCCGCGTTGCCCGTGTGGCCGACGACGCTTGAGATATTGATGATCCGCCCTTCATTTTGGCGCATCATAAACTGCCTTAAAATTCTTTTGGTCAGATACCAGATGCCCCGCAAGAGCACCCGCTGCGCGTCAAACTGCTCCGCCTTCATCGAAATGATATCCGCATTGATGGAAAATCCGGCATTGTTGACCAGAACGTCCACGCGCCCGGCGGCGCCCTTTATCTTTTCGATCATGGCGTCTACCTGCTCGATTTGCGACAAATCGGCCTGGAGGAGAAAGCCTTCTTGGATTTCCTCCA
>ERZ795047.1062-NODE-1062-length-30520-cov-8.733727_pt1 | contig 30520 bp, 21 predicted proteins | sample MGYA00375131_ERZ795047 | MGnify/ENA primary metagenome ERZ795047 (study PRJEB30176, sample SAMN05720228) | activated sludge metagenome | isolation source: Anaerobic digester | place: Japan | collected 2015-05-20 ...
CGTGGCATGGGCGTCCCGCCCATGAAACACGGGCAAGATGCCCGTGCCACACCCGAACGCAAGGGGTTTTGCAAGATTTTCAATAGGTTGAGCGTTCATTCATCAACTGCGGCGCATGGGTCATCGTACGTTCCGATTTCGTCGAGCGGTAGCGCACGGAAAACCGACGCCGCGCCGGTATCGCTTGCCGGTACTGCGGCAAGCGCCAGATTATCCCATGTGTCGGTACCTTTCGGCTTTCTACGGTAGGGTGCTTCTGCATTCACAAACACGTTGCGCCAGATACTGTTAAGGTCGGCGCGTGTGCCGAGTTCGGCCAATTCCGGATAACGCCGCGAATAGGGGAGGCGGCGGACATCAACATCGGTAAAGATCAACCGCTTGATGTGGTCGCGTCCCAAAAACTCCGTCCAGCGCTTCTGGCCCCACGGCGAAAAGCTGACGCCGTAGCGGCAGTCGATAAAGAGATTGTTATCGATGATGTTGTTGTGGCCACCGTGGATCTGGACGCCGCCGAAATTGCCGTTCGACGTCCGCTCGAAGAGGTTGCCGTAGACCAACATGCCGCTGATCGCGTCATCAAAGCGAATGCCGGCCTGGCCGCACGGCACATGCTCGCCGCCGCCGATGTCGCGCCAGCGGTTGAAGCGGATCACCACGCCGCGGTATGAGGGATTGCACCACATGTCGATACCGCCCTGATCGTCCGATTCCTGAACCACATGGTGGACGTCGTTGTATTCGATCAGGTGGTCGTTGCCCTCGATTCTCATGGCGCTGGACGGCGCGTGGTGGAAGTGGTTGTACGCGACGCGCGCGCCGCAGCCTTCCAGCAGTACGGCGGGGTTGTAGGTGCGGGAGCAGCGGCCGAAGTGGTGGACCTCGTTGTTCTCGATCTGCACCTGACCGGAGGTGAGGTTACGACGATTGCCGCCGCCGACATGTATGCCGGTATGGCCCAACGTGTGCAGCCGGTTACCGTACAGCTTCAGGTTTGCGCTGTTGGGTGCAATGATCGCGCTGCCGCCCAAGCGGCGGATCACGCAACCGGCGACGATGGTGTTGACGCAGGCATTGAGCACAAGGCCGTGCTGCTGGCCGTATTCAAAGGTCAGTCCTTGGAAGACGACGTCGCGCACCTGATCCGCTTGGATGAAGGGCTTATCCCAACGTGAAAGCACGAGCGTGCTGAACCAAGGGTGGCGGTTCGGCCAGACATACAGATAGCCGGTTTCGCTGTCCATGTACCACTCGCCGGGCTGGTCGATCTCCTCCAACAGGTTGAAGACGTAAAACGGACGCTCGGCGCGCACGCCGTATCCGCCCGGACGCTCCTTGAGCGTCAAAGTGCTGGCTGCGGTGTCGACGCCGAGCGGGACGGCGCAGACCGCCCAGAGGTGGTACCAGTAGCCGTTGGCCATAACGTCCTTGGCTTGCGACCAACGCGCCAGGCGCTCAGAGGTGAAGGTGAAGACGTGGTTGGTCGAATCAAGCACCGGGCCGGTCATGACCGTGCCGCTGTTCGGCCAGCGCGCGACGGTCAGGGGCTGGCCGTCCTCGAACAGTTCGCGCATCGTCTTATTGTTGATGCCGTAGCCGAAACTCTGCTGGGGCGTGAATGACGGATAACCCTGCGCCTTGAGCTCGGCCACCTTCACCTTGCCGCGCGCTTCGGCTGGCAGCCGCGCGAGCACGTCTTTGTCGCGCACGGTTCGCAGTTGGCGCACGCGGAAACCGCCGTCGAAAACCGGCCGTTCATCACGCCAGGCGCGGTAGACGACAGGCGCACCGCTGCTGCCGGAATCGATCTCAGTCAGCGTGAAGGTATTGGTGACCGGATAGGTGCCGCCGCGCAGATAGACGGTGACGCCACCGCGCGGCAGGACGCCATTTTTGCGCTGTGCGCGGATCGCGTCGCGCGCCCGTTCCAGTGTGGCGAAGGGCTGCTCAAACGTTCCCGCGCCTTGATCGTCGCCTTTGGGCGAGACATAGAAGGCGAGTGCGGGTTGCGGCAGGGCGGGCAGGCGTTGGCGGGGAGCCTCCGGGTCGCGGGCCGGGCGTCCCGCGCGCAGGTTGGCGCAGGCCTCGGCGCAGGCGCGCGCTTCTTCGGTCAGATGGGGCGGGGCGTTGGTCACACCGGCTGCGTCATGGAAGGCGGCTTCGGCCTGCTCCAGACATCCGGCCTGACGCCACGTCTGCGCCAGACCGAGTGCGGCGATGGCGCGGACGTACGCGGGCAGACGCGCGTCGTCGCGTACAGCCGCATAGTGGTCGCGCGCGGCATCGAAGCGGTCGGCTTGCCGCAGGATCCGGGCACAACGCTGACGAACTTCAGCGGCGTCGATCGGCAGCATGTCGGGGAAAGAGAGGAGCTGATCGAAAACGGCCGAGGCGGCATCGACGTTGCCTTCGCGCGCATGGGCGTCGGCGAGCGCCAAGGCGAAGAGGCGTTGATCATCAGCGTCAAGCTCCAGATACTCGGGCAGTTTGACCAGCACGCGGCTCGGCAATTCTGTGCCCTTGCGCGCGGCTTGGGTCAGTGCTTCGAGCGCCATGCCGCGCAGATGGGACGGCGCAGAAAGGTCATCGACCAAAGCGACACATGCTGCGGTGTCGGCGTTTCGACGCGCGACAGCCAGCGCGGCCCAATGCCGCCATGCGGCGGAGGCGTGCGTGTCAGACGCGATTTTCTGCGCGGCGCGGGTGAAGTCGGCGGCGCGTTCCGAATCAAGGGCGACCATTTGGAGGGCGCACACCTGCTCAGCCAACGTGTCGCTCAGCGGGGCACCGTTCAGCGAAAGTGCCGCGAGGGCCGGGGCGGGGAGGGCGCGGTCAAAAAGCGCGCATTCGTCAACCGCCATGCGTAACGAGCCCACGCCATGGTTGGCGAAACCGATCTTCAGCGAAGATTTCGACGGGATAAGGGTGCCGTTATAGGGGCTTTCGGCGGAGAGGGTGCCGTTGATGTAGAGACGCATGTGAGCGCCGTCCCACGTGGCGGCGAGGTGGTTCCAGAAACCGGCGCTCAGCGGATCGTTGGCGCAGAGCGTGATCGCGCCCTTCTCGCGTCCGATTTGAAAAGAGACCAGACGCGTCTTCCAATCGTAAACGACCAAACGCCAGCCGTCCGTGTATCCGCTGCCGCTGCACGCCAGCATGCCATTGGCGCTGCCGCCGTTGCCGGTCTGCGTGCCGGTGCCGAGCGGACGCACCCAGAGGGTCACGGTGAAGGCATTGCTGGGGAAGAGAACGGACGCGGTCTCAAAATAATCACTGTCGAGCACCACCGCCGTCCGGTCGGCGATACGTCCGGGTTCGGTAGCGAGAGGCGCACCTTTGTACGGACGGTAGGCCAGTACGTTTTCCGAACCGGCGCGGTCGGGTTGCTGCGTGGCATCGTCGAACAAGGTGTAGAAACGCACCATGCCCGGTCGGCGCGCCATGTCATCCGCGTAGGCCTGCCATACTGCGACCGGAGTCTGCTGCGCGTACGCGAATAACGCCGTAGTTGCGAGCAGCAGACCGATTCCCCCATAAACTTTCCGCATTTGCATCTTCTCCTGTGAAAAGCGTTTGGGGTACCGTAACAAAAGAACGCCCAGCGCTCAACGTTCAACTTCTATCTCGGGTAATTGGTTAGCCCGCCGCCCACGCTTCACACTGGCATTTAAATGAAGATAACCTTGATCGCTGTAAGTTATAGGCAAGGAGTTTTCACCTTCAGAGTTCAGAGTTCGACGTTCAGTGTTCTGAGTTAAATACGTCTGTTGGCGTCTGTCGGGGTCGTAGTTTGACATTAGACTTTTCGTTTCCCCAGTAGCCTTGATACGTACACGGTCGACCGGTGCAAGGCGTTGTCGGTTTTCAACCGCACCACCATCCCTTCGGAGGTGCCTCAGTTGCCTTGCCACGGCAACACATGACCACACCGCGTCTGTCGGGGTCGTAGTTTGACATTAGACTTTTCGTTTCCCCAGGGCGTCTGTCGGGGTCGTAGTTTGACATTAGACTTTTCGTTTCCCCAGTAGCCTTGATACGTACACGGTCGACCGGTGCAAGGCGTTGTCGGTTTTCAACCGCACCACCATCCCTTCGGAGGTGCCTCAGTTGCCTTGCCACGGCAACACGTTACCACACCGCGAAAACGCTTTGCACCCCTTGAATGTCTAATGTCAAACTACGACCCTATTTCTCCGGCAGGGAGCGCTTCGGCCTGCACAAGCCAAAGCTCCCGCCGCAACGCATCCGGCCCTGCGACAGAGGGCAACCTGTCCGCCTGCCCGGGCTCGGCGGCTGGCAGGCGTACGATGACGGCTGCGGAAATAAATACGGCAGCAGCAGAGAAAACGGCAGTAAACGTCTTCCTTGTATTCATGTCGACCGTCTCTTTCGTTCTATGGTAAATGTCATTCCGGCACTCGACTCGCTTTTCGCTCTTTTGTGTCCTAAAGTCAATCACAAATTTCATTTTTTTGCGCAGACTTTTTTGCGCACTTGCGGCGGCGGGGATTGACCGCTACACTTTACGCCATGGGAAAGAGTCGGGATGAGACATGGGCGCCATTGCGTATGCTGGCGCGACTGAGGGAAAATCTGTCGACGGTGATCCGTGGCAAGGAGGAAGCGATCAATCAGTTGTTGGTCGCGCTGCTGGCCGATGGTCATGTGCTGATCGAAGATGTCCCCGGAACGGGCAAGACGACGCTCGCCAAGGCACTGGCGGTCTCGCTCGCGGCGCGTTTCTCGCGTATTCAGTTCACGCCTGACCTGCTGCCGACCGACATCGTGGGCGGTATGATCTACTCGGCGGCCAATGGCAGTTTCACGTTTCGCCCCGGACCGATTTTCGCGCACATCGTGTTGGCCGACGAGATCAACCGCGCGTCGCCGCGTACGCAGTCGGCGCTGTTGGAAGCGATGGGCGAACGTCAGGTGACCACCGAGGGCGAGACGCGTCCGATGTCGCTGCCCTTTCTGGTGCTGGCTACCCAGAATCCGGTGGAGTATAACGGCACCTATCCGTTGCCGGAGGCGCAGCTCGACCGCTTCTGTCTGCGGCTGTCGCTCGGGTATCCGGATCACGCTCACGAGCTGCAGATGCTGAACGACCAGACGAGTGTTCGTCCGCTGGATGCGCTGCAGCCGGTGATGGATACGGATGCGTTGGCGCAGGTGCAGCGCGCGGTTCGCGAGGTGGGTGTGGAGGCGTCGGTACTCGACTACATCGTGCGACTGGTGGCGCGCACGCGGCAAGACGCGCGGTTGCGGCTGGGGGCGAGTCCGCGCGGTTCGCTTGACTTGCGACGCTGCGCGCAGGCCGCCGCGTTTTTGGCGGGACGCGATGCCGTGCGGCCGGATGATGTGCAGAATCAGGCCGTGCCCGTGTTGGCGCACCGGCTGATGGCAGATGTCAAGGCGCGGCATAGCGGACTGACCGGCGAGGCGGTCGTGCGCGAGGTGCTGCGTACGGAGCCGGTGCCCGCATGAGCCCCCGGGCCACACGCTTACGGCGGTTGTGGCACCGGTTGCGCCATCCGCCGATCGGCTATCAGCACGGCAGGCGGGCGCGCTTCGCGCGTAATTTCCCGTTGGTGTGCTGGAGCTATTACCTGCTGATTGCGCACACAACGCCGCGCTTCTATCTGTCCGGTTTGATCGGCGCGGGTCCTGTGCTGTTGTTCCTGCTGGTGGGTTTTGAAAATCGCTTGCTCCCCCTGGCGTTTACGGCATTGGCGCTGATTGTTGTTTGCATGGTGGCTGGACTCTTCTGGCGGCCTGCATTGGAGATTGAAATCCGCATGCCGCCCCGTGTCGAATGCGGTAGCCATTTCGAGACCCACTACACGATCCGCAATCCGGGGCGGCGTTGCGCGCGCGATCTGGCCATCGACACGCTGATCTTTTCAGATTGGATGAGTTTGAGGCGCGGGCGGGCGTATCTGGCCTATCTGCCGCCGGGTGCCGTCGAGCGGGTTTCCGCGACCAGTCACGCCTTGGCGCGCGGCGTCTATGCGTTGCCGGCGCTGCGCGTCGATTCAGCCTTTCCCGGCGGGCTCTGGCGTTGGGGGCGGACCGAGCTGCGCGAGCGCCAGCTCTCGGTCTATCCGCGGTATACGCGCTTGGAAACGTTTGAGATTCCGCTAGGCATGCGTAACCGCAATGAACTCGCGGCTTCCCGCGATCTGGCGCGTGAGGCGCTGGAGTTCCATGGTTGCCGTGAATTCCGCGAGGGCGATGTCCTGCGTCATGTTCACCCGCGTTCATCGGCACGGCTGGGCGTACCGGTCGTGAAGGAATTTCAGGCCGAAGGGCGTTCGCGTACCGCCGTGTTGGTGGACACCTACGAGGGCGGTACCGCAGAACGGTTGTGGGCGGGGCTCACGCGCGCCGAGCCTGTCGAGGCGGCGCTCTCGTTGGCGGCCGCAGTGACCGATACGCTCTCGACTACAGACCGCGTGCTTGAGTTGCTGGTTGCGGGGCCGGCGGTCCATCGTTTTGTGAGCCAGGGCCGGATCGGTTATCTGGAAGCAGTGCTGGACATTCTGGCGGCGGTGGAGCCGAGCCGGGTCGATCCGCTGGATGCCTTAGAGCCGTTGCTGCTTGCTGAGATCCATGCGATCCAGAGCGTTTGTTTGATTCTTACGCGGTGGGATGAACGTCGCGCGTCGCTGGCGCGTATGATCAACGCGTGGGGCATCGGCCTAAAAACGGTTTTGCTCGTGCCGCATGGCAGATCGTGCGCCGGCGTGCCGCCGGAGGTGGTCTGCGTGCCCGTGAAGGCGGCGTTGCGGGGGGAGGTGAGCGTCCTATGACCCGCAGCCGCTGGCCAGTCTTTTTCAATGCGCTGTTCCTGCTGTGGTGTGCCTGGTGGTATTGCCGCGACGCCAGTATGGGCCTGCTTGTGGTGGCGGGGGCCGTCGCGGTGCTGGCGTGGGTACGCGGCCGCGCACTGCCGAGTACTACACGGTGGGTAGTCTGGAGCGGGGTTGTGCTGACAGTGATTTTCTTGGCGGCAAATGTGGAGCGGATCGTGCCGCCGGATGATGCGCTGGACGAAAGCCGCATGTTGGACCGGGTGGTCACGGTTATTTTCGCATTCGGGGTTACGTCGCTGTTTTTCCGGCCCACGGCGCAATCGGTGACCTTGGTCGTGCTGGGGGGTGTACCGCTTGCGATGACCGCACTCGGGCGGCCGGATGTGATGCCGGGCGCGGTGGGCGATGCCGCGCCGTGGATGGTGGGTGGGACGGTTGTGTTGATGCTGACGGCGGATATGGCACAGCGGTTGACGCAGGGAAGCGGCCGTGAGCACGCGGTGCCCGGCGTGCGGGAACTCGCCCAGCGGGTGGTGGTCCTGTGCCTTGTGACCGGTGCGTCATTGGTGTTGCAGGAACCGCTTGGACTCGGGATCAAGCAGGTGCAACGTTGCCTCTACGGAATGATGTTTTTTTCAGAGCGTCTGCCGCGACGCCGGATGTCGGATATCAATCTCAATTTGCCGGTGCCGCATGATTTCGGGCAACGGACACGCATGGTGGCGGCGATCCGCAGTGACAATATGCCGGGGTATTTGCGCGAGAACGTTTACTTGCAGTATGACCGGGGCCGGTGGGACGTAGTGAAACCCAACGTGCCGCTGGAGCCGTCGGCTGTTGCCGGCGGAGCGGCACGGCCGCAGTATCCGCGTTACCTGCTGCGTTCGGATGTGGCCGCTACTGAGCGGCGTGAGACGTGGCGGGTGGAGATTTTAGCACCGCGCCTGTTGGGGGGCTTCTGTCTGCCCGGCTCCTGTTTGGCGCTGAGTTGCGTTGGCGCGGTACCGATGGCAGAGACGAACGGTAGCGTGACGGTGAACGGGCCGTTTCCGGACGCATACGAAATTGAGGTCGATCCGCGGCGCATGATGGATCGTGCATGGCCGCAACCGGAGGGTAATGCGGCGGTGTATCTTGAGGTGCCCCGTTCGCTGGCTGGTGCGGTCTCGAACTGGGTTGAGTCTTGCGCGGGACTCGCGACCGCGTCTTCGGTCGGTGAGGCGGTACGGTGTGTCGACGCTGATTTCTCAGCCCGTTTTGCCTACCGCCTCGGTATAAGGATGAAGGCCAATCCCGATCCGTTGATTGATTTCATGACGCGTAAAGAGGGCTCCTGCACATTTTTTGCGAGCGCGGCAACGTTGATGTTCCGTCAGCGCGGTATTCCCGCGCGGATGATTGGCGGTTTTGTCTGTAACGACTGGAACCCTTGGCTGGCGCGCTGGGTCGTGCGGGAACGTGACGGCCATGCTTGGGTCGAGGTATGGGACAGCGCGTCCGGACGCTGGCTGATTGTCGATCCGACGCCGCCGGAGGGGCGGCCGTCGGCGTTGCAGCGACCGGGACGCTTCAGGCTCGCGCTTGATCTGTTTGCCGCGTCATGGCGGCGCACGCTGGCCTATCTACGGAACACAAACTTTCTGCAAGTTCTGGCCGATGGCGGCGAATTGCTGATCCTGTTTCTCTGGCAGATGATCTGGAGTGTTCCCGGCGTGGTGGTGGCGTTGGGGTTCGGCGCGTTGGCATGGTTGCGTTGGCGCCGTCGCTGGTGGCGCATGACGCCCGAGGCACGCCTACGCGAGGAGCTGACGCGAGCCATGACCCACGTAGAGCGCCGCGCTCTGCCGGCACCGTTGCGGCGGCGCACTGCGGAGAGCTGGACAGAGTGGTATCAGCGTGTGGCAGAGCGATTGCCTGACGAGCGTGCGGCACAGCTCGTCACGTTGTTGGAGCGGTATCAGGAAATTCGGTACAGCGTGACTCTCGATGAAGCGGCCGCACGTGACTGGATCGAAACAGCGCACATTGCGACCACCAAGTGGTCGCGATGAGAAGTAATAGGTAGTAGGTAAGAGGTAAGGCTGTTACGACAACGCCAAGCGCAACGGATCGACAAGGGAGAGCCCCTTGAAGTGCGAACGGTAAAATCCGCGATCACGAGTCAGCAGGCGATCCGCGCATTCGGCTGCATGAGCCGCGACTAAAAAGTCGGCGATCACACGACCGCCGCGTGGCGTCCCACCGCTCCGAGCCGACCGCCACAGTCGCCCAGCTCGCGCGGCAGCTTTTTCCGGCATGGGCGAGAATGTGATCTGCAGTTCGGACATGACGGCTTCGAACTGGCGGTCGGTCGGGAAGACCGCCATCGTCTCCGCCCAGACGACATCGCAGGCAATCAGCGCACCCTCTGCAAGGCATTTACGCAGAGCGTTGGCAGAGCCAGGGCAGAACGTCGGATCATTCAAAAAGACGTCCAACAGCACATTCGTATCGACGGCAGTGATCACGGTTCACCCCGCAACTCGTCCATCCATTCATCCGAGTCCCGATCCGTCTTCAGGCATCCTGTCACAGCGGCCACCGGATCCTCCGGCACGACTTTCACAGCCGTCAGAACGCCATTCTTTACGCTGAAAGCCAGCACGGTCGCAGGCTTGATCCCCAGACGGTCGCGTAGGACCTTGGGAATCGTCACCTGCCCCCGTTCTGCAACAACTGCGGTCAACATCATTCACCTCCACAAGTATGAAAGCATGATAGAAAAGTATGGAATCGATGTCAACGGTTCGTTAACCGCGAATTACGCTTTTGGCTGGGCTCGCGAAGCGCCGGGGCAAGCGTCTGCTTGACCGGCCGCGCTGTGCGCGGCAAAAACCGTACGCCAACACACTCACGAAGAAGCACCGATCCCGACACGATCCCGGTTTCGACGCCGACGTTCCGCAAGTCTGGCGGACGGAGTTGTGTGCGTCAAAGTAGGGTGGGACGTCTCGGACCGCCCCGCATCCATCTTGCGTTTGGCTCTCTAAATACCTGTCCCTTAGTCGCGATCCCGATCCCGATTTGGATGAAACCATGAAACCAGAAACCTTGAAACCAAAGAGAGTTGAAGATTCAACTGCTCTTTTTAGGATAAACGGCTGAGTGGGTAACAACTGCCACACCTTTCAAGGTGTGGAAATAGGTATGGATCAGACATAGGGTGCCGTAGTGATGCGGTGTGTTGTCGCATTGATCGAGATGAGCCTTTAAAATCGGGGTATTAGTGTGGTCGTCCGGTGCGTGGGGGTGCATTTTGGTATACTTGTCGAAGGGGGCGGCTACTGCCACACCTTTCAATATGTGGAAATAGCATGGTTCAGATATGAGGCACCGCAGTGGTGCGGCATGTTGTCGCGTTGATCGAGATGAGCCTTTAAAATCAAGGGTATTGATGTGATTGCTCGGTGCGTGGGGGTGCATTTTGGTATACTTGTCGAAGAGGGCAGCTATTTCCACACCTTTCAAGGTGTGGAAATAGCATGGAGCAGACATGCGGTGTCGTAGTGGGGCGGTGTGTTGGTGAGTTGAGCGAGATGGGCTCTTAAAACCTTCTAAACATCAATGCGGATGATGCGGCTGATGAAGAACCAGCCGACGGCGATGAGTAGGGCGGTGAGGCCGATGGCGATCATGCCGTTGACGGATTTGAAGAAGGGAATCATCATGCCCGGCTTGATGAAGGTCATGACCGCACCGAGTAGCGCCGGCATGCAGGCGACAATGATGCCCTGTAGGCGTCCCTGTGCGGTGAGCGTCTGCACGCGCCGCTCGATGCGCATGCGCTCGCGGATGGTCAGGCTGATCTTGTCGAAGATTTCCGTCAGGTTGCCGCCCGTGCGGCGGGCGATGTCGATCGAGGTGACCACCAGCGTCAGGTCGTCGGAGCCGACCCGCTTGTCGAGGCTTTGTAGCGCGTCGTAAAAATTCATGCCCACACGCATCTGCTGTAGCATGACGCCGAACTCCTGAGAGATGGGCTTTTCGCCGTTCTGCACCACGGACTCAAAGGCTTGGTTGATGCTGAAACCTGCACGCAGGGCGTTGCTCATGCTGCCGAGCGCTTCGACGAGCTGCTCGTTGAATAGACGGCGGCGGCGTTCACGCAGGATATCGATCAGTTTGGAGGGTGCCATCAACGCGAGCACACCGAAGGTCAAGCCGAGCACGGTGCCGGCGACCGTCGAGACCAGATTGGTGTGGTCGAAAAGCGGCACGAAGCAGAGCAGGAAGACGGCGGCTGCTGCGGCGCGTCCGATGTCGGAGATGCGCTTGGCCGGGATGAAGAGGAAGAGGTCCTCGAAACGGCGCGAGGCTTCCTCGGACATGGAGTCGGCGTAGGCGCCTGCACCGGAGCCGAAGGCGCGCACGACGGTGTAACCCAGTCCAGTGAAGGCTAGACCGATCAGTGCGGTCGCAGACCAGCCGAGCGCAGTGAGGGTGCCGGGCGTCATGCGTCACCGCCTTGTTTGGCAGGATCGAAGATGGCGGGGTCCAGATGCAGGCCGCGGCTCTTGATGTGCTCGAAGAAGGTCGGCACCGCGCCGGTCGGCCTGAAGCGTCCGAGAACTTTGCCTTTTTCATCGACGCCGGTCTGCTCGAACTCGAAAAGATCCTGCATCACGACTTGTAGCCCTTCGAGTCCGACCACTTCGGAGACACAGGTCACTTTACGCGAGCCGTCACTGAGGCGCGATTCATGCACCACGAGGTCGATCGCCGAGGCGATCTGTTCGCGGATGGCGCGCGAAGGAAGTTCCAGCCCGGACATCAATACCATGGTTTCGAGACGCGAGATGACATCGCGCGGCGAGTTCGCGTGGACGGTGGTGAGCGAGCCGTCGTGCCCGGTGTTCATTGCCTGGAGCATATCGAGTGCTTCGCCGCCGCGACACTCGCCCACGATGATCCGGTCCGGTCGCATGCGCAGCGCGTTACGGACGAGATCGCGGATGGTGATCGCACCGCGGCCTTCGATGTTGGGCGGACGGGCTTCAAGGCGGACCACATGGGGCTGGACGAGGCGCAGTTCGGCGGCATCTTCGATCGTGATGATGCGGTCCGTCGGCGGGATGAAGCCGCTTAGCACGTTGAGCAGTGTCGTTTTTCCGGAGCCGGTACCACCTGCGACCACAATATTCTTACGCATGATGACGCAGAGACGCAGGAACTCTGCGATGTTGTGCGTCCAGGTGCCAAAGGCGATGAAGTCGTCAACGGTCAGCGCGCGTTTGGAGAATTTGCGGATGGTGATGCAGGGGCCAGTGAGGGAGAGCGGCGCGATGATGGCGTTGACGCGCGAACCGTCCGGCAGACGGGCGTCGACATAGGGTTGGCTTTCGTCGATGCGACGGCCGATCGGGGCGACGATGCGTTCGATGACACCTAGCACCGACTCGTCATCCATGAAGGTCTGTCCGGTCAGTTCGATGCGGCCGTTGCGCTCGACGAACACCTGGCCGGGGCCGTTGACCATGATTTCGGTGATGGAGTCGTCGGCTAGAAAGTCTTCCAGCGGGCCGAGGCGCACGGCTTCGTCGTAAATCTCTTTTTCCAGACGCGCGGGATCAATACCGGCAGGCAGCTTCCGGTTACGGCGAACCTCCGCGATGATGGCGCGGATGGTTTCGCGGGCCTTCTGCTGTAGCTCATCGGTGCCGATGCGCGAGACGGTCATGCGCTTGAGGTCCAGACGCTGAATCAGTTCGCCGTGGATCTGGTTTTTGATTTCGCGCATGATGGCGGCCATCGGGTCGACCGGCGCCGGGGGAGGGGGAGGCGGAGGTGGAGGTGGAGCCGAGACGGGGATCGACGGCGGTTGCGCAACCGCGGGTTCGGGGGCGGGCGCGCGCGGCGGTTCGGGCTGCGGTACGTCGGGGGCGGCGGGCGCGGCCGGAGCGTCGGAGGTGGCGGGCTCGTCAGACGAGACACGTAGCAGGCAGGGGCCTAAGCTGACCACGTCGTCGGCGCGCAGCCGTGTGGGTTCTTGGATGGGCCGACCGCCCACGATGGTGCCGTTGCTGGAGTGGAGATCTTCGATGGTGACACCGGTTTCGCGTAGCGTTAGCAGTGCGTGCCGCTCGCTGACCTCAGGGTGGCGCAACCGGATTTTGCAGGCGTCGCCGCGACCGATCGTGTAGAGACCGGGCGGCAACTCGAAGCGGTTCGAGGCTTGGTCGGGATAAGCGATATCGAGGAAGAATTTCATGGGCATGGGGGGGGGCGCGGGTGCGATCAGTCCGTAACGCGTTTGCGCAATAGTTGCTGTTGGCGATAGGTGTTGAGCGATTCAATTTCAGACTGGATCATCTGGAAATCGACGCGCGGCAATGTCTTTTCAAAATAGACGTCCTCCGGATTGCGCAACGCCAGCGAGATGCGTCCTTTGATCTGTTCGGCGAAGACCAGCATCTCCGCCTCACGCGGGGTGACCTCGAGGGTCACGGTGTTGTACGAGGCGGGCATGCGCGCGTCAGAGAACAAGCGCGACTTGGCGGTCTCGCGGCCGGTCGCCAGTACCAGCACATCTTGGAGCATCGTGAGGGTAACCAGTTCCATCTCGCCTTGAACGGTTTTTGAGGGGAAGGAGAAGGTACCGAGCACGTCGACGTGATCGTTGGGTCTGACCATGCCGCTGACCGAGGCCGCGCCGCTGACATTGATCGAGATGGCGCGCATACGCGATTTGATGTCGGCGGCCAAGCCGCGCGACGTGGGGTCACCACCCTCAATGTCGGTCCAGAAAATCGGCGCATCTGCCGACAGGGGGCGCACGGTTTTGCGGTTGAGCAACAGCAGGATGTCTTCGGTTCGTACAGCGTGATCTTTGACGACACTCTCTGGCACCTTAAGCCCACCGATGTCCTCCATGGTCAGTACGGTGCCGGAAGGAATGGCGCGCTTCGTAGCGATGACCGGTATCTTTTTGTTTCTGCGGTCGAAGTCCGCTTTCATGCGTTCAACCTCATTGTCCTTGGCGGTCAGGTAGGAGCGGGTCAGGAAGGCGGCGAAAAGGCCGATGACCACGGAGATAATCAGGATGAGTTTCTGCTTCATACAAGGCTCTTTCGGTTTAATGGAATCGAGGAGAGTTTAAGGGGTAGCCCCCTCTCGTTGCAAGAGACTAATCTGGGTATTGTCCGACGGGGATGATGCGTGCGCGAAGAGTATGCACTGCTTCCGGCCGGAGACGAAGAGTTTGAAGGTGGGAGTTGTGGGCGTGGTTTCGCTCCAGCCCGCTCCCGTGAGGATGCGTGCGGCGTCCTGCACGGCGGCTTCGGGGGTGGCGTCGGCATCGGCAGTAACAAAGCGTGTGCGGGTCTTGGCGCAGAGCGCGGTGAAACGGGGCGTGGCATTCAGGACGGGCAGGCCGTCGGGCCAGACCGGTGACTGCTGGCGTGCGGCGGCCGCATGGCGCAGCGATTGTTCGAAGGCGAGTACCACGCTATCGTCACGGCTGGCGGGCGATGGCAACACGAGCAGCCGTTGCAGGCTGTTCTTGCTGGCGTGGGTTATCATGCACGCGCTACCGCGACCGAGGACACTCGGTCTTGCGGCGGTTGACGCTAGATTGAAGCGATGTGACAGGCGCTGGCTGAGCGTGGCGGGGGACTCGTTGAAGGCGTAGGCGGCCAAGGTGCCGGGGGCGCCGTTGACTTCGACATCGGTGGCATACACGCGGGCGCCGCCAAGTGCGCGCAGCGTTGCGCTGACATCGGACGGAACGCGCCAAAAAACTTCGGCGTCCAGTACGGGCGTGAGCAGGACGAGCAACGCGACGATTTTTATGGGATGGCGTCGTGGAGCGCCGCCGGATGACAGTCTGGCGCGGAGCGGCACCCGCAGGATCCGCAGTCCCGGCAGGATCGGCAGAGACGGGGAACCCTCCGCGCGCGGCGCGGAGGGAAAGCGGTGCCGCGCCCCGCGCACACGGAGGTGCGCGGGCACGAGAGGGGGGCGGCGCGGAGCGCCGCCACGCACACGGAGGTGCGCGGGCACGAGAGGGGGGCGGCGCGGAGCGCCGCCGCGCACAGCGCGGAGCTTGTCACGCGCACTCCAGATTGCTGCGGGGACTGCGGGCACTGCCGGTACTGCGGGCGTGGGCGGCGCATGCGCCGCCGGGCAAGCAGACGCTTGCCCCTCACGGTGCTCCGCCGTGAAACCTGAAATCATCCTTCCGCACAGCGGAAGGCGGCTCGCGGGGACGCTCGCCCTCCAAATCATGGCTCGCCTCCAAATCATGTTAATCATGTTCATCATGTCAAAATCAATAGAGCCCTCCCATTAGCGGCATCCAGACCTCTTCTTTGATGGCCACGTCGTCTTTGTCGTAGACGAGTTCGCGCAGCACGTGGTCGACAGGCACATGCAGGGTCTCTTCGCCATGGGCGAACCCCACGATGGTGACGGAGTTCGGCGATTCGCGCAGTCGGATCATAGAGAGCGGCAGGCGGCTGTCTGGTGCAACAAACGTCCAGTCGGAGGCGGAGCGGACGGAAAAGTCGGTCAGCGTTTGCGCTGTGTTGGGGACGACCATTCCACGATGGACGGGCTGGTCGTCAGCCGTGTGCCGGATGTTGTCCGCTCCGGGGCTCCAGTCCGAAATGTGCGTTGGTGCGCGGGCGAGCGTTCCGCTGCGCATTGCGCGTCGGCCGGCATCGCCCCGCAGCACGGCATGCAGGAAGAGCGAGGTTCTGGCCAGACGCGCGACGTGGATGATGCCGGTCAGCACGAGCAGGATCAACAGCAGGCAGACAACGAATTCAATTGCCGCCTGTCCGGTTTTGTTTCTGGCACATGTGCGCATCAGTGTCCCCTCCGAGAACCCCCGCCGCGGCGGCCGCCGGGAGAACGCACGCGGCAGTTTTGATGGTAGAGCGCGAGCCAGTCAATGCCCGCTTGGCGGAATGCCTCGTTTTCCCACGTTGCCAGCGCGAGACAATAGCGGCAGGTCGGGGATTGCGGCCCTGTTTCAAGATAGGGGCGGAGATGGTTGCGCACATGGCGCACCCATTCGACGTCAGAGGTGCTGTTTTCGGATCCGGAAGCGGCATCGACCGGGATCAGGCGGACATCGCGAAAGGCGGGTAGTGCGAAGTAAGAGGCGTCGGTCGCCGGTCGCCGTCCGGTGCCGTCCTCCAGATAGCCGAAGGGCTTGGCGGCTGCAGTCCAGACCACCTTGTCACTACGGCGCCTGCCTCCGCCGCCGGGGGTTTCACGTTCAACGGTGGCGTAGACCCGGACCACTGCGTCAGCGCCGGCGCGGTCGTATTCCGGACGCACGGTGCCGGTCACCGGGAAGCTGTCCTCACCGTCCGGCTTGATGCGTGTCCACTCCGACCATTCGCTCGGATTGTAAAAGTACCAGGTCTCGCCGCGTTGCATCACATTGGTGTCAACGAGCTGCGCGGCGGAAACGGTGTGGAACCCGGCTTCATGGAAGCGCTCTTCAAGTTCAGACGCAGAGAAAAAGGCATCCAGACGGGCCGTCATCGGAAAGAGACCGATGCCAAAGATTTCGGCGTCTGAGTAATCGGCCACGCCCAATTCGGGCAGTGCGGGCCAGTCACGGAAGGAGGAGTAGGACTCCAGCAAGCCGCGGGCGTGGAGATAAAACCAGCACCAGTTTTGGCCCATGACAGCGTCGTAAAAGGCTTTCTGCGTGAGGATGTGGTCTGTGGAGGGATCAAGGAAGAACTGGGCGTTGTCGGGGCCGGCCGCGATGCCGTCGGCGACGATTTGACCGAGCATGTCGGCGACTTGCGGCCAAGCGCCCGGCCAGGGTTCCGGGAAGTAGAGTTCACCGTCGAAGACGGAGGCATACTGCATGCGGATGGTGCCGACATGTTCACGCAGGAGGTCGGTCATTTCGGAGTCAACGTACATGCGGTTGTTCTTAGCGGCGATCTGGGCTGCGAAGAGTGCGGTCATCGGACCGGTGAAGTTGAGCCGCGCCTGCATGTTGGTGATGGCGTCGACGGCGTTGGTCTGGTTGTTGACAAGCGCCAGCACATGCAACAGGTTCAACTCACCCATGAGGTTAAGAGTGGCACCCTGCCAGCGTGCTGCCGCGAGAGCTGCGGCGTCACCGGCGTTCTGGGTTTGATTCTTGCGCTGGATGATACTGTGCAGGTCGACGATGAAGAGCAGCATGAAGACGAGGACGGTCATCGCGAGCAGCAGGAAGACCGCCACCTGTCCGGAATGAGCGGGCGGTACCGCCAATCCGGATCTGTGTCCGCGGCTCACCAGTTCATGTCCTCCATGTAAAGCGGGTAATGGCTTTCGATCGAATAGAACGCTCCGAGCGCCAACTCATCGTCTTCGCCGGCATCGCGCAATTCCCCGCGGGCCAGTGGTTCGAGCGCGATGAGCAGGGGGTGACGTTGGTACAGGTTTACGGTCAGGATGCCGGGGGTGATCCCGCCGACATCCATCGGCTCCCTGATGTCTACGGAGAGGGCATCCCAGAGTTCATAATTGAGCAGGTACTCAGCGGTAGCGTCGTTATCGCTGTCCATGTAGTCAGGGACACGGGCGACCTCCAGTTGGGTGCCCGGGGAGCGGACGTCGGTCTCCAGCGCCAAGTCCCAGATGTCGCCGACGCGGTTTCTCTGGAGCGCGGCTCTGACGGCGGGATCGACGCCGACAGATGCCGGTGTCAGCCGTCGTCCGGAGGCTGGTATGGCCGCCACGCGGGCGCTTTTCACAACCATCCACTGGTTGAATCCCACCGCCCGGGAACGTGCTGCGCGCGCGGCCGCGTGGCTCAAGACGGCTTTGGCCGCGAACAGGTTGGCGTATTGGAAGATGGCGAAAAAGCAAAGGCAGGCCACGATGATCACGAAGACCGATTCAATCATGGCCTGGCCGCAACGTAATCGGTTGGACCCCATCCTTCCGCATAGCGGAAGGCGGCTCGTGGGGACACTCGCCCTCCATTGCCGCCGCCTGCCCGGCATACCGGACCGCGCGGCGGCACTCTGTGTCCGCCTGGAAGGTCTGTTCACGCCGACCTCTGTATTACTGGAAGCTGCCGTCGGAGTTCAGGTTCCTGACTTTGTTCTCGTCAATGTCCTCAGCGAGAGATTCGGCCTCGGATCCGGCATCGGCGTCCAATGCGGATGTTGCACCGGCGATCTTGCGGCCGGTGGCTTTGCTGAGACGCGAGAACAGAACCAGTAGCGTGATAGCGATCAACACCACGATGATGATGTACTCGACCATGGTCTGGCCGTTACGACGGCCGAAACGACGTTTCATGAGTTCCTCCCGTTTGTTCATTCCCCGTACCTCATTGCTCAGGGGTATTCCGAGGCGACTAGGTCCAGCGTTCGGTTGGACTGCTGCCTCACTGCATAAAGAAAAACCGACAACACCGTGACGACCATGAGCATGACCACGAATACGATCAAGTACTCGACCATGGCCTGACCGGAACGGCTACGACGCGAATTTCTTTTATGCGACAGTTTCAACATCACGGGTATCATACCAAGGAGGGGCCAGTCGTGACAACGGCGATCTTCGTGTGAAACACGGATGATTCATCTTTGTGAACGTTCAACTTTCAACGGAGCCCGGCAAAGGGTATACTCCTGACTTCCATCTAATCAAGGAGAGCGATGTGAATTGGGCGCTGTTTGGAAGTACCTTTATGCTGATTTTCTTGGCGGAGCTGGGCGATAAGACCCAGTTGGCGGTGATGAGCCAATCGGCTGCGTCGTCGGCGAAATGGACTGTTTTCACCGCTGGGGCGCTGGCGCTGATTACCTCGACGGCGTTCGGTGTGCTGGCGGGCGACCTGTTGCGGCGTTTTGTGCCTGATGAACGCTACATCAAGTGCGCAGGCGGTGTGCTGTTCCTGATTTTCGGCGTGCTGATGCTGCGGGAGGCTTTCTTTCCGCGCAGGCAGGTGGTCGCGGCACCGACGCGCGAAATCTCTGCGATCACCGATTGGGTGGGGAGTTTCGTGATCCAGCAGGCGGCGATCTTTGAGCAGACTGCGTTTGAAGACTACGAGACGCTGGCGGCGCGTTCGCTTGATCCAGAGGAAAAGGCGGTTTTTGAGCGGTTGGCGTTGGAAGAGCGTTGGCATCACGAGGCGATGATGGGTGCGCTGGCCGCAGGCGCCGAACGCGACCTGCCGATTACGCAGGAGATGGCCGATGCGTTGCCCGCCGTGGCGGATCTGATGCAGGACGCGTCCGAAGCGTCCAAGGCGGTCGAGCACGCGATCGAGCATGAGCGTGCGATGGCACAGTTCTACCGGACGCTTGCCGAGAAGAGTACGATCCCGCGCCTGCGCGAGACTTTCGCGGCGCTGGCGGTGGCCGAGGAGAATCACGCGCGGCGCTTGATGGCACTGAGGAAAAAATGAGCGAGTGGATCGATATCCGGAAAGACGAGCGGCATGTGGCGCGCGAGCGTGAGAAGGCACGTGCGTTGCGCAAGAGCGAGTGGTGGCAGCGGCAGATCCAGAAAGGCGTTTGCCATTATTGCGGACGGCAGGTTGGTGCGGCTGCTCTGACGCTCGATCATGTGGTGCCGGTCGCGCGTGGCGGCACCAGTACCAAGGGCAATGTCGTGCCGGCGTGCAAGGCGTGCAACGCCGAGAAGAAGTATCTGACGCCAGCGGAGCGGATCCTCGCGGAACTGGAACGGACTGCGGACGGAGAGGGGGAGGTGACACCGTGAGCGCGCGCAAACGATTGGTGGTGGTTGAGCCGCACGGCTTCTGCTCTGGCGTCGCGCGGGCGGTGCAGACGGCTGAGGCGCTGCTTGCGCGTTACCCCGGAGAGACGATCTACTGTCTCAACGAGATCGTACATAATCAACTGGTGGTTGGGCGGTTGTCCGGCTTGGGCATGCGGTTCGTCAAATCGGTCGACGAGGTGCCGGTGGGCGCGCGGCTGCTCTTCTCCGCGCACGGCGTGGCACCCGATGTGGTGGCGCGTGCGGCAGCGCGGAAGTTGCGTACGATTGATGCGACTTGCCCGTTTGTCGCCAAGGTGCATGCTGCGGTGCGGCGCTTCGCGGCGCAGGGTGCCTGCGTGATCTGCATTGGACACCGTCGGCACGAAGAGGTGATCGGCGTGGCCGGTGAGGCACCGGAGCGGGTGCGGGTTGTCGAGAACGCGGCCGAGGCCGAAGCGTTGGCGGTGCCGCCGGATGTGCCTGTGGCGGTGGTGGCACAGACCACATTGGGCGGTGAGCAGTTGGATGCGGTCATGGCGGTGCTGCGTCGGCGCTTCCCTGCGTTGCTCCAGTCGGCCGCGACGGATGTCTGCTATGCCACGCGCAACCGTCAGCAGGCGGTGAAGGTGCTGGCGGACCATTGTGCGCGTGTGCTGGTGCTGGGCTCTGCCAATAGTTCGAACAGCCAGCGGCTGGTCGAGACCGCCCGTGCGGCTGGTGCCGTCGCGGAGTTGGTGAGTACGCTGGAGCAGATTGATGAGCTTGATCTGGAGGCGGTGCATGAACTCGGGTTGACCAGCGGCGCGTCCACGCCCGAATCGTTTCTTGATGCGGCGGTGGCGCGGCTGCGTGAGCGCTACGGATTTCCGGCACCCGAAAGGCTGGCGGCAGTTGAGGAAGACTCGTTGGTCTTCAAGCTGCCGCGCAGCCGCGCAACAGCGCTGAGTTAGCAGTTAGGATTTAGGAGTTTAGTCCCTCCGCGCAACGCGCGGAAGGCGGCTCGCGAGGACGCTCGCCCTCCAGTGCCTGTGATCCGGGCTCGCGCAGCACCGGGAGGGACGAGCGTCTGCTCGGCCGGCGGCGTAAACGCCGCCCACAGAACTTGAACACCGAACGCCGGACGCCGAAGTGAAAAAATCCTAAATCCTAAATCCCAAATCCTAAATTTTTTTGTCCTCGTTCCGTTCGAGGTCGTCGGTTGTTGTTACGTGCGTCGGCGTTTGTGCGATGGCGGAATCTTGAGGATGCCGCGGTATTTGGCAATGGTGCGGCGTGCGACGGTGATGCCCTGCTCGGCCAGCTTCTCTTCGATCGCTTGATCGGAAAGCGGTGCCGTCGGGTCTTCGGCCTGCACGATACGCATGATCTGATCCTGCACCGCCTTGTTGGAGACTGCCACTCCGTCCTTGCCCTTCAGGCCGGGCGTGAAGAAGAATTTCATTTCAAACAGGCCGACCGGCGTGCGCATGTATTTGTTGGCGACGGTACGGCTGACCGTGGTTTCATGCACGCCCACCTTCTTAGCAACCTCGGCCATGGTCATGGGGCGGAGGGCCTCGATACCCTTGTGCAGGAATTCGGTCTGGGCATCGACAATTTCCTGTGCGATCTTGCGGATGGTCTCTTGGCGCTGGTGGATGCTGCGGATCAGAAACGCGCCGGCCCGGATGCGTTCACGGATGTAGGACTTGGTCTCGGCTGAAACGTTCTCGTCCTCCAGCAGCTTACGGTAATGTGTGCTGATGCGGATGTGCGGCAGTTGGCCGTTGTCCACTCTGGCTACGAAACGCCCCTTTTCCCAAGTTACAAAAACTTCCGGCTCGACGTATTCTGTCACCTCGCTCTCAAAGGCTCGCCCTGGGCGGGGATTGAGGCTGCGCACCAACGCGATCACATGCGCCAACTCATCGCGGTTCAGCGCGAGCGCCTTGCAGAGAAAACTTTCATCGCGGTCGCCGAGTTTTTCCAGATACTTGTCGATCAGCAGACGCGCCTCGTCCTCCCACGGCGAATCTTCTACAAGGGTGAGTTGTTGCAGGAGACACTCGCGTAGCGTCCGTGCGCCGACGCCGGGCGGATCGAACGACTGGATCACCTTGAGGACCTTGACGACATCGTGTTCACTACGGCCGGTGACCATGATGATGTCCGGCAGGCTGCCGGTGAAGTAACCATCGTCGTTGATATTGCCGATCAGCATCACGGCCAGTTCCCGGTCTTCCGGCGATATCTCGGTCAGGACGAGCTGCTTCATCAAGTGGTCTTGCAGCGAGTCTTCCTGGCGTATGGAGTCGAAGAGATACTGCCGTTTTTCTTCGGCATCTTCGTTTGACGGCGCGTTTTCCATGCCTTGCAAGAAGTAGTCGCGCCACTCGTCGTCCTGCCGCAGGATCGCGTCCACGTCGGGGTCGAAATCGAGCCCTTCGTCGGTGGGGTGCTCCTGCGGAGGGTCGGGCTGGACCTCCGACAGCAAGGCTTCGGTTGGATCCTTGACGTCGTCGATCGTCGGGTTGACGGCCATCTCTTTAAGGATCGCGGCACGCAACTCCATCACCGGCATCTGGAGCATCTCCAGCGACTGGCGCAGTTGCGGCGCAAGCGTCATCACCTGACGCTGCTGCTGACTAAGACTAAGATATGGACCTGCCATGCGAGTACCATTCTGGAGAGTGCTCACTTTCTGCAAGCATCATCCGTACCACATTTTGTAAATGCCCGTATTATAGTGGAACGGAGTCGCGGGAGCAAGCCTTTGCTCGGTTCGCTATTGCAGGTAGAGGAGTGATCCACCGGGCCATGGCAACTCCCACGGCTGCGTGTCGAGCCGGTGAAAATCAAACTGCAACCAGCCGTTGGTGCTGTTGAACATCAGGTTGATGTCGTTCTCGCCGGGCCGCAGGTCGCCGGGTACAAACGGCAGGTTGAGCAGTGTGTTGTCCGGCAGACCGGTGGATTGGTAGAGGATGCGCCCGTTCACGCCGATGCTAAAGGGGTAGGGTGGCGTGGGCAGGGTGCCCGGGTTGCACCCCTGTTGAACGATGCGCGTGGTGTAGGAGAAGGTGACATTCGATACCATCTCAGGCGACAGCACGAAATGGAGCACGGTGTTGGAGTCTGATCCTTGCACAATGGCGCGCTCCAAATTCTTCCAGTTCGGGTCGGTGATGTAAAAGTGGTCGCCGGTCTTGTTTTCTGCGATAAACTCCCCGGCGCTGTTGTTGTCGATTCCCATTTGCCACGCGCCGCCCAGTTCCATCCAATCGAAGGATATCCATGTGGCGGGTCCGCCAACGTAACTCAGCGTGAAGGTGTTGGTGCCGCCCACAAGCTGCTCCTTGGGGATCGGCCAGAAGAAATCCTGATTGGCCCCGAGCCGGATGTCCCGGCCGGTTGCGGCATTGACGGAGAAGCGCAGCTTGGCTTTTTGTCCTGCGGTGCTGGTCTGGAATGTCTTGAGGTGGAAGACATAGTTGAGGTTCGTTTGTAGATCCGTCAGTGGGATCTTCAGCGTCAGGTCGGGATGCGTCGTGTTGAGTGCGCGCGGTACGGTGTGCCACGGATCGCCGGGATGAAACACGGGGTCGGCTTCGGTCTCGACACGCAGTTCCGTCACCGCACTATTGTGCAGGCCGATCTGCACCAGCGGTTGCGGGAAGCAGAAGGCTTCGAGCACTTCTTCGTAGGAGAGCGCCCGATTCCAGACCGCGAGATGGTTGATAAGCCCCTTAAAGCTTTTGCCGGAATTGGATGCCGATGGGCTGGTGTAGCCGTCCTGAAAAGACTCCGAGCCGATTACCGTGCCTGAGCCGCTTATCGTATTGGTGACGGCAGAGGTCGTGAACTTCTGGTACAGGAGCGTGCCGTCCTCGGGCCAGAGGAAAAGCTCGACTGTGTCCGTGTTATCGGGGCCGTTGTCGGTGAGCACGGCGGCGGCATCGTACCACTTGCCGGTAATGACGTTTGAGGAGGTGCCTAGGTAAAAAGCGGTCTGTCCGACGAACATGCCCAGGCGGTTGCCGCCGTCGTGCCGCACGCCGAACATCCAGCCCTGCCGACTGCTCCAACTGAGCGAATTGTTGTAGATCCAACCGGGGTAGCCGCTACTGCATGTGATGCCGTCCCAACGGAAGCGGGTCACGATCGTGGACGAGCCGCCTAAGCGGAGGTTGTCGATCTTGATGGTGTCGGGCCATACCTGCCCCAAAGCGTTGGTCTCCTGCCGGAAGCACAGGCTGAGGCCGCCGTAATGCCGGCCACCGGCCGGGCAGACGACCGGGGCGTTGGTCCAGAGCGGACCGCCGAGCACACCGCGCACGCCGGAGGCATGCCATCCGCCCGCCCCTTTCACCGCCGTCGCGCCCCAGTTCCGTTGATCGCGGATGTCGTCCGCGACCGCTATATTCAAGGCTTGGGGATCGTGATCCGGATCGTAATCCAGATGCCATCAGGCGGTGGCATCGTCATAGACGCCGGCTCGCGAAGCGCGTGGCGCGAGCGCGCCGAACACGGATGCACAAAAAATAACCGTACACATGATGCGATGGACTGTTCGTTTCATGGCTCACTCCTTTGCTGACAACAGGCAATACAAAACCTTCTGTAACATCGTACCCAAGTTCGTTTCCGACTGGAAGCGGAAAGTGATGTTCTTGCCGCAAATGGGGCATCTTGGTAATCTCCAAACATGCAATTGGATGGTTTGCGTTTTATGCGTGCCGCAAGGGTGTTTGTCTTGGCGGCGTGTTCGGCCTCGCGTCTGCTTGGGGCTGGCAATGCCGGGGCCGACCTTGCGGGCCAGTGGCAGCAGGCGCAGGCGGCTTTGGAGCAACGGGATTTCAGGGCGGCGACGACGTTGCTGGCGTCGATTGAGCAGGCGGCGGTGAAGGAGCAGGAATGGGGACACGCCGCGCGTGCCGTTGCACAATATGTCGAGTTGGAGGTGGCGACGAATACGGTGCCTTCCGGTTCGGCCGCGCTGAAGCTGAAAGACACGGCGTCCCGTGCGCCGCTTCCCATGCGGGCCGTGCTGGAGGTGCTGGCCGCGCGTCGCTTCCGGTCGTATGCCGAACACCTTTTCGGTGGCCAAGAACGTGACGTTCCGGCAGTCGAAGGCATACCGCGACAACCGGAGGGTTTGCTGAACGAGATCGAACAGTGTTACCAGCGTGCGATGGCCTTTGAGGATGTGCTCAAGCGGATTCCTGTCGGGATGTACGGGGCGTTGTTTGACGCGGGCACCGTGGCGGATGCGTTGCGCCCGACGCTGTTCGATGTCATTGCGTATGATCTGTTGGAGTTCTATGCGTGGTGCCGGGAGCAGAAGCTTGATGATACGGAATCGGTGACACTGGACCCTGACGGCCCCGCCTTGCAAGACGTTGCTGGTTTTAACTTTGTGATCCCCGATGGGGCGGCGCGCCATTCCCGTGTGTTGCGGGCACTGCGCCTGTGGCAAGCGCTGCTCGCCTTTCACGCGGACGACGAGGATCCTGCCGCGTATGCCGATGCCGACTTGAATCGCTTGCAGTTCTGTTATCCGCTGGTGGTGGGTGAGGAGCGGGAGGAGCGATACTGCGCGGCGCTGGACCGATTCGCGCACAAGTGGCGGACGCACGAGCTGTCATCGCGTGCGTTCGCTCTCCGGGCGCAACTTGCGTTCGATGCGGGGGACGCCTCTTTGGCACGCGTTGTTGCGCAAAAAGGCGCGTCCGCATATCCGGCGAGCATTGGTGCCGCGCAATGCCGCAACTTGATCGCCCGGATCGAGGTGCCGTCTCTCGCGCTCACTTCAGAACGTGTCTGGTGTGCGCCGTGGCCGCAGTTCGAGATCGCTTACAAGAACCTGACGCAGCTCCATTTCCGTGCGGTACGTGTGCCGTTCGATGAAGCATTTGTGCCGCGCCGCCCCCGGCAGCCGGAGGAGGACGCGACTCCGGCGCAGTGGCTGGCGCGCAGACCGCTGAAGCAGTGGGGGGTGGCGTTGCCGCCAGCGGGGGATTATCGGATCCGCAACCACCGCGTTTCGGTGCCGCAGGATCTTCCGAACGGACTTTATGCGCTGTTCGTTTCGCCGGACGCGTCTTTCGAGACCGAGAGTGCGCCGATCATGTGGGAGATGTTCAGGGTCTCACGCCTGGCATTGGTGATCGACCAAAAGCCTGATCGCATCCTCGGGTATGTGCTGACGGCGCGTGAAGGCGAGCCGGTCCCGGCGGCACGTGTCACGGTGTGGCGTAAGCAGGCGGAAGGGAATTTCAAACGCGAGTGGGTGATGGAGACGGCTGAGGATGGCGGGTTCGCTGTGCTCGGGGGGCGTGCGGGGGAGATCATGATCCTTGCCGAACGGCAGGGCGATGCCGCGCAAACATGGAGGCCACTTTGGAAGGGGAATGTGCGCACGCGTTTTGAAGCCCCTGAGACGTGTGGTGCATTCGTGACCGACCGCGACGTGTATCGCCCCGGTCAGCCCCTGCGCTACCGGGGATTCTTCTGGAAGGATGATCCGGTGACGCATAGCGTGTATGCGGCGGCCGGTTTGCGCGTCAAGATCGCGGGGATGGATGCGTCAGATCGGCGTTTGGCCGAACAGGAGGTCACGTGTACGCCATTCGGGTCCTGTTCGGGAGAGATGGTCATTCCTGATGACACGCCGCCCGGCCTCTTCACGCTTGCCGCCGAGGGGATCGGATCGACTTCGGTTCGGATTGAGGCCGCCGATCCTAAGGCGCTGGATGTCACGTTGGCGCTGCCTCCGCCCGGTGCACGGCTCGGAGATGTGCTGACCGTCAACGGGAGGGTTGTCCGGGACGGTGTGGCGGTGCCGGGTGCTCGCGTGTCGTGGCGGGTTGCATGGCATCGAAAGGGGACTGACCCGTGTGCGACGGTGCCGCTGACCGCCGGTTCAACCGTGAGCGATGCGCAAGGCACGTACGCCGTAACCTTCTTCGCCAAGGCACCGCCGCAGCGTGAGGAAGCCGATTCTGCGGCATGCGTGTTTACTGTGACGGCCGAGGTGGACGCCGTCGACGGAGGGAGCGGACGCGCAGACCTGCCGATGGTGCTGGATGAGACAGCATGGTACGCGCGGATTGCGGCTGATGCTTGGCAAACCTCATCGCAACCCGTCAGATTTGAGATCGGCGTGCAGGCTCTGGGCGGCACGGCTGTCGTTACGCCCGGCGAATTGCGGGTTGTTCAGCTCAAACCGCCGGAGTGGGTCAAGCGGCCTCCCTTGCCGTTGCTCGATGGTTCGGCTTCGGGGGTCTACTCTGGTGATGACGGAGAGGACCCCGTTGAAGCTTGGCCGGAGTTGCGGACGTTGGGTGAAGAGCGTGTGCAGACCGGTACCAATGGGATCGCCTCCGGCTCAATACCGTTGCCTGTCGGCGTATTCCGATTGACCTACGAAACGCGCGATCCCGCCGGGCGGCGCGTGGCCGCGCGGCGGAATGTGCGGGTGTTCGATCCGGATGCGCGACGCCTGCCCTTTACGGTGCCGGTACATGTCGCGGCCGAATCGTGGCGTGTGCCTGCGGGCGATCGCTTCCGTGCGGTCTGGGGCAGCGGTTACGCGCGCGCATCGGCGCTGATGTTAGCGGAGACGGATGGGCTCGAACTGCTGCGCATGCGTACCGATCCCGAGGTCACGCAACAACGGTTCGAACTGCCTGTCGACACTGCGGTGCGCGGTGGGTTTTGGTTTCGCACGTTGTGTGTACGCGAGAACCGCGCCTACACGCATGAGCGCCGGGTGGAGGTGGAGCGTCGCGACCAGAAGCTCTCACTGACGGTAGAGGGCCTGCCGCCTGCAGGACGTCCGGGCGAGCGGATCACCTGCACGGTCAAGGTGACGGGGCCGGACGGCGCGGGTTGCGCGGCTGAACTTTTGGCGTTGCTGTCAACCGAAGATGCCCCTGCCATATCGGCATGGTGGGAGACAGACAACGACAACCAGACCGGCGCGTGTACGACGAATGTCGGGTTCCAGTTTCAAAACCACGGTGTGCGACTGGCGCAACTGTGCGGCAGTTGGCGTGATGACCGCGAGCCGGATGCATGGCGCTACCGTACGTGGCGCACGTATGACATTGATCCGCCAAAAGACGATGCGCAGTCCGATGCGGAGCATGTACGCATACCAGCGATGCTGATTCAAGAGACCAGCGTGGACGGTACGGCCGGAACGCATAGGGCGGTGGCGGTGCGTGCGCCGCGCTTTTTCTTACCGCAAGCGGTGTCCGACAGCGAAGGTTTGGTCACTCTTTCGTTCACCGTGCCGGAGACTCCTGGACGCTGGCGGCTCTCGCTTTTTGCGCATGACGCGCGCCTACGCTGCGGCAGGCTCGACCTTTCCCTTTGAGGGGTGGTTGTCATGGTGTCTACTTTGGTGTAAGATGAATGGCGTCAGTTTATCTAGCCCTGTCAACGAGGAGGAGAGGTCGTGAGCGGTATGAGGTTGGGAACGGCACTGTTCAGTTTTGTGGCGGTTGTTGCTTTGTCTGCGCATGCGCAGCTTGCCAATCAGGATTTCGAGTCAGGACTTGGCGCATGGAGCGCAAGCGGTTCTTGGGGTACCACAACCGCCGACGCTTGGTCGCCGGCCCGTTCCGTGACGGACAGTCCCGGCGCTTATTATGCAAACAACGCCGACACCACGCTGACGCTGACTGCGCCGCTCAACCTCTCGACGTCTACGCGCCCCGCGCTCCGTTTCTATCACCGGCATGAGTTGGAGCAATCGTACGACTGGGCACGGGTCGAAGTCTCCACAGACGGCGGTACCACTTAGAGCGAGTTGGCCGCTTACACCGGTTCGCGTGCCGCATGGGTGCGCGAGCAACTCGACCTGACCTCCTGCGCTGGACAGTCCGCCGTCAAAATACGCTTCCGCCTCGTGACCGACGCCTCGGTCGTCATGGACGGTTGGTACATCGACGACGTGCTCGTCGGCGAAGCTCCGCAGCCGCCTGTCTTGACCAACGCCACGGCGCAGGGCGTCAGTGCCGTCAATCTTGCCTGGTCGCCGAGCCCGTCCACTGCTGTCTCGACGTACCGCATCTACCGCTCGGCGACGGCACAGCTCGACTGGCGCTCCGCCACGCTCGTCGGCGAAACCCCGGCATCGACAACATGCTTTACTGACGTCACCGTTGCGCCCAAAACGCAGTTGCACTACATGGTTATGGCTCTCACGTCGGAAGGCTTGCATGCCATGAGCGACGAGAAATCCGTGTTGCTGCCACCCGGCATGGACTATCCCTTCATCGATACGGTCGAGACCGACGGCGCATACTGGGTCGGTGACGGCGGTTGGGCGCGTTCGGACGAGCGCGCCTGCTCCGGCACGCGCGCCTGGAGCGACTCGCCCGGTGCGCTCTATCCAAACTCCAGTAACGCCGGCCTTAGTCTTGCCGCGCCGCTCAATCTCGCCGCTGCGCAGGCCCCCGTGCTCTCGTTCCGGCAGCAGTGCGACATCCGCTCCGGCGACTCCGCCGTGGTCGAGGCCTCCATCAACAATGGTGCCGATTGGACGGCGCTCAAGACCTATACCGCCCTCACCGCCACCAACGCTTGGAGCCGTGAGCGTATCAGTCTCTCCGCTTATGTGGGGCAGCCCTCCGTGCTGTTGCGTTTCCGTCTCACCACCAGTCCCGCCGATCAGGCGGACGGCTGGTGGCTCGACGATGTCTCCGTCGCCGAAGCACCGCCCGCTACTTCCTCGCTTCTCGTCGATCAGGCGACGTCGCATACCCTGCGTCTCTCCTGGCCGCAGAGCACCGCCGCGCAATTCTCGCACTACGCCATCCACCGTGTGCAAGCCTCCAGCGGTGTCACGCCCAACTCGCCCTGCGTCGCTACCATCAACGACCCAGAGCAGACCGAATGGATCGACGCCGGCCTTGCGCTGGACACCGAATATGCCTACCGCGTCTACGTTGTCTCGCCCTACGGCACCTATTCCGAGGATGGCGCGGAGTCTTCCGCGCGCACGCTCAACAACCCCCTGCCATTCGTCGACGGTTTCGAGGACGGCGACCTCAGTTGGAATTTCAGTGGCCTTTGGGGGATCACCACTGAGACCAATGCCACCGGCAATGCCTGCCTGACCGACTCGCCCCTCGGCTTCTACGCCACCTATCTCAACAGCGGCAATAACTACGCACTCACGGCTGTCGACCTTACCGGCACCGCGTGGCCCGTGCTGCGCTTCAAAGACCGCCACGCCTTCTATGACGTTTCGTCCGGCGACTACGGCATCCTCGAGGTCTCGCCCGACGGATCGGGCTGGACGCGCGTCTACGCCGTCAGCGGCGCGCGCGCCGAGTGGGCCGAGCAGGCCATTGATCTTTCACGCTGGCGCGGGCAGGCCAACCTCCGCATCCGCTTCTATATCAGTAGCGACGGCGGCGGCGCCGGCGACGGCTGGCACATCGACGACGTGAGCGTGGCCGAGCACACGCCTGGTGCCGCGCAGGCGTTGCCCTTTATCGAGCGCTTCGAGGACGGACTCGCCAACTGGCTCAGCGGCAGCTGGGGCGCGTCGCCGAACGCCTTCGAGGGCGGCGGCGCCGCCGAGGGCTACCCCTGCCGTTGGACCGCGCAGAACCGCTCGAGCTACTGGATCGTCCTCGGCCGTGAGCTCAACCTTTCCGGTGCCGCCGCGCCGCAGGTCACGTTCTGGATCCGGCGCAGCCTGGGCGACGACAACGCCCGACTCTACCTCACCATCTCGAAGGACGGCGGCGTGAACTGGCACAATCTGAGCGGACACCCCACGCACAGCACAACATGGACGCGCCATCAGTTCGCCATCCCCGCCGATTACCGCGTCGCCAACCTGCGCCTCGCCTTGCACGCCTACGCCTACTACGATACTGGTGCCAAGCTGCAGGTCGACAAGCTCACCGTCGAGGAGTCGCCCCCCGCCGTGACGCTCGCGTCGCCCGTCCCGTCGCTCAAGAGCGTGGCGC
>ERZ795047.1078-NODE-1078-length-30232-cov-4.338602_pt1 | contig 30232 bp, 22 predicted proteins | sample MGYA00375131_ERZ795047 | MGnify/ENA primary metagenome ERZ795047 (study PRJEB30176, sample SAMN05720228) | activated sludge metagenome | isolation source: Anaerobic digester | place: Japan | collected 2015-05-20 ...
GCTTTTGGATGGTCGTTTCATCAAGAATCCCCAGGTAAGCGTCTTTGTTGCGGAATACCGTTCGCAGTCCGTGTTTGTGCTCGGCGCTGTCCAGCAACCGGGCCAGTACCAGATCACCCAGCCTCTGCGCTTGATTGACGCCATTGGTCTAGCAGGAGGCCTGAATCTGGAAGTGGCCGACGATTACGCGATTATCCAGAAAAAAGGGGCGACCACGGGCCCGGGGGCCGGCGCTGCGGCCGCGCCCCAGCAGGCGGAAAGCCTGAAGGTGAACCTGAAAGATTTGCTTGAGAATGGCAAGCTCGACCTCAACGTGCCAATCACGGGTGGCGATGTGGTGCAAATCCCCGAAAGGCACATAGAAAGATTCTTTGTGATCGGCGATGTGAATCGTCCCGGCGCGTACGAACTCCCTCGGGAAGAGGAGCTGTTTATCTCGCAAGCGCTTGCCGAGGCGGGCGGACCCATGCGGACTGCGAAAGCTTCCAAAGCCGTTCTCGTCCGTTGGGACGAAGAGGGCCGCAGGCAAGAACTGGCCGTTAATGTTGAAGACATTCTGAAGGGCAAACAGCCTGATATGGCGCTTCACCCGAACGATGTTCTCTTCCTTCCCGGAAGCACGGCGAAGAGCATTGGATATGGCCTTCTCGGGGTCATCCCCGGTACGCTGTCCAATACCATCGTCTGGGGTACGGTGCGCCGTTAGAGATGCCGGGGGCGCAAGCGTGTTCCCAGGTGCGCTTCCCAACCCCTGTTAACTTCTCTGCACAGTTTGAGTATTTCGGTTCACGCAGTCGCGGACTGGTTTTCCCCTGATGCCACTGTAAATAAGTGAGTTATCGGGGCACCCGTCCAAAAGGAACACGGCTTGCCTCTGCGTAGGAAGGTCGCAATCCTGCGGGTGTTTCGCAAGATTCTCTCGAAATCAGTGCTGTGGATTCGTGTCCGCGAAAGTGCCACCGCACGAGATTGGTTGTGGCTTCCAGGCTTGGTTACTGTCGCCTGGGTCTCTGACTGTAAGTAACACGCGCGAAGCGCGCTTGAGGAGCATGGAATGAAACGTCCGCACTCGATGAGCTACGCTAATGACTTCTGGTGGCGTTTTGTGAAGAGCACGGACATGGTGCTTATGGGCGCCATCCTGTTCGCATCCATAGCCATCAGTTCGGCCTCGTTTGCTCTCCCTGGTGTCGCTTATCTTCTTGTCATTCGTATAAAGGTCATCAACCTGTTCCTGCTGATGGGATACTTCGCCCTGTCATATGGAATTCTCTCCGTTTCCGGATTCTACCGATCTCACCGGTTTTCGACTTTTCAGCAACGTGTGCATGAAGTTCTCCTCGCTGCTAGTTTGATGACGGTGTCGGTCTTGATCCTTCGCTGGCCGTTACAGCTGGACTTCGCCTCCAACCGTTTCCTGATCGTTTACTGGGGTCTGACTTTCCTCGTCCTTGGTGCTTCACGCGAAACGGCTCAGCAACTGCTTTACCTGATTCGCTCTCGAGGCCGCAACCTTCGTAATGTCGTCATCATTGCCGCCGGCGACGACGTGGCAAGTCTGGCCGCCTATGTCGCTGGTGATCCGGGACTCGGATATCGCGTTGTAGGGACGATTGATGCCAAGGAGATCGATGAAGATGAACGATACGCAAGTGCTGTCTAGCCTGGGGGCCATTATTGCGCGCGAACCGGTTGATGAAGTGCTTGTGGCTTTGCCTCTTCGCAGGCGTCGCGATTTGATTGAAAAGATTGTGGAGGCATGTGAGGAGCAGGGAATTATGGTTCGTGTCCGTACGGATCTGTTTGACCTTCGGGTTGCGCGCCCCCAGGTAGACACCATCGATGGTGTTCCTGTTGTCACCATTCGCTCAGGCCCGGAGGATGGTTGGCAGCTGGTGGCGAAGCGCATCATGGACGTGATTGTCAGCCTGAGCTTCTTGATCCTGTTGTCGCCCTTTCTTTTACTGGTGGCCCTGGCAATTAAGATCGATTCAAGAGGGCCGGTATTTTTCCGACAGGAGCGTGTCGGCCTGAACCGGCGGCGGTTCTACGTGCTGAAGTTTCGAACGATGGTCGAGCAGGCCGACAAGACGCAGGAATCGCTCGAGGAACTGAACGAGGCCGATGGCCCTGTCTTCAAAATTCGCAAAGACCCGCGCGTTACTCGACTCGGGCGGTTCCTTCGCCAGTTCAGTATTGATGAGTTCCCCCAACTCATTAATGTCCTGAGAGGGGAAATGAGCCTGGTTGGTCCGCGGCCCCTTCCACTGCGTGACGTCAAACTGATCGACACCCAGTGGCACAAGAGACGATTCAGTGTGAAACCGGGATTGACGTGTCTGTGGCAGGTCAACGGCAGAAGCGACCTCAGCTTTGAACGCTGGGTTCGCATGGACCTGGAATACATCGACACCTGGTCGTTGATTCTCGACATAAAAATCCTGCTTAAGACGATACCGGCGGTTCTTCGAGGTTCAGGGGCCTATTAGGAGTGGGGGCAAAGAGGAGACAGAACCTTGAGTAATATGACTTTATCGCTTTTCGCCGAGTTCTGGGCGTTCATGAAAGAAAGGAAGAAGTGGTGGCTTGCGCCGGTCATCCTGATGATGCTCTTGTTAGGCGCGCTGATCTTTATGACCCAAGGGTCAGCCATTAGCCCGTTCATTTACACGATTTTCTAATATGACGGCAGTGGACACAAAAAGGCTTCGGCGTTTCGGGCTGGTTGTGGGGCTCGGTCTTGCCGTGGTGGCGGCTGTGAGCTGGTATCGAGGCCACACCTTGGTTCCCGTCGCTCTCTGGTCGGCTGGAGGGGCCCTTCTGCTTCTCGGACTCGTCTATCCGGCCGTCCTCAGCCCCGTTGAGAAGACTTGGCTGAAGCTGGGGAGTTTACTCGCCTGGGTTAACACGCGCATCATCCTTTCACTTCTTTTTGTGCTGGTTGTTACCCCTATTGGCGCGCTAGCCCGCCTTTTCCGCGATCCGCTCAGCCGGCGGATCGATCGTCGGGTTGAAACCTACTGGATCCCGAGAACAACCGGCCCGGTTCGACCCGAAATCTATGAACGGCAGTTCTGAGGTATTCCTCGAACTTTGAACCATGAATATTCTCGGCATTTCCGCCTTTTATCATGATGCCGCCGCCTGTCTGATCCAGGACGGGGAGATCCTGGCCGCGGCCCAGGAGGAGCGCTTCACTCGAAAGAAGCACGATCCGAATTTTCCTACCCTGGCCGTACGCTACTGCCTGCGTGAGGGCGGAATCGAACCAGGTGGCCTGGATTATGTTGCCTTTTACGACAAACCGCTGCTCAAGTTCGAGCGAATATTGGAAAACTATCTCGGCGTTGCCCCCCTGGGCATCCGCTCGTTCATGATGGCTATGCCCTTGTGGATCAAGGAAAAGCTCTTTACACGAGAAGTAATTCGACGCGAATTGGGCGGATACCAAGGCAAAGTTCTGTTCGCCGAGCACCATGAATCCCATGCCGCAAGCGCGTTCTACCCCTCGCCCTTTGAAGAGGCTGCGATCCTGACTATGGATGGCGTAGGGGAGTGGGCGACAACCTCGTATGGGATGGGCCGGGCGAACCAGGTGGAATTGCTCGGGGAGATCCACTACCCGCACTCGCTCGGAATGCTTTACTCGGCCTTCACCTACTTCACCGGTTTCAAGGTCAACTCTGGGGAATACAAGGTAATGGGACTCGCGCCGTACGGCGAGCCGAAGTATGTGGACCTGATTCTAGACAAGCTGATGGATCTGAAGGAAGACGGCTCCTTCAGAATGAACATGCAGTACTTCAATTACCTCCATGGCCTGACCATGACAAATGGGGCTTTTTCGAAGCTCTTCGGAGGTCGGCCGCGTACGCCCGAATCTCGGCTGACTCAGCGCGAGATGGACCTGGCCTGCTCCATCCAGAGAGTGACAGAAGAAGTGATGCTGCGCATGGCCCGACACGTCCATAAGGTGACGGGGATGGAGAATCTCTGCCTTGCCGGGGGTGTGGCCTTGAATTGTGTCGGTAATGGACGCTTGCTCCGGGAAGGGCCGTTTAAGCGGATTTGGATACAACCCGCGGCCGGCGATGCGGGGGGAGCGCTAGGAGTTGCTCTCCTGGTCTATCACAAGGTTCTCGGACTACCCCGGCAGGCGCAACCTGATGATTCCATGAAAGGCGCCTACCTCGGCCCTGCTTTCTCAGACTCCGAAGTCGAGGAATACCTTCAGTCGACCGGTGCGGTCTTCGAAAGGCTCGAATATGACGATCTGATCGCTCGGGTTGCCTGCCTGCTGGCCAAGGAAAAGGTAGTCGGGTGGATGAACGGCAGGATGGAGTTTGGGCCCCGAGCCTTGGGGGCGCGAAGTATCCTCGGAGATCCACGGTCAGTGCGCATGCAAGCAGTGATGAATCTCAAAATCAAATTCCGTGAAAGCTTCCGGCCTTTTGCGCCGAGTGTGCTGCGTGAACACGTGAGCGACTATTTCGAAATGACCGAGGACTCCCCCTACATGTTGCTGGTCTCACCGGTCAGGAAAGAGCGCCGGCTGCAGATGACCGACCAGCAGAAACGGTTGTTCGGTATTGAGAAACTGAACATTCCCCGGTCGGACATTCCCGCTGTGACGCATCTGGACTATTCTGCCCGGGTACAAACGGTGGACGGACGATACAACCGCGCTTACTACGATCTGCTCCGTGAGTTTTACCGTATTACCGGATGCCCGGTCCTGGTCAATACCAGTTTCAACGTAAGAGGCGAACCCATTGTATGCACCCCGGAGGATGCCTACCGGTGCTTCATGCGCACCGAGATGGACCACCTCGTCCTCGGTTCCTTCCTGCTCAACAAGGCCGACCAGCCAAGGCTGACCGAGGACGTGGACTGGCGCGCTCAATACCAACTGGACTGATGATTCGGCCTTCGTAGGGCGGGTTTCGAATCCGCACCGCGCTTTTCGGGGCGGATTGAAACCCACCAACCGCCTAAAGCGCGGTGCGGATTCGAAACTCACCCATCGAAGGCCGTCGCTGATTTTTGCAATTGGCTCTCATAAAAGACTTATTCCGGTCCGACCCCGGAGGGTTATGAAACTAATTATTCAGATTCCGTGCTTGAATGAGGCCGAGACGCTGCCGACGACCCTGGCCGCGTTGCCCCGGCAGCTGCGCGGGATAGACGTGCTCGAGATCCTGGTCATCGACGACGGTTCAGTGGATGGTACCAGTGATGTAGCCCGTTCCTGCGGCGTACAGCATATCGTCCGCTTCCCGTCGCACCAGGGCCTGGCTCGCGCCTTCTCGGCCGGTATCGATACGGCTCTGAAGCTGGGAGCGGACATAATCGTCAATACCGATGCGGACAACCAGTATCCTGGTCATGAAATCTGTCGGCTGATCGAGCCAATCCTCCGTGAGGAGGCCGAGATGGTGATCGGTGACCGACAGGTGTCACAGTTGGGCCAGTTTTCAGGGACTAAGAAGCTTCTCCAGAAGATCGGAAGCTGGGTGGTAAGGAGATTCTCCAATACCGACATTCCCGATGCCCCGAGCGGTTTTCGTGCCTTCAGCAGGCGCGCCGCCCTCCAGCTGAACGTCATCTCAGACTTCTCATACACCTTGGAGACGATCATCCAGGCGGGTAAGAACCAGATCGCGGTCTCCCACGTTCCGATCAAGACTAACGCGGTAACCCGTGAGTCGCGACTGTTTTCCAGCACTTGGAACTACATCAAGCACTCGGCAGCCACTATTCTGCGCATTTACGCCATGTACGAGCCGTTGCGCGTGTTCTTCCTCATCGGAGGCTTCATCTTTCTGGCAGGTATCCTGTTGGGCCTTCGGTTCCTGTACTTCTACTTCAACAACAACGGAGCCGGACATGTCCAATCGTTGATCCTTGCCGCCGTTCTCATGATCATCGGATTTCAAACCTTCATGATCGGTCTGCTGGCTGACCTGCTCGCGGCCAACCGGAAGCTGATAGAAAGGCTGTTATTTCGAGTCAAGGACTTGCAGCTCAACGAAAACGGCAAACCCATGGATACGGTTCGGGATCTGGTCAAGGTACTGGAGCTGCGCAAGTGAAGATCGCGATGATCGGGCCCAGTTACCCTTTCCGCGGGGGAATCGCCCAACACACCACTCTTCTTTACAGGCACCTGCGCCGCGAACACGAGGTGTCGTTTTATGGTTTCAAGCGGCAATATCCCGCTTGGCTTTTTCCTGGCAAAACTGACCGCGATAACAGTAAACAGCCCTTGACGGAGCCGGGGATCGAGTACTTGCTCGATTCCATGAACCCCTGGTCGTGGTTCCAAGTCTTTCGGCGGATATGCGCCGAGCAGCCAGAGGTGGTCATCATCCCGTGGTGGACCTTCTTCTGGACACCGCAGTTCCTAACGCTCGCTTCCCTCCTTAAGACAGTCTCGAAATCCCGCCTTTTGTTTATCTGCCACAACGTCTTTGATCACGACTCACGCTTTCTCAGCCGGTTCTGCGCGAAAGCGGTCCTGCCTCTCGGAGATCACTTCGTGGTCCACTCCGAGGAAGATCTGAATCGTCTTTCGGCTCTTGTCGGGGTAGAAAAGATCACGCTGGGCTTCCTCCCCTTGTTTGAATGGGATGACAGTCCGACACTCTCTCCCGTGGACGCCAAGCACCATCTCGGGCTCGAAGGTGACGTCCTTCTCTTCTTCGGCTTCATCAGGCCGTATAAGGGGGTCCCGGATCTGCTTCAGGCCTTGCGGTTTATCGTGCGTGAACGCAAGGTCACACTGTTGCTGGTTGGGGAATCTTGGGATACGGAGGATTCCCTTGCCCGACAGATTCAAGAGTTGGAATTGGGAGAACACATCAAACGAATCGAGGGTTACGTCCCGAACGAAGAGATGGGACTCTACTTCTCTGCGGCCGATCTGGTCGTTCTTCCCTATATTTCGGGTACCGGCAGCGGTGTGGTACAGAACGCATTTGCCTTCGACCGTCCGGTAATAGGAACCCGTGTCGGTTCATTGCCACAAACAGTCGATCATGGCCGGACCGGATATCTGGTTGAGCCTGGCGATCATCAGGCTCTGGCGGAGGCCGTGCTTCGGTTTTTTCGAGAAGGGAAAGCCGAAGAGTTCAAAGCCAATATAAGAGTGGAAAAGAAGAAGTTTGAATGGGACCGGCTGGTCCAGGTGCTCGAACAGGCCGTGATCGAAACGCCAACCAACCTTCAACCGACTATTGTGGCCGATACGGAATACAACCGTCGGCAGGCTTGACGCTCTCGAAGCGACCAAAGCCTGCCTGGTTTTGCGGAGACTGCCGCCCTTGGCTGAAATCCTGTTTTTGACACCCCGCTGGCCGTGGCCGTTGTTTGACGGCGGGCGGATTCGCATCTATGAGACTCTGCGTCATCTTGCTGCCCGACACCAGGTCACCCTTATGGCTGCCTTTCGAGAGGCAGATGGGCAGGGGGATCGAGGCCCGATCAGCCGCTTCTGTGCAGAGGTCTTGGCCGAAGTTCGATCAGACAGGCTTCCAGCCATAGCCGGAAGACTGGTGACTGGGGCGTTGCAAGGGCGGCCCCTGGTACAGAGCTTCTTTTTTGACAGCCGGTTGGCGGCGCGGCTGCGTGACCTAACCTCGCGCAGGCAATTCGACATTATTCACGTCGAGTACCCTGTGATGGCCGCTTATCTGCGGGCGATCAGTCCTACCAACCGCGCCAGGCGAATTCTTTCAATGCACAACGTGGAATCGATCCGGTTCAATCGTGAGACCCGGTTTTCCCCGTGGAACGGGCGGCGGCTCTTGCTCACGGGCGACAGACTGCTGTTCAAGTCATGGGAGTCCCTGGCGATCAGGCAGTTTGCCGGAGTGACGGCGGTTTCCGAATTTGAACGGCGATGGGTCGAGAACGAAGCGCCCCAGGCTCTTGTTGAACTGGTGCCAAATGGGGTTGACGCTGATTACTTCGCCTTCTCAGGCCCGTGTCCCAACTGGAACGTGACTTTCATCGGATCAATGGACTACCCGCCGAACATAGATGCGGTTATGTGGTTCGGCAAGGAGGTGCTTCCCAGTCTCCTGGAAAAGCACCCTGAACTCAAGTTTCGTGTTGTAGGGAGCAGGCCGGACCGAAGAGTATTTGAACTGTCCCGGCTTCCAGGGATCGAGATCACAGGCCAGGTTCCCGACATCAGACCTTATCTTAGGGACTCGCTGGCACTCATCGTGCCGCTTCGTTCGGGCGGCGGTACACGCCTGAAAATCCTGCAGGCTTTGGCGATCGGGTGTCCCGTAATCTCAACGACGGTGGGTGCCGAGGGGCTGGATGTGACTCCTGGGGTTCACTTCCTGGCCGCTGACAGCGTCGATCAATGGACCAAGGCCATCGACGCCTTGCTGTCCTCGCCGGTTCTCGGCAGTCAATTGGCGAAGAGCGGCCGGGATCTGGTCGAAACCAGGTACACCTGGCGCCAGTGCCTGACCGGTCTGGACCGGCTGTACGAGGGGGTCTTGCGACGTCCGGCCTGCTAGCGACCCGTGCACCAGCATGAAGGAACGACTCTCGATCTGCTACGCCGCGCCCGGACACTCCCTGGTTCCGACGGCCGGCACAACGCGCAACATCCTCTCGTTGGCCAAGGCGCTGTCCGAGCGGGCAGACGTCACCGTGGCATTTCGAAGCGTCCCGAAGGGAGTGGACCCGACCGGGCCTTTTCAAGTGGAGACGATTGAAGCGACGGAGGATTCGGGGGAAAGCCTGGACGACGAGGCGACTCGAGGAGTCAATCCTTTTGCTCATCTCGTGTACCTGCGTAAGGTCAGGAGGTATGCGCGAGAGACAGCCGGCCGTTTCGATTTCGTGCTGGAAAAAGGCTGGCGCCTGAGTGGATATCTCGTTCATCACACGGCCGTCGTGGGGGTGCCGGGGGCAGTCGTTGAAAACGATGCGCGTTGCTGGACCGGGCCGAGAACAGGAGTTCGGGACTCACTGAAATGGTGCTTGCATTCAGCGGCGCAGGGCCTTGCCAGCCGCTATTCCCGAACGGCGCCGGTAATCATTGCCGAGACCGAGGAACTGAAGAAGCAGTTGCATCGGGTCAGGAGGATCCCGTCCGAGAAGATTGAGGTTGTACCCCTCGGAGTCGATCACCAGCTGTTTCGGCCGGGCGGCCAGGCGGAAGCGCGGGAAAAACTTCGGATGGATCCTGCCAGGTTGGTTTTTCTCTATGTTGGCGGGATGGATAAGTATCACGATCTTTCGCCTTTGCTCGAGGCCCTGGCCGCCTTGGCGCCGCCGAATTTCGAATTGCATCTTGTTGGAGAGGGGGAATATCGACCTCGCTACGAGGAGGCAGCCTTAAGGAGTCAGTGCCCGATCAAATTCCACGGAAAAGTCAGGCACGAGCAAGTGCCGCTCTTTATCGCTGCTTCGGATCTATGTCTTGCTCCGTACTGTTCCCAGGCATTCTATGACCAGGAGATTACCTTCTCGACACTGAAAATTCCCGAGTACATGGCGTGTGCGCGGCCTGTGGCCGGAACTGCGAGTGCCGGAATCCAAAGGCTTATTCACCCGGGGATTAATGGTTTTCTGTTGGCGAACAGAACCGATTCCTGGCGCGCATTCATCTCTGAGGTCCCGGACCGGCAAGAGCTCGGCCGGATGGGGGAGGCTGCTCGCCGGGCAGTTCAACATATTAGCTGGGAACAGACGGCCAGCGGGTATCTGCAAGCGATTTCAAATCACGGATTACTGACTGTGGACAACGAGCTGGAACACGAAAACACGGCAGCTCAGCGAACCTCGTTCGCACTGCGGCGTTTCGGTAGATAAAGCCGCCCCGTGAACGAGGATCAAAGGAACCCGAGATGAAACTAATCGTAGTCGGAACGGGAGCAAGGGGCCGAGAGTGGGCCCAACTCGCCTCTAAGCAGAGAAGGGTGGAAGTGGTCGCCGTCGTCAAGTCCGAGGTAGTACAAGGCGAGGAATCGACGGAGGCAGACGCCAAGACCAGTTCGAAGAATCGCATTTTTCCCTCCCTGGGCGAGGCGTTGAGTGACGCCGAGGCAGAAGGCGCGATCATTGCCGGCCCCGCTGCTGACCGCGGCCGACAGGCTCTTGAAGCTCTCCGTGCCGGTCTCGGGGTACTCGTTGAAACCCCGCTTGCGTTGACGGTTCGAGAGGCTCTAGAAATCCTCAAGACAGCGCGCCAGTCGGGTAAGCCCGTTATTGTTGCACAGAACTCAAGATATGGTTGGGCCGAGTCGCGATTAAAGGATTTTGTTCGTCAGGGCCGGGTCGGACAGGTCATTCAGGCCAGTTTTATGGACTGGCGAAAGCAGGCAAGCGAGGAGAACTGGCTGACGAAAACCGATCACGCGCAGTTGCTGGATAAGGCGATTGACCACTTCGATGGAATTCGGAGCATACTCGGTCTCAACCCTGTCAGCCTGATCGCCGAGATTCAGAATGATCCCTGGAGCATCTATCGTCACGGCTCGATTACTCAATCGATGATCGAGCTGGAACAGAGAGTTCATGTCCTCTACTACGGTTCGGTGACGTCCGCCCAGGACCAGCATGAAACCCGCGTAGAGGGTGAAAAGGGAGTCCTTTGGACAGACAGGAAGATGGTCTGGTGGCGCAAGCGCGGCTGGCCACGTTTCATTCCACTTCTTGTCAAGCGACCGCGAGCCTCGGAGCGGCAGCATCGTCGTCGGCTTCTTGAACTGATGAAAGGGGCTTTACAGGGACGCCCGATCGAGATGGACGACAGAGAAGTTCTTTGGCCCATTGCGATGAGCGAAGCCGTAATTCAGTCAGCTCGAGAAGGCCGACCGGTTGAGGTCGCAAGTGTGCACACCGTGGCGGGGAGGCCAAACGCCACGGGTGAAGTCAGTTTTCAAGCCGGAGCGAAAGGTAATTAATGTCGAAGGCTAAAGTGCTGACCATTGGGCTCGATATGGGTGATGGTCAATTGATCCGCCACTGGAGCAACCTGGGCCGACTTCCGCATTTCTCGAAGCTAATCGAACGCGGATGCTGGCTGGATCTGGAAACCCCTACCCGTATTCTCCATACCTCGGGCTGGCCCACGTTCGCCACGGGAACATCGCCGGGGACTCATGGCGTCTACTATCCCTACCAGCCGCGGCCTGGTCGCCAGATCGCCTCGCATATCGAACCTGATCAGTACGGCGCACCCACGTTATGGAGAATCGCGTCCGAGCAGGGATCTCGCTGTATTGTCTACGACATCCCCGAGACCTTCCCGGAAACTGGATCTGACGGCGTCGGGATATACGACTGGGGCACCTGGGCATGGTACGGGACGCCCGCCTCTCAACCAGCGGGTATTCTTCTCGATCTCAAGAAGAAATTTGGCCCGTATCCACTGGGCCTCGAGGCTAAACGGCTCGGGTTGCGCATACCCGGCAGCAAGGACTTGGAGGAGCGGCTCATCAGGAGCATCCGCTACAAGTTCCAGACCTTCGAATGGCTGTTGGAAAAAGAGCCTTGGGATCTGGCAATTGCCGGCATCTGCGAGACCCACCCGGCGGGACATTACTTATGGCCGGGCGGCCTTGATTCCCCGACGGAAGGGGAGCCGGGTCATTTCGAACCGCTCCTTCGCGTTTATCAGACGCTGGATACCGAGTTGGGGGCGCTGATCAACCGTCGGGATGACAAAACCGTTCTGCTTTTGTTGAGCACCGACGGGGTGCGCGCCAATCGGGTCGGCTGCCATCTGCTTGGTCCGATGTTGGAGAGACTCGGCTACACAGCAGGCCCGGGAGGGGACGGTAAGAGCCAGTCACCCGGCGCCCGGCGCTCGCTGCTCGGCAGAGCCCGCCGCCTGATGCCGCCGGGAACCAAGAGGTGGATCGCGGATAGTCTGCCATGGTGGTTGAGGGACCGCCTGGGCAGCCAGGCGACAGCCTCCGAGATTGACTGGCCAAGAACAAAAGCTTTTGCGCTTCCCACGGACCTTGAAGGTTGCATTCGAGTCAATTTGAAAGGGAGAGAGCCGGAGGGTATCGTTAACCCAGGCAGTGAATACCATGATGTCTGTCAAGCCATCAGTAAGGATCTGAAGGCGTTGGTGAATCCTGCGAGCGGCCAACCGGCTGTGAAGGAAGTCTGGACCCGCAACGAAGTCTTCCCCGGTGCCCGCCAGGAGCATCTTCCCGACCTTATCGTGACTTGGAATGATGACAGCCCGATAGACTCGCTGGTTTCGCCGCGCGTTGGGGAAGTAGCCGGGGTCAATCCTGACCGGAGACCCGGCACTCACTCTCCCCTGGGCTTTCTGATTGCGGTGGGCGCCGGCATACCGGCGGGAAGCAATCAGAGCGGCCGCCTGGTCGAGGTTGCTCCAACCATCCTCAAACTGCTTGGACTGCATTCGGGAAAAGAAATGGAAGGACGCCCCACACTTTTTGAGAACTTGCCCACTATCGGGGCCGCGGTTGAGTAAGAGGGGCGTTTTGAGGTGCTTACGTGAGGGGCTGCAGCGATGGATCTCGTTTACGTGATTGCTGTTTGGATTCATGTGGGAACGGTCGCCTTTTGGATTGGAGCGATGTTTTTCGAAGACCCGGCCAGCAACCGCTTCTTTTCCAGAATCGTGGATCGGATGGGTGGAGTGGGATGGTATGCCCAGGCAGTGCTCTGGACCACCGGCATCATCATGCTGAATCATCGGGGCGTATCAGTTGAACGTCTCTTTTCTTCAGAATTCATCAGCACCTCCTGGGGGAAGATGATGTGGGCCAAAATAGGGCTTGTCCTGCTGCTGGCGGTCTTTCAGGTCCTAGTGGGCCACCGGGCCTCGAAACTCATTTACGGTTACGTGTTCGTGTCGTTTGTCATCGTCGGAATATCGGTAATGCTGGTCCGTCCGATTCTGTTCTGACTCCTGATTATTTCCGCAGAGAGGGTATTTCATGGCTATCCGGATCATTCATGTCGGGGTGGGCGTTAGAGGACGGCACTGGCTTGATATCGTGGCGGCTCATCCTGACTTCGTCTCGGCCGCATGCATTGACCCGGACGAGAACGCCTTGAAAGAGGCTCGGGCCCTGCCGGGTCAGGGGCATGCCAATTTCCTCACCGAGTATGACAAGGCACTCCGGGAAGTCGAGGCCGATGCTGTTCTGCTGGCCACCCCGTCATTTCTTCATGGTAAGCAGGCGAGAAAGGCGCTTGAGGCCGGGCTCGCAGTTCTGGTTGAGAAACCCCTGGCCGCTAACCTCGAGGAAGCAGCAACCATTGTCGGACTGGCAAAAAAGCTTGGGCGACCCCTGATGGTTGCCGAAAATTTCAGATTCTTTCAGGCTGAACGGACAGTGCGGCGTCTTCTGGACGAGGGGCGGTTGGGGAGAATCGGTTCGGTGGTCTGCATTGACCGGCGGGACCAGCCGAGCACATCTCAAGGGGGGTGGGTCAAGAGTCTGCCCGATCCTTTCCTGAGCGAGATTGCGGTTCATCACTTCGACAGCTTTCGTTACCTGTTTGGCAGTCAGCCGGATTCAATACTGGCACGCTCCTACAATCCGCCCGGTAGCGACTACGACCAGGGTGCTGCCCTGGAGGCGTTCATAGCACTGCGTAACGGAGTACGGATTCAATACTCGGGAAGTCTGGTGGCGACCCGATACGAGTATGAGCTGTGGATCGAGGGGGAAAAGGGTGAGATTCGGACCGATCGGAAGACCGTTTCGTGGCGTTCTAGGGGAGAAAAGGATTACCAGAAGGTTCCGCTAGTCCCGGCCCCGGCAGGAGACGAGCTTCCTTATCCGCGGGCCGGGACCGTCTCCATTCTGAACCAGTTTCGCGATGCCATCATTAAAGGCGCCGAGCCGGAAACCAGTGGTGCGGACAATATCTGGACGCTTGCAATGGTCGAAGCAGCAAGGCTGTCACAGCGAAAGCGTGATACCGTCAGAATCGATGAAATGTTCACCGGAGATCTGAAGGAGAAGGCTTCCTTGGAGATCCCCAACGGCTCTGGGTCCATGCCAGACGATCCGCCGCCCCTTGCCGGCCGCCTGCACTCGAGTAAGGACCGCCGGCGGGCAGTCGCCAAGGGTGAGCACGTGCTCTGCATTGGATTGGATTCGGCCGATGCTGAGCTGATTGAGCAATGGGAAAGCGAAGGTTTTCTGCCCAATATTGCCAAAATGCGTGCCCGAGGCGCCTCAGGACGAATGGCTACGACGGCGGAGATCCTGCACGTATCGGCCTGGCCGTCGATTTTCACCGGCGTCACCCCGGACAAGCACGGTCTTTACCATGCGTACGTCATGAATCCCGGGAACCAGAGCCCGACGCGGCCGAGGCCCGACAAGACGCCATTCCCGTTCTTCTGGCGGTTGTTGAGCGAGCAGGGAAAACGTAGCGTCATCATTGATGCCTTCATGACTTGTCCGCTCCAGAACTTCCAGGGATCTCAAATGGTGGAATGGGGAACCTGGTCCTGGTTTTCGGAGCCTGCTATCCTCCCCCCTTCGCTGAAGGACGAAATCGAGGCAAAGTTCGGGCCATACCCAGCCCCCGAACACAGCCAGGTGGCCGTTCTTCCAGAGGGCCGCTGGTTCCGGAACGCGCTGCTCGCCGGGGTGGAAAAAAAGACGCAGGTGATCAAATGGCTCATGGAGAAGGAGGAATGGGATTTCTTCCTGGCCGTTTATGGCGAAACGCATCCGGCGGGACATTACCTTTGGCACCTGCATGATGAATCGTACCCCTGCCATCCGAAGGAGGTTGAACCGTCGCTCAGAAATGCTCTTCGTGACGTTTACGTCGCTATTGATCGGGGTATTGGCGAAATCCTGGATCAGGCGGGTGAAGGGACTACGGTTTTCCTTGTCTCGGGTGATGGGATGGGGCCCAACTACAGTGGGTCGCACCTGCTGGACAAAGCGTTGCTAAAGATGGGAGTGACGGCCGTGAGTAGCGCCGGCGCCGGGAACGGCGCAGCCGACCTGAGTCCGAAGCACTTTCTCAGCACCGTGCGCCGGATGATCCCACAGAATATCCGCACGGCTGTCTCCCAAACCTTTTTCTCTCACGGCATGAAAGAGCGGCTCGCTCTGAAATGGCTGACTGCCGGCATAGTGTGGGAAAAGACCCGCGCTTTCCTTATTTCAAATGCCAATGAAGGTTACATTCGAGTCAATCTGAAGGGGCGCGAGCCGCAGGGAATTGTCGAGCCTGGTGAAGAGTATAGCCGGTTGATCGAGGAACTGTACCAGCTAGCAAAAGGGTTCGTGAGTCCGACGACCGGAAAGCCGGCCGCTCGGGCCGTTCACAAGACCGATGAGACGTTCAAGGGACCATGTCGCGGTCACATGCCGGATATCATCATTAACTGGGATCCGGACGCGCGAATTACAAACGAGCTGCTTGCCGGCGAGTTGGGCAGGATCAAAACGGACGAGCCTGGTTATGGAGTCTCCCCATTCTACGTGGGAAACCACCGCCCGAATGCTTTCGCTATAGCAACAGGACCCCACTTTTCGGCTGGCGAGCAACTCGAAGGCGCCCATATTCTTGATCTCACTCCGACTATCCTGACATTGTTGGGACTCGACCCTCCTGCGTATATGGACGGCAAAGTGCTCGAACAGCTGCGCCGGGAGCCGGCGCTGATTCAGTAGGGCGGGGAGTAGATGTTAAGCGAGCAAACCAGAAGACCGCAATCTGCGACAAGCACCTTGGAGCCCGGAGCCGGGAACCCGCGACCGTCGAGCGGTCGGGCGGCGAGGGGTACCGTCGCTCTGGTCCTGAGCCAGGGCTGTTACTTCCTGTTCGGATACCTGGCGGTGGTTTTGCTTGCTCGCGCCCTCGGCCCACAGGAATATGCGTTCTACGGTGTGGTTATTTCGGTGCTGGTCTGGCTGGAACAGGTAGGCAAGTTTGCGATTCCCACGGCCGGCGCTCGGCTGCTTGCACAACCTGAAACCGCCGCCAGGGCCGTTGAACGGGCGACGCTTTTCCTCAACTTCGCTTTGTACGCGACGATTTTCGTGGGGCTGTGGCTCGTCGCTCCGTTGCTGGCCTCAAAGCTGAGCATACCCGATGGGACGTTCTTCTTTCGCCTGGCTGCCCTGGATCTTCCCCTGTTCGGAGTTTATACGGCGCTGCAGGCGATTCATCAGGGCCATCATCGCTTCCTCCGACTGGGCTTGGGCGGGATTGCATATGCGATTGCGAAGTTCATCGGCGTCTGGATTATCATTCAGATCGGCGTTTCGGTAGAAAAAGCATTGATCGTCAATGCTCTGACCACCGTAGCAGGTATTGCCTTCCTGTACTCCCGCTTCAGCAACCGGGGGAGATTCCCTTGGCGCAAAGTTGCGCGGCCGCTCCTGGTTATTGCCGGCCCCATGGCCGTCTATTCGCTATTCCTGATGATGCACGGGAACCTGAACCTATGGTTTCTTCAGCTGTTGCGGCCAACCGAAACCGCTACCACCGGGATCTTTATCGCTGCCCTGAATATCGCCCGGGTGCCCGGTTTTGGTCTGGTGGCGGTCGCGGCGGTTATCCTTCCTTCGATCGCCAGAGCGGCGGCGATCGAGGATCATGAACTGATTCGTCGTTATATTCACCAGGCGCTCCGTTTCTTCCTATTGCTTTTCCTCCCGGCCGCCTTCGCGTTAATTCTTCTCTCCGAGGAAATAATGCAGCTGGCTTACGGTGCGCGGTACAGCGGCGGGGGGCCGTTACTGTCCCTGCTGCTGGTCGCCGAAGGCCTGCATACGGTTTTTGCAATTCTAGGCTCGGTCCTGGTTGCACTTGGGCGCGTCTGGCGTGCGGCGCTTATTGCCTGCCTGTCGGCGGTTGTATCAGTGCCGTTCATTCTTGTTCTGACCGTGCGATTCGGTGCAAGCGGTACAGCCTTGGCAGCGCTGATTGCCGGCGCGATCTCGGTCGGCGTTATTGTCTGGGTGATTCGGCGAGAATACGGATCTCTCCTGCAGGGACAGACGGTTTTCAATACGGCGACCGCCTCCTGCCTGCTCGCGTTGAGCGCATGGTTCATCGCGGGGACCTTAACGATCAAACTGGCGCTAGTGTGTTCAGCGATTCTGGCCTACGGGATGGTTCTGATTCTCCGCAGAGAGATCACTTCGCAAGACATTGCCCCGTTTATCAAGCGCTCGGGATATGGAGCATAAGTCGGATAAGTCGTAACTCGCCGATCACTCCCTTTTTATTGCTTTGAACGCTCGTAGCTATCTGGCTGTATTAGCGTCGGTCGGACTGGTCATCCCGGTTGCCGGGGAAGCGGTGGTTCGCAACGTTCCGACGCTCCTTCCGGTCGCCGATCAGATACGGATGCAGGCCGTTCTCATGAAGGACGAGGTGTTGCCGGACAAAGAGGTCGGGTTTGTCCGGAAGCCTGGACTGAGGCAGCAGGTCAACACCATGGACTTCACTTATTTGCGGGAGACCGATTCCTTCGGGTTTCCGAATCGTGATCCCTGGCCTTTGCGGGCCGATCTCGTCATTCTCGGTGATTCTCTCGTTATGGGCGAAGGAACAGGGTTGGATCGCTCATTCGCAGGGCGCTTTAGTGAAGCCAACCCGGGGGTCAGAGTCGTCAACCTGGGAATCGCGGGAGCTGGTCCTGATCGTCAAGCCATCGCCTTCAGAAAGTACGGGGCGCGGCTGCATCCCAAAGTGGTTCTCTCGTTTATTTACCTGGCTGCGGACATCACGAATTCTCGCCATTTCGAGTTGTGGCGAAGGCAGGCCCCTGAAACGAATTACAACCGCTTCAGGCTTAGTCTGGGTCGGAACAGGAGCCCCTGGAGCCTGCTGAGGAGATCCCGGTTCGCGAGTGTTGTTAGCGATGTAATGCAGAGGGACCAGGCCAGCCAAGAGGTCGTGAAGACGGCGGACGGTTCTGATGTTTTCTTAAACGAGGTAACCGTGGAGCTTGTGAAATGCGGGCTCGATTCGACGTCTGAAGAGATGAGACTCTTGCTCGGTCCCCTGGAGTCATTAAGTGATGCCGTTGGAGCTCAAAAGGCCGACTTTTTCGTAGTGCTCATTCCTAGCAAGGAGGAGATCTACGGGCGGTCTTACGCGCTTGTGCGGAGTGTTCGCGACGCCTTGGACCGCGCCGAGATCGACTACCTGGACCTTTACCATCCGATCGAGAAGGCGGCTAACCGGCGTTCTCCCTATTTCTGTCGGGATATCCATCTGAATGATCACGGGAACCAGGTGGTTGCCGACTACCTGGACAGGTGGTGGCGCGCGCGGGCCCAGGAGCAAGAAGCCAGAAGCCAGGAGCCAGAAGCCAGAAGTCAGAAGGCGGAAGCCGGGAAGCAAGAAGTCAGAAGCCAGAAGACAGAAGACAGAGCTAGAAGCCAGAAGGTGACGAGGTAAACAAGGATGTGTGGAATCGCGGGATCACTGCGTCTTTCGGATGATGGTGTTCGGTTTGATGCGGTTGCAGCTGTGTCCCGGATGTGTGGAATTCAGCACCATCGAGGCCCAGATGATTCCGGGGTGGCAGCGCTGGACAATGCCGTGCTGGGATCCAACCGGCTGAGCATTATCGATCTGTCTCCAGCCGGCCACATGCCGATGTCGAACGAAGATCAAACCGTGTGGATTGCCTACAATGGCGAGATCTTCAACTTTCAAGATCTAAGGCGTCAGCTGGAACTTGCCGGCCATGTCTTCCGGTCTCGCAGTGACACCGAAGTCGCGCTCCATGCCTTCGAGGAGTGGGGGAGTGACTGCTTACGGCGATTCGTAGGAATGTTCGGGCTGGCACTTTACGATGGCCAGGCAAAACGGTTGGTCCTGGCTCGTGACCGCTTTGGGAAGAAACCGCTTTACTACACCTTCCGTTCGGGGCATCTCCTTTTTGCTTCGGAGATGAAGGCCCTGATCGCCGTATCAGAGAGCATCCGGCCCAACATGCAGCGGCTGGCAGAATGGTCCCTCTACAGGAATATTGATTTTGGCTCGCGGGATACTCTGATTGACGGGATCTACTTCCTGCCGCCGGGGTGCTTTATGACGGCGACGCCTGAGCCAGGCGGCGAAAAAAGGGCGAGAATCTCGGTCGAATCATACTTTCAGCCTGACGCTGAGGTTAATGCAGAGGTCTACAACAGTTTTAACCGCCAATCGGACGAGGAAGTCAGGAAGCAGGTCGAAGGCTTGATTGCCCGGGCCGTTCGCGACCGTTTAGTAAGCGACGTGCCTATAGGGACACTGTGTAGCGGGGGAATAGATTCAAGCTTGGTGACCGCGCTTTGCGCGCGTCAAATGCCGGAAATCATGGCGTTTAATGTGGGTGTAGCGGGGTTTAACGCGTTTGACGAGAGCCGATATGCCGCCAAGGCCGCTCGTTCCGCGGGGGTCAGATTGCTGACTTTGTCGATCCGACCGGAGGATTTTCAACGAAACCTGGTGCAAGCGATCTATCAGGCCGACGTCCCGCTCACGCATCCGAATTCCGTGGCTTTTCTCCTCATTTCCCGGTTTGCACGGGCGCACGGTGTGAAAATCCTCCTTTCAGGGGAGGCGGCCGACGAGCTGTTCGGCGGGTATACACAGCGATATCGTCGGTACCGGCAGGTTCTCAGGCTTCAGCAGCTTGCCCCATTCCTGCCGTCAAAGATTCGAAAACTTCTAATCTTGGCGGGGTACGCTTGCGACGGTGTGCCGATTACGGACTTTTCGGAATATCCCGGCCTGCTCAGCCACAGTACCAGCTTTCTAGACCGATTTGCCCGGGAGGAACTAAAGGAGCGCTCCCAGTCGGCATACAGCTTTGTTGCGGATCCCTTGGACCGGGCGGTGCTGGGAGCGATGCTTGCGGATCTGACCAACTTCCTTGCTCCTCTGCTGCGCCGACTGGATCGTATGAGCATGGCCGCATCCGTGGAAGCGCGCACGCCTTTTCTCGACTACGAACTGGTCAAAGCGGTCATTAACCTGCCGGTTCGTTGCCGGCTCCGCGGTCACCATGATAAGTGGCTTCTGAAGACCATCGCGGCCCGGTATTTGCCGGATGAAATCGTCTATCGCAGAAAGGTCGGCTTCCCGCTGCCTTTGGTTGATTACGTCGCACCGTTTGCTCGTCCCGAGCTCTTTGAGTCCGGCTTTTGCATGGATTGCCTCGGTGTCGGGCGAAGGGCCCTCATGACCGCCGTAAAAGGATGGAGAAAAAACTTTAACGGCTTTTTCAACCTGCTGGCGCTGGAACTCTGGGGTCGCATTTTTTTTATGAATCAGCCGGTCGAAGAACTAACCGAATGGTCGCTGTCCAAAACCGGGAGCATCACCTCTCGCTCGATCCCGGAGAGCAATGTGGTTTAAACAGAGATGACTTACAATCCGCGCTTTCCCGAGGGCTTTCTGTGGGGCGCTTCGACTTCAAGTCACCAGGTTGAAGGCGGTAATCGTCACAACGACTGGTGGGAGGCGGAACAGAGCAATCGCGTTCCCCACGCCTCAGGGGCAGCCTGCCGGCATTTTGAGCTGTTCGCCGAGGATTTTGATCTGGCGAGGTCCTGGGGACACAACGCTCATCGTTTCTCAGTCGAATGGAGCCGCCTGCAGCCTCGTCCCGACTACTGGGAGAGTGCGGCTCTTGATCACTATGTGGAGGTAGTCGACGCTCTCAGGAAAAGAGAATTGGAACCGATCGTCACCCTGCATCACTTCACCAATCCCGCCTGGTTCGCCCGCCGTGGCGGCTGGACTCGAAAGGATGCCCCCCGGCTATTCAACGAATATGTATTCCGTGTCGTTCGCGCCTTGGGGCATCGAGTCCGTTTCTGGGTGACCATCAACGAGCCGACGATCTATCTGAAACAGGGATACCTCAGCGGTGAATGGCCTCCATTCCGGGTACGGAAGTGGGGCGAGGCGTTTGCAGCCATGCGGAATCTCGCAAAAGCGCATCGGTTGGCTTATCGCACCATTCACGCCGAGCGTCCTGACGCATTCGTGAGTTTTGCCCACAATTCGCCCGTTATCGAACCGTGCCGAGCGGATTCGCTCAGCGACCGCGCAGCAGCGGCGGTTCGTGACTGGGTGTTGAATCGAATGTTCTTCAAGTTGGGAAAACAGGCGTACGACTTTATTGGACTCAATTATTACACGCGTACCGTAGTGAAAAGCCGCGGCGGCTTTACGACCCGAGTACTGGGGGCGGTCTGCCACTCTCACCTCCACGCGAGTCAAGGGCCAATCAGTCAGACAGGCTGGGAAGCCTATCCTGAAGGGCTGGCTTTGGTTCTGCGGCGCTTTCAGAAGTTCGGATTGCCATTAATGATAACCGAGAACGGAATCGCTACAGACGATGAGGACCTGCGCCTTGAATTCATAAGGCGTCACTTGGAAGTGGTTGAGACTGCGCTGGAGTCGGGTATTGAGGTGATTGGCTACCTGTACTGGACGCTGATGGACAACTTCGAGTGGAGCCATGGTCGCAATGCTCGATTCGGACTTTCGGCTGTCGACTTCGAAACCCAGCGACGGATTCCGCGACCATGTGTCGAGTATATGTCGCGGGTGCTTCCAAGGAACTCATGTCGAGACGTCGTAAGGCATTTTTCCTGATCGTTACACTCTGTCTGGGCGTCATGGTCGCCCTTCTTCTGGGTGAGGGCATCCTGCGTCTTTTCCCAGGTCTTCTCCCCCCGGAGCGCCGGCAGTTGGTGCTGGTGGACATGAATAACGTCGGGATTGGGCACCCCTACATTGGCCATTTGCATACGCCGAACGCCACCAAGCGTCTGTCAGGACCGGACTTTGATGTGGAACAGACAACCGGCGCCTTTGGTTTTCGCAACCCGGGAACCTGGCCGTCGCAAGCCGACGTCGTCGTTCTCGGAGACTCGCTGGTATTTGGATACGGAGTGCCTGACGATGCGGCTTGGCCGGCGATATTGTCCCGATCCACTCCGGGTTTGGGAAAAGTTATGAACCTGGGACTGGTCGGTGCGGGCGCCGAGCAGTATCTGCGCGTTTACCAGACTTTTGGCAAATCCCTTCGCCCGAAGTTGGTGGTTGTCGGGATTTTTCCGGGCAATGATTTCTGGGACGCCGGGCAGTTTGATCGATGGCTGCAGGAAGGTGGACAAGGCAATTACATGGTCTGGCGGAACTACGGGCACTTTCCCGGCGGTTTCTGGAGCAATCCGAAGGAAGTCGCGAAGTCGTTCCTGCTCCGTCACAGCTATCTTTGTAACTTGATCGTGGCTGCGCAGATGGACCTTTCACGTAACGACGAAGAAGAGCCAAAGATCTACCGGTCCCAGGACGGTCAGGAGATCCGGGTGTCGCCGGCCGGTTTGGCCTTGCGACTGGAAGGAGCGCAGCCGGGCAGCCGGGAGTTTGAGATCACCGTCGGGGCGCTGAGAGAATTGCACCGTCAAGTGACTGACAATGGATCGAAGATGCTGGTAGTGATTCAGCCGAGCAAGGAAGAGGTCTACATGCCGCTCCTTGGAGAAGAGATAACCGACGCGTCGGCTGGACTCCGTCAGGAGCTGAGCCGGCTGGGGATCGAATACCTCGACCTGGGGCCGGTATTCAGGAAAGAGGCAGCCGATCACGCCCTGTTTTTCAGGGCCGACGGCCACCCGAACGAAAGGGGATATCGTTTGATAGCGGAATCAGTTGCCCGGTTTCTGGCCGGATCCTTGCGGGGAGGTCCGCGTTCGTCATCACAGGCCGCCGCCTGGGGAGGTCGGCCATGACCATTCGCATGCCTCGCTGGCGCTGGAGCTTAATCGCCCTGTTCCTGCTGGCGACACTTGTACGCGTGGTATTCGTCTTATCGCTTCAGCCCGGTTTCTATTTCTGGGACTCTGTCAAATACGATCGTGCCGCGGTCAATCTTCTGAACGAGGGAACTTTTGGCGCGGACTATGACCGATCACCGGCTTACCCTATGTTTCTGGCTGGCGTCTACCTGGTTTTTGGAAAAAGCACTGTGGCTGTCCGGCTGGTCGAATCGGTCCTCGGTGGCGTCATTGCCCTGCTGATAGCTTTTATCGGTAAACGAATCCTCACTGCGTCGTCCGGTTTGTTTGCCGCCCTGATCTGGAGCTTCTATCCGCTGGCGGTGTTTCTGGCAGGGCTGGTCTATCCGGAGACCCTGATCACGCTGCTGCTTGCAGGCGCAATCGCACTCCTGGTCGCGGGTTGGCAAGGCACTTCTCCACGCGCCGTGCCCCTGGCGGGAACTGGTTTTCTGCTCATGGTTGGCATGCTGATTAAGCCCGTGGTTTTGGCGACTTTTTTGATGATCTGCGCCTGGCTGGTTCTTTGGAAGGGAAAGCGGTCATTGCCTGCCCTGGGACTCCTGATTGCGGGTTTCAGTCTCCCCTTGTTCCTTTGGGCGGCAGCCAGCTCTCACTATTTCGGCAAGGTAATCATTACCGATCCGAGAGCCGTAAAGATGGTTGATCGTGCTGGTTCGACCAATCTGGAGGAGGTCAGAAAGGGACGAATTCAGCGGATCATCGAGGACCCGGAAAAATTCCTGCTTCAGTACGCCTCGGAATTCGGGCACTTCTGGCAGATCTACCCGGAACGCGTTGTGATGAGCGATCAATCGTTGAGAGACAAGTTCCACGAGCGTGATTCCCGTGTAGTGCGCAAGACTGTCTTCGGTGCCAATTCGTTGACCGTGTGGGCCAGTGTTTTGAGTATTGGCCCGGTCTTTTTGTTGGCCCTTGCCGGATCACTTTCCCTCATCCACGCCAGGCAATGGGCGCCGTTTTCGTTGTTGGCATTCGTGATCCTGTCGTTTGCCTTGGCCTATTCATTCTTCTTTACTCAGTTGCGATACCGGATTCCGGTGGAACCGTACATTATCCTGCTCGCCGGTCATGGCCTTGCTGTATTCGCAGGCGCGCTGACGAGGTGGAGGGGCTGGCAAGCTCGCCCTTCTGCCTTGACGTCTCGAGACGTCCTGGAAGTCCGTTAGGACCGACACGTTTATAGAAAAACCGAGGCGCGGTAGAGAGGTCCTGACGGACCTCGGGTCGCCTCGTCACCCGGTTTCTTTAAACGTGCCGGTCCTACGGACCTGAAGACGCCAGGACGTTCGCGATACGCAGTGCCGGGATTTGTGAGCCTTATGCCTCTTTGCCGGCCTATTCTTCGTAACGGGCCGTGTAACAACGGCAAATCGGTCGTTCTCCTATGAAACAACTCGCGCAGAACTACAAAGACGGAACACTGTCTCTTCTTGATGCACCCGTCCCAAGGGCCGCCCCCGGCGGCATCGTGGTGCGAAACTCCTTTTCGCTGATTTCCACGGGGACCGAGACAATGAAGGTTCGCGAAGGGGGCATGAGTCTTATCGGGAAGGCCAGGGCCCGGCCCGAACAGGTGCAGCAGGTCATGCAGTCGCTTCGCCAACTAGGCTTGCGGGCCACATACCAGAAGGTGATGAGCCGGCTCGACAAGTTGACTCCTCTGGGTTACAGCTCAGCAGGTAATGTTTTTGAGATCGGCGAGGGTGTTACAGGCGTGGAGGTGGGCGACAGGGTAGCGTGCGCCGGCGCCGAGTATGCCAACCATGCCGAGTACATCTTCGTTCCTCGCAATTTGTTCGTTCGTGTGCCTGAATCGGTCAGACTGGAGGATGCCGCCTTTGCGACGCTTGGCGCCATTGCCGTTCAGGGCGTCAGACAGTCGGACGCCAGGCTGGGCGAAACGGTGGCGGTTATCGGGCTGGGTCTTATCGGGCAGCTGTTGACTCGGTTGCTTGTCAGCGCCGGATGTCATGTCGTGGGGTTGGACTTGTCCCCCGAGAGATGCGGTCTGGCGTGCGAAGCCGGTGCGGCGGCGGCCTCGCCCGACCAATCCGCTTTCCTCTCGGCAATGGAAAGGGTCAGCCGTGGCCGTGGCGCGGACTGCGTTCTGTTAGCGGCCGGAGGCCTGCCGCCTTCGAGCTTTGCTTTGGCGGCGAACATCGCCAGAGACCGGGGAAGAGTGGTCAATATCGGCATGAACCGGCTGGAAATGCCGTGGAAAGCCTATTACGAGAAGGAGCTGGAGATCAGGTACTCCCGCTCGTACGGTGCCGGCCGGTACGATCGCCATTATGAAGAGCAGGGACATGATTACCCGGTCGGATATGTCCGTTGGACCGAGAATCGAAATATGGAGGCCTTCCTTGATGCTGTTGCAGCCGGGCGAATCCAGCTTGCCCCGTTAATCACCGGTGTCTTTCCGTTTACCGAGGCAGAGGACGTCTACAAAGAGATGCTGGAGAGACCGGGCCGGCACTTGGCGGTCCTCTTCCAATACCCGCAGTCCTTTGAGGAGCGCGCCGACAAGACTCAAGTCATCGGAACTCCCCGCGTCGAGCCGGTTGCCGGGGTGAAACTGGGATGTATCGGGGCAGGGAATTACGCGCGCAGCATGCTCCTCCCGATTCTCCGGAAGCAACCTGGTGTTTTATTAGGGACAGTGGTCACGCGCACGCCATTGAGCGCCGTAGATTCCGCACGGCGATTCGGGTTTGAAAAAGCGAGTACGGATCCCTCCGAAATCTTGAGCGATCCGTCGCTCTCGGCTGTCCTGATAGCGACCCGACATGATTCTCATGCTGAATACGTGATCCAAACCCTGAACGCCGGCAAGCACGTTTTCGTTGAAAAGCCGCTGGCGATTCGTCGCGAAGAAATCGAGCTGATCGCGGCGGCTCTCCGGAAGTCAAGGCGGGGGCTGCAGGTCGGCTTTAATCGACGTTTTGCTCCCATGATCGTGGCTCTTCGAGAACAGTTTTTCCAGTCAAGCAATCCTGTTATCGTGAATTACAGAGTTCACGTCGGAAGATCCGGCGGATCGGACTGGTTTTCTGAGCCCGATCAGGGCGGGCGTTTGCTGGGCGAAGCCGGTCACTTCGTCGATGTCATGACATATCTAGCGAATTCTCTTCCTGCGTCGGTTTTTGCCCGCCGGACGAAGCAGGCTCCTGGAGTGGATGAGATGGTCGCCGTGATCACCTTCGGAAACGGTTCGATAGGCACCTTAACCTTTGCTGCCGGCGGAGATACGAAGACGCCCAAAGAGTATCTTGAAGTGTTTGGTTCGGGGATTACCGGATTCGTGGACAATTTCCAGACGGGGACAGTGCTGAAAGGAGGGAAAAGCTTTTCCCTCAAGGGGAAGAATGACAAAGGACAGGCGGGTGAGTTGGCCGCTTTCGTGCGCATGTTGAAGCAGGGCGGCACGCCGCCTGTACCCTATGACCAGGTCTTGGCGGTCACGTCAGCAACGCTGGCGATTCTGGAATCAGCTGAAAAAGGGAGTGAGATCAGGATCGACGATGAAATCTTCGGAATGGAACAGCCGTCTTCGGTGGCTCAGGAACCGGCTTAGTGCTATGGGGCCGGGAGAAATGGCATCTCGAGTTTACGACGCCGGCCTGCAGGCGGCCTTGATTCTGCGCGCCTCTGCCCTGGAAGCGAGAGCTGCCGGCCTTCCCCCTCAAGTTAGTCGTGTACCGGTCATTAACGGTCACCTGCAGGGCGTCGACTGGGAAACTCGGAATCGAGTGGTGTCGGTGTCGGTCCCCTGGCTGAATCACAGGGGACGGCTGTTTGACGATGAGGTTTGCCTGGGCGAAGTGATCGACTGGAATCGTGACTATTCGACAGGCGTGGTCGCCCCGCCCCGATTCAGCGCCCTGATTAACCATCGTGACCCCGCCCGGGTCGGGAGCGTCAGGCACGTATGGGAGCTGAACCGACTTCAGCACCTGGTCCCGCTGGCTCTTTCACTGCAATGGACTGAACGAGACGCGTACCGGGCGGAAGTGGAGGATCAAATTGCCTCCTGGTGCCGACAAAACCCCTTCATGCACGGCCTGAACTGGAAAAGTCCGCTCGAGGCCGCCCTTCGGCTGATTACCTGGGGAATTATCAGCTTCATAGCTGAAGGTCGTTTGATTAGCGGGCAATTTGTCAATCAGGACGTCCTGAAGGCCATCTACCTGCAGCAGTACTTCATTCGCAAGTGCTACTCGCGCCACTCCTCGGCTAACAACCACCTGGTGGGAGAAATGGCGGGACTCTACATTGCCGCCACCCTCTGGCCTGCCACTCGGGAGGCGAATAAATGGCGCAAATTTGCGCGATGCAAGCTGGTGGAGGAGATGTTCCGGCAATCCGAAAGCGACGGTGTGCATCGGGAAAGAGCCGTCGAATACCAATTGTTTGTATCGGAATTCTTTCTATTGGCCGGTGCTCTCGGGCAAGCAGTAGGAGACTACTTCCCGACCGAATTCTGGGAACGTCTTGGTCGGATGATCGCGTTCATTGACGCCATTCGGGATCGGAAAGGCAATTCTCCGATTCTCGGTGATGGCGACAACGGCCAGGTGATCAACCTGGCGGACAGCCAGCAGAAACGGACGGAATCGCTGGTTCGCCTTGTGCGAAAGTCAAGGCGCCGCCCTGTGCCCGATTTACGCCAGACTTTGCTGCTTTGGGGCCAGAAACCGGAAAGCTTGCCGCTGCCTTCCTTCGATGCGCCTGATTCTGATCTGAAATCTTTTCCTGCGGGCGGATACTACGTTCTCTCTGCGGGGCGGGGCAGTGACGAGGAAATTGTCGTTGTGTTTGATGCCGGTTCTTTCGGCTTGGGGCCTCTTTACGCCCATGCTCACGCGGACGCACTCAGCTTTTGGCTCAGTTTTGGCGGACGGGAATTCCTGATCGACCCGGGAACCTATTGTTACGATTGGTCCAACTGGCGGCAGTATTTCCGCTCGACCGCGGCTCACAACACCATTCGAATCGATGGGCGAGACCAAGCCGAGCAGGCCGGAACGTTCCTTTGGAGCAGCCGCGTCAACGCTTATCTGGAATCGTTCGAAGATTCGGAGGGTTCGGCCGAGGTAGAGGGCTGGCACGACGGTTATCGTCGCCTGGCCGACCCTGTAATTCACTATCGCAGGCTCCGGCTCTTCAAGAAATCCAGAACGCTGGCTGTTGTGGATCGTTTGGAGTGTCACGGCCGCCACGATGTTGAACTCTTTTTTCATTTCTCGCCCGAATGCCGGGTTGCACAGGTAAGAAACAACTGTTTCCTGGTAACGAGCGGTGAAAGGGCCCTGCTTGTTCAGATCGATTCCCGCCTGCAAGTAATGATAGAACAGGCTGCTCTTTTGCCAATCCTGGGGTGGCACTCTCCGGTCTTCGGGTTTAAGCAGCCTTGTGCAACGCTGGTTGGCAAAGCCTCAATTGCAGGCTCGGTTCCTTTCTTTTCCGAGATCTCGCCCGTCTGAGAGCGGTTAAGGCATGTGCTGGTCCTGGCGGATCTCCCGCGCGGCCGGGATCGAAAGTTCGTAGTACCGGCTTTAGCCGGGCAGTTTGCCCAGCGGTCAGGTACTGCTATCGGACCGATTCAAGACCCCGCTAAAGCCGTACTACAAACCAAACACCGCCTGAAGCTCGGGACTACGACCAGAAAACGCCTGCCGCTGTTTGCACCAACCTATGAATAAAAAGCGAATCGTCAGTGTAGTCGGCGCCCGTCCGAACTTCATGAAAATCGCCCCTGTTCTCCTCGAACTGAGCCACCAGAGCGAGGAGTTTGCGTCAATACTCGTTCACACTGGGCAACACTACGACCGGGCAATGAGCGAGGTGTTTTTTCGCGACCTTGGCATCAAGGATCCGGACTACAGCCTGGGCGTCGGTAGCGGCAGCCATGCGGTTCAGACCGCCGAGATTATGCGGCGGTTTGAGTCGGTTTGCCTGCAGGAAAAACCCGAGTTGGTCATAGTCGGCGGTGATGTCAATTCCACCCTGGCATGCTCGTTAACGGCGGCCAAAATGCACATTCCAGTGGCCCACGTTGAAGCTGGACTGCGCAGCTTCGACCGCACAATGCCGGAAGAGATCAACCGGATTGTCACCGATTCCATTTCCGACCTTCTTTTTACCACCGAAAACAGCGCTAACCGCAACCTCCAGAGGGAAGGCGTTCCGGAAGAGCGAATTCATCTGGTCGGCAATACCATGATCGATTCTCTGGTTCGCTTCTCAGGTTCATTAAATGGTGGGCCACCTCGCGTTCGAGCACTTTCGAACCAGCAATACTTTCTGGCCACTATTCATCGACCCTCAAATGTCGATGAACCTGCGCAACTCTCAAAGGTCATCGAGATCCTTGAAGCGGCAAGTGAACTGCTGCCGGTGCTTTTCGTGACGCATCCGCGGACCCGGGAGCGGCTCGGCCGGCTGGAACGCCCGTACCGATTCGTAGAGGTCAACGAGGAGGTCAGGGAGATTCAACCCGGTTGGATTTACTTGCTTCCTCCCTTGTCGTATCTGGACTTCCTGTTTGCCATGTCGAGGACCAGGGCCGTCCTGACCGATTCCGGCGGCATACAGGAGGAGACGACTTATCTCAAAATCCCTTGCCTGACTCTTCGGGAGAACACCGAGCGACCGGTCACTGTGGAAGTTGGCACTAACGAGATTGTCGGGCTGGACCGGGATCGGATCCTTTCGGGGCTCAGGAACATAATCGCGGGCAATTGGAAGAAAGCATCACTTCCGCCTTTATGGGACGGGAAGGCCGCCGAACGCATTGTAAGAGTCATCTCGCGGTGTTGCTGATGGATAAGAAACACGCCTATGTCTTGGGCTGCCCTATCAGCAGACTGACGCTCGACCAGTTCGTTGAGGCTGCCGAGGCTTTTATCAAGTCCAGGAGGCCTCATTACATTTCGGTCGTTAACGTGGCAAAGATCGTGAAAATGCGATCGGATCGCCGTTTGAACTCCAGTGTCAAATCGGCTGATCTGATTGGAGCCGATGGAGTGCCCCTGGTTTGGGCTTCACGCCTCCTGGGTGATCCGTTGCCGGGCCGCGTTAATGGGACGGATCTCATGTACCGGTTGCTCGAACAGGCGGATGAGAAAGGGTATCGCGTCTTTTTCTTCGGCGCCAAAGAGGAGGTCCTGCAAGCCGTCTTAACACGAGTCCGCTCAGAATACCCCGGAGTTCAAATTGCTGGTTGGCAAGACGGCTACTTCAAACCGGAAGATGAATGGAACATTGCACGAAAAATCCGGGGTTCGCGGGCTGACGTTCTTTTTATCGCCTTCGGAACACCCAAGAAGGAACTGTGGGTAGCACGGTATCTCGGCGCTATGGCGGTGCCGGTTGTCCACGGGGTGGGTGGCAGTTTCGACGTCTTTGCCGGGCTG
>ERZ795047.1094-NODE-1094-length-29984-cov-5.638946_pt1 | contig 29984 bp, 28 predicted proteins | sample MGYA00375131_ERZ795047 | MGnify/ENA primary metagenome ERZ795047 (study PRJEB30176, sample SAMN05720228) | activated sludge metagenome | isolation source: Anaerobic digester | place: Japan | collected 2015-05-20 ...
CGGGGCTGGAAAAACCCACGTCGGGACAAATTCTTTTCAAGGGTGCGGATATTGATTCTTTCAGCGCCGAAGAACTCAAGGCCTACCGCCACAGCGTGCAGATGATTTTTCAGGACAGCTACTCTTCGCTCAATCCGCGCCAGTCGGCACTGAGCATCATCAAAGAGCCGCTCACCATTCACCGCATCGGCGACAAGAAAACGCGGGAGAAGACAGCGCTGGATCTCATGGCCAAGGTCGGGTTGAGCGCTCAGCACGCCCGCCGTTACCCGCACGAATTCAGTGGCGGTCAGCGCCAGCGCATCGGCATTGCCCGAGCGCTGGTGCTCCATCCGGAACTGATTATCGCGGACGAGCCGGTTTCCTCGCTGGATGTTTCCATTCAGGCGCAGATTCTGAATCTGCTGGTGGATTTGAAAAAGGATTTCGGCCTGACCTATCTGTTTGTCTCCCATGATCTCAACGTCATCCGCTTCCTGGCGGACCGCGTGGCGGTCATGTATCTGGGCAAATTGGTGGAACTGGCGCCCAATCCCAGAATGTACGACCAGCCGCTGCATCCCTATACGCGCATGCTGCTTTCGGCGATTCCGTCTTGCGATCCCCGCCGCAAAGAAAAGAAAACAGCCATCCGGGGAGAGGCCGTCGCGGAAAACGACCGGGGATGCGCTTTTCGGAATCGCTGTTCGTACAGGAAGGCGATCTGCTCTGAACAAACGCCCGAGCTGAAAAAAATGGATGAAAGGCATCTTTGCGCCTGCCACCTGGCGGGTTCGATTTAGAGGTGATTTTATGGAGGAAAGAATATGGATTCCGGGTGAGGCCGGCGTGATTGAGGCGCTTATGTCTGCAGCATCGATGGAAAAAGCCGCGGTCATCTGTCATCCTCATTCCCTGATGGGCGGGTCCATGTATAACAATGTCGTCGAGGCGATTCAGAGGGCTTTCGCGGCGGAAAACCATACCACCTTGCGATTCAATTTCCGGGGCGTGGGGGCGAGCGGCGGTCGCTATGACGAGGGCGTCGGCGAGCAGGCGGATCTTCGCGCGGTTTGCGCTTATCTGAAAAAAAGGGGGATCAAAAATCTGATTTTTGCGGGGTATTCCTTCGGCTCGTGGGTGGGATCCAAAGTCATCGCGGCTCAAGACAATCCTTTTGCCTGGAGCTTTTTTGTTTCTCCGCCGATGGATTATTTTGACTTTGACTGGGAGAGCCTCAAGGGGAAGGTGGATTTTATTCTTTGCGGCGATGCCGATTCGTTTTGTGACGCCGGCTTGCTGAAAAATCAGGCGCGCGGGATTAAGGCCGATGTAAAAATCATTTCCGGCGCCGATCATTTTTATGTGGGGAAAGAAAAGGCCTTGATTTCCGTTTTGCGCGAAAAGCTTTGTCGACAGGCGGGTAAAAAAAATTAAAAAAAAACTTGATTTTATGATTCAGTGATGTTATCTAACTAAAAAATTTTATTAGTGTTTGCGAAATAAAAGCAACTGTACAGAAGTTCGGGAAGTAGTTAGTGCTGATCGTTACAAGAAAAAAAAGAACCGCGGAAGATTCTTCTTTTCGAAAGAATTGATGCGGTTTTTTTATTTCTTGTGGAGTTTTAAAAAATTTTAAAGGAGGGTTATAGCTTTGGCAGAAGGAAAGGTAAAGTGGTTTAACGAAAAGAAGGGGTTCGGTTTCATCGAGAATGATGAAGGCGGCGATGTTTTTGTCCATTACAGCGCCATTGTCGGGACAGGTTTTAAAACGCTCTATGAAGGTCAGCGGATTCGGTTCGATATCGAACAGGGCGCCAAAGGTCCCAGCGCGGCAAACGTTCAGCCGTTGTAATTGCAATCAACAAAACTTAACACAAAAAAATGCTCCGGCGACCGGGGCATTTTTTGTTTTTGGGTTTTTCCCGGTTTGGGGGGCGTGGCGGGCAAAATCGTTTTGCCGACGGCACACCGGGAAATTCCAACGCGCAGGCAGCCGTGGAGATATGTCAAAAAATCTTATCGTCATTTTGGGGCCGACCGCTTCCGGAAAAACGCACATGGCGGTCAGACTTGCCCTGGATTTACACGGTGAAATTATATCCGCCGATTCCCGTCAGGTTTATAAGAGAATGGATATCGGAACGGGCAAAGATTTGGATCAATATACGGTTGGCGGGAGAACGGTAAAGTATCATTTGATAGATGTTGTCGAACCGCTGCATGAATTTAATGTCTATGAATTCCAACGGATGTTTTACGGGATTTTCTCAGAGCTTTCGGCGAAACGCGTCACCCCCGTCCTAGTGGGCGGAACGGGGCTGTATCTGGAGTCCGTCCTGCTGGGGTATGACCTGCCCGCCGCCACGGTTGATGAGCCGTTCAGAGAAATACTGGAGCGGCGATCGACAGAGGAACTGCAAAAGGAACTTCTGCACCTCCGGCCTCAGTTGCACAACCGGACCGATCTGGAGGACAGGGAAAGACTGATCCGGGCGATTGAGATTGAGACGGCCAGATTGAAAAAAGCCGAAGCGGAAAGAAGCCGGCCGGACATTGACGCGCTTGTCTTCGGCGTCAAATGCGAACGGGCCGCGTTGCGCGCGCGCATCACGCAGCGATTGAAGGAGAGGCTTTCGCGCGGAATGATTCAAGAGGTGGAGAATCTCCATCGGGAAGGCTTGAGCTGGGAGAGGCTTGAGCGCTTCGGTCTGGAGTACCGGTATATTGCGCAGTATCTGCAGGGAAAATTATCCCTGGCCGAAATGACGGAAAAGCTCAATACCGCCATTCATCAGTTTGCCAAAAGGCAGGAGACATGGTTTCGCCGGATGGAGAAAAGAGGCATTTCCATTATCTGGATATCCCCTCAAGATTATGACGTCATGAAAGAAACGGCCCTGAAATCGCTGTGATGAATAAATCGTCCGTAACTGAAAAATACCTGGAGAGATACTCATCAGGCGGGACGTGGCAGTTGATTTCCCGCGAACCCGGCGAGATTTCGCAGGTCGTGGTGATCCCCGCCTACGCGGAGCGCGACTTTCTTTTCCTGACGCTCGATTCTCTGGCGCGAAACGCCAGATCGTCCCTGGAATATTCTTTGGTGCTGTGTGTCGTCAATAACGGGAAAAACCCGCCTCCCGAGGTCCTCGAGAATAATCTGCAGACCATTCGCTGTCTGGACGCTTTAGTGCGGAGGAAGTCTTTGCGGGTTTTTGGCGGCGAAAAGAAATTACGCGGTCTTCTCGAGGGGCTGGCGGATTCCGAACTGAAGGTGGGATATATCAACGCGGCAACGGCCGAATGTGAGATCCCCGCCGGGACGGGCGGCGTGGGAATGGCCAGGAAAATCGGCATGGATAAGGCGCTGCGTCTGTTGCGGGAAAGTCCGGTTCAGCCCCCGTTGATCATCAGTCTTGACGCCGACAGCCTGGTGGAAAATAATTATCTTTCGGCGGTTCGCAATTTTTTTTCGCCGAAGATTCCATCGGCCGTGGTGGCTTATGCGCACCAAATGCCGGACGATCCGCGTCAGCAGGCGGCGATCATCTCTTATGAAATCTTTCTGCGCTACTGGGTGCTGGGGCTGCAATACGCGGCATCCCCGTGGGCCTTTCATTCCATCGGTTCCACCATGGTCGTCGCGACACCATCCTATGTGGCGGTGCGGGGCATGAATAAAAGGGCGGCGGGGGAGGATTTTTATTTTCTCCAGAAGCTCGCCAAACACGCGCCCATCCACTACATCCGTGAAACCCGCGTTTATCCATCCGCCCGTCCTTCCGAGAGGGTGCCCTTCGGGACAGGGAAAAGAATTCGGAGATTTCTCGCTGGGGATTCGGAGGAGGCATACCTGTTGTATGATCCGCGGATATTTGAAATCATCAAAAGATGGCTGTCTCTGGCGCAGGAGAATCTGTTTCAGCATGAGGATTGTCTGATCACCGGCGCTCACAGAATTCATCCGCAGCTCAAAACGTTTTTAATCGATCATGGATTCCCCCGCGTCTGGTCCCGCATTCGAGGAAACACCAAAGATAAAAAAACTTTTCTCAAACAGTTCAACGATTGGTTTGATGGTTTCAAAACCTTGAAGCTCGTCCATTTCCTCACCCGGACCGTTTACCCGCAAATCAACATGTTTGTCGCCTTGGACGAAATGCTTCATGCTCTTGACAAATCGGATTTTGGAATGCCCAAGGCATCCCAAGTGTCCGAGATAGAAGACCAATTAAGTGTTTTGCGCTATTTGCGCGAAATAACCTAGATTTTCATCTCACAGAGGGATAATTCCCTTGACGGATGAAAGGATTTTACATATAAAACTTGCACAAATTCATATCCTTGAGGAGGAAGTGATGAAAAGCGTAACTCGGAAATGCTGGAGGGTGGTGTTGTTCTTGTGTGTTTTGGGATTGGTCATCGGCTGCTCCAACAACGACCAGAAAAAGCAAGAAACTGCTGTGCCCGCGGTTTCGGAAACTCCGGCTGTCAATAGCGACCAGAATGTTTCAGCGGTTCCGGAATCGCAGCCGCAAGATGCCGCCGCCAGTGTCGACGGCAAGATATTGAAAAAATCGGAGTTGGACAAGAACGTGAATGAGATCATCAAGAAATTCAAAGATAAGATTCCGGCGGATAAAGTGAAAGAGGCGAAGGAGAACGTCAGAAAACAGATGATCAACACCTTTGTGTTAAGAACGCTTTTGTCCAATGAAATTGAAAAAAGGAATATTCAGGCGACCGACCGGGAAATTCAGGCAGCCAAGGATAAAATCAAGGCGAACATTCCCCCAAGCAAAAATGTCGATGAGTTTCTGAAGGAAAACGGCATTACCCGGGAAGAACTGGCGTTCGCCGTCAAGGTGGACAAATTCAGGGACATGGAAACCGCAAACAAGGCCAAACCTTCTTCAAAGGAAATTACCAAGTTTTATAATGAGAACAGGGAAAAGCTTTTTGTGGAACCGGAAGCCGTTCATGTCCGTCACATTCTGGTGGCCGTGAAGGCGGAGGATGACGAAAAAACCAAAGCGCAGAAAAAGGAAAAAATTGAGGGACTGCGCAAGCAATTACTGGCGGGAGCCGATTTTTCGGAGCTGGCACGGAAAAATTCCGATTGCCCCAGCAAGGATGTCGGCGGAGACCTGAATTTCATCCGGAGAGGCCAGACGGTAAAAGAATTCGAAAACGCTGCCTTCTCGCAGGAGAAAAACGCCATCGGGCCGGTTGTCCAGACGGAATACGGCTATCATATCATCCAGGTGTTGGAGCGCAAGCCGGCCAATAAGATCGCTTTGGAAAAAGTCAAAGACAAGATTGCCGCATATCTTGAACAGCAGAAGAAAATGCAGATTTTCAACGATGTGATCAAGAACCTGCAGCAGAATGCGAAAATCATCATTTATTAAATCGCAAAGCAAACGAGTGCCTGTTTATTTAAAACTGTGTTCTGCATCGGGGAAGTTGGAACTTTTCACTTCCCTGATGTAATTTTTGACGGCTTTCTTGATCTCGGTATTCAAGTTGGCGTATTTTTTTACGAACTTCGGCGTGAATTTTTCGCTGACGCCCAGCAAGTCGTTAATCACGAGAACCTGTCCGTCACAATGGACGCCCGCGCCGATGCCGATGGTGGGAATGGTCAGCGAACGGGTGACTTCAGCGGCCAAGCCTTCCGGAATACATTCCAACACCAGGGAGAAGGCGCCCGCGTCTTCTATGGCTTTGGCGTCTCGCAAGAGTTTTTGCGCCGCGTCCTCTTTTTTACCCTGAACCTTGTATCCGCCCAGCTGATGAATGGATTGTGGCGTCAAACCGAGATGAGCCATAACCGGGATGCCCGCTGACGTTATTTTGCGGATGGTTTCGCCCACCTCCTGGCCTCCTTCGAGTTTCACGGCCTGGGCGTTGGCTTCTTTCAGAAACCTCCCCGCGTTGTTTAAAGCGGTTTCCGGAGATGATTGGTAGGACATAAAAGGCATATCGGCAACGATTAGGGCCCGGCTTGCGCCGCGCGAAACGGCCTTGGTGTGGTGCAGCATTTCTTCCATCGTGACAGGCAGGGTTGTGTCGTAACCCAAAACGACGTTTCCCAGAGAATCACCGACCAAAAGAATATCAATTTCACATTCATCCAATAGAGACGCGATGGCAAAATCGTAAGCCGTGAGCATGGATATTTTTTCGCCCGTCTCTTTCATCTTTCTGATGTCGAGAATCGTTTTACGCGTTATTTTATTCTGGGTGCTCATCTTTCACTCCTTTCAGGATGGCGTTCATTTTTTTTGCGTCAGAGTTTTTCAACGTTCCTTTTTTTTGCGCGATTTTGACGGTTGTTAACCCCAAAACGCGATACAATGCAGAAAATTGAGGCGTTGTTTTTCGGATGGAAGCGATGTGTTTCTTGACGGTGCCCAAATCGCCCCGGGCAATGGGGCCTGTCAAGGAAAAGGTTGCTCCGGCATGTTCGATGTTGCTGAGGCTTCCATAGACCAGCGGCAGGTAAGCTTTTTGAGCATCCTTTGCTGGTATGCCGATGGACTGATAGATGGATTCAACCGTGTTCATGAGTGCGACAAGGTAATTGGACGCGAAACAGGCGGCGGCGTGATAGAGGGGTTTTTGTTCGGGAGCAATCAATAAAGGAACGCCCTTCAAAGCTCGGACGAGTTTCTTGGCCAATCCAAGCGCTTCCCTGTCTGCGGTAATGCCGAAACAGCTTCCGGGAATGATTTGAATGGCCTGATCGATGGAGGAAAAACTCTGCAGGGGGTGAATGCAGGCGACTGCGGCTCCCTGTTTTCTGGCGTCATCGAGCAGATCAAGACCGCCCGCACCGCTCATGTGAATGACAAATTTCCCTTTCAGGGGCCGGCCGCAAGATATTTCAGAGCAAACGGCGGAAATAGTATCATCCGGCGTTGTGATGATAATGGCGTCTGCTTGCCGGATGACATGTCGGGAGGAACGAAGCGCCGCGCATCCCAGGTAGGCTTTGGCCCTTTTCCTCGCCAGGAGTGATTTATCGGCGACGCCGACGATTCTGAAGCCGCTTTTTTTCAGCAGACACCCCATGGCGGTTCCCACCATGCCGGCGCCGATAATGGAGAAATTTTGGATGCCTTTGTTGCTCATTTTCAAACCGCCGGTCTTTTTAATTTACGCCGGCTGATGATTTTGCGCCCACCGCAATCCTGTGAATAAAAAAGGCCTTCCGCTCCATGGAAGACCCCTGTTCGGCTTTGTTTCTCCAGTAAACCGTCTCAGTCGATACAAGATCCAAGCGGCGATTTTTGTTTAACACTAGAGCCAATAGGAGTCAACTTTTTTCTTCAAACCGTCTTGTGTTTATTCCATCAGTTCGGTATAGTGCGTCGGGGTCATTTTGTGAAAAAAATTGATTTGATGATATTTGATTTGGACGGAACGCTTGCGGCCACGGGGCAGGATTTGGTCAATAGTGTTAATTATGCTTTAAGATCAATAGGCTTACAGGAAAAACCCGCCGCGGATATTATCGCTTGCGTGGGAGACGGCGTGACGAAACTGATGGAAAGAGCACTGGGAGCGGATAACCACCGGCATCTTAAGGAAGCGCTTAATATTTTTTCAGACCATTACGGGACACATCTGCTGGACAACACCTTTCTCTATCCGGGCGTGGAAGAGGTGTTGCTGAAATTTTCTGAGACCAAAAAGGTTATCTTGACCAACAAGCGTTATGATTATTCTCTGGCCCTTGTCCGCGGATTGGGAATCGAAAAATATTTTCTGGAAATTATCGGAGCGGATTCCATGCCTTTTTTGAAACCCGACCGAAGACAGGTGGAATATTTGTTGGATAAATACAGGGCCCGCAGGGAAAACACGGTGATGATCGGAGACGGGGGAAACGACATCCTCGCGGCCAAGAATTCCGGCATTTTGAGCCTGGTCCTTTTAAACGGACTGGGGGACCGAAACACGCTTCGGAAAATGAATGCGGATTATTATTGCGAAGATATCAGAGAAATCATTGCTTTATTTGAAGGGTCATGCGCGGAAAAGTAACCAGAACGATTGAAAAGCACAGATTGCTCAACCGCGGCGAAACGGTTGTTGCGGCGCTTTCGGGCGGCCCGGATTCCGTGGCGCTCCTGGCGGTTTTAGTCTCGCTGGCCCGTCCTTGGTCATTGAAGATCATCGCCGCACATTTCAACCACGGATTGCGCGGAAAGGAATCCGACGCGGATGAAAATTTCTGCAGGACGCTGGCCGGAGAATTGGGCGTCACTTTCGTTTCGGGCAGCATGGGAAAAACCAAGGCGGAAAAAGGGATTTCGCCGGAAGATTTTTACCGGAGGAAGCGGTACGATTTTTTGAACAAAATCGCGCGCGAGCAGGCGGCGCAAAAAATAGCGCTGGGCCACACGCTCAATGATCAGGCCGAAACCGTTCTGCTCAATCTGCTGCGCGGCGCCGGACGGGAGGGACTCCAGGGCATTTTGCCCCTGCGGGAAGAAAGGTATATCCGTCCGCTGATTGAAGTGTCGAGGCGGGAGGTGGAAGCCTTTTTGAAGAAAAAAGGCCTTGCGTTTCGCCGCGACAGCTCCAACAAAAACAGAAAATATCTGCGCAACCGGATTCGATTGGAATTAATCCCGTATTTGAAAAAGCGATACAATCCGCGCATAGAAGAAAATCTTGCGCGGCTGGCCGCCGTCTTGAGAAGTGAGGAAACATTGATCAGCCGTTGGACGGATCGCGCCATGCGGTCGCGCCATATTCAGCGCGCCAAATCCAAGGTTGTCGTGAAGGCCGACTATTTAAAGTCTCTTTCGGAAGCCGTTCGTCTGAGAGTGCTGAAAAAAATTCTGGAAGGTTTCAGTTCCTCGGCAAAGGGTATTGCCTTTGCTCACGTGCAATCGCTGGATCGTCTGGCGCTGAAGAACGAATCCGGAAAAAGCATTACGCTTCCTTTTGGCATCGAAGCCCGATGCGAATACGGCGCGATTGTCGTGGAACAAAAAAAATCCCGAGGCGGAACAACACCCTTTGCCTATCCGTTGAAGGTTCCCTGTTCCCTTTACGTCCGGGAGAGGAATTGTGTGGTACGGCTCAGAACCGTCCCCAAAAAAAAGGTTGATTTTTCTTCCCGCGGACATATTTATTTTGACCGCGACGCTGTCCGGGGGACGCTGGTGATACGTAATCGACGGGAAGGAGACTGGTTTGAACCCCTCGGGATGACGGGCAGAAAAAAAATAAAAAAACTGCTGATGGATCGGAAAATTCCCAGGGAAAAGCGCGATGACATTCTGCTTCTGGCCGATGACGTCTCCGTCATTTGGATTGAGAACCTTCATTTGAGTGAAAGGGTGAAAATCACGGAAAAAACCAAAAAGGTCTTGGAACTGAAAATAAAAGGGATCGTCGCGGCCTAGTTTTTCGGTCAGCAGAAAATATTTGAGTTCGGTGCAATATTATTATAAAGAAAAAACCATAAAGCTTTAAAAAGGAGAAACCTATTGAATCAATTTCAGAAAAATATCGCGCTTGTCCTAACCGTGGCGCTGGTTTTTTTGCTTGTCTGGCAGCTTTTCAATCAGCCCGCGATTGGCACAAAAGAGATTATCTATACAGACTTGCTCACCTTTCTGGAAAAGGGTGAAATAAAAGAGGTGGTCATTCAAGGCGAAAGCATCACCGGAAAATTCACCAACGGCAACGCCTTCAAGACCTACGCGCCCAAGGACGACCAGCTGGTGGAACAGCTCAAACAGAAAGGCGTAAAGATCACAGCCAAGCCGACGGAAGAATCGCCATGGCTGACGGTTCTGATATCCTGGTTTCCGATGATTCTTCTGATTGGCATCTGGATATTCTTCATGCGGCAAATGCAGGCCGGCGGTGGCAAGGCAATGGCCTTCGGCAAGAGCAGGGCGCGGTTGATTACCGACCGGTCCAAACGGGTGACGTTCGCCGACGTGGCCGGCATTGATGAGGCCAAAGCGGAACTCGAAGAGGTCATCGATTTCTTAAGGGATCCGAAAAAGTACACGAAACTGGGCGGAAGAATTCCCAAAGGGCTGCTGTTGGTCGGCCCTCCCGGAACGGGCAAAACCCTGTTGGCGCGCGCCATCGCGGGAGAAGCCGAAGTTCCCTTTTTGACCATCAGCGGTTCGGATTTTGTGGAAATGTTCGTCGGTGTTGGGGCGTCGCGGGTCCGCGATTTGTTCAGCCAGGCCAAGAAGAACGCACCCTGCATCATTTTTATTGATGAGATCGACGCGGTTGGACGTCATCGCGGCGCGGGACTCGGCGGCGGCCATGACGAAAGAGAGCAGACGCTCAATCAGCTGCTGGTGGAAATGGACGGATTCGAATCCAACGAGGGCGTGATTCTGATTTCCGCGACCAACCGTCCGGATGTTTTGGATCCCGCACTGTTGAGACCGGGACGTTTCGACCGGCAGGTCGTCGTTCCTCTGCCGGACGTCAAAGGCCGGGAAAAGATCTTTCAGGTGCACACCCGCAAGACGCCGCTGGCCGATGACGTTGATTTGACTGTGCTGGCCAGAGGAACGCCGGGAACGTCAGGCGCGGATATTGAAAACCTCATCAATGAAGCCGTGCTCAATGCCGCCCGTCTGAATAAGGACAAGGTCTCCATGAGTGATTTCGAGTTTGCCAAAGATAAAATTTTGATGGGTTCGGAAAGGAAGAGCATGGTGATCAGCGACGAGGAGAAAAGAAGCACCTCCTATCACGAGATGGGACACGCGTTGGTCGCGCGCCTTTTGCCGGGCACGGATCCTATCCACAAGGTCACCATTATTCCCCGGGGAAGGGCGTTGGGTCTGACCCAGCAGTTGCCGATAGACGAAAAGCATACCTATTCGCAGAACTATCTCGAAAACAATATTTCCATTCTGCTGGGAGGAAGGGCGGCCGAGGAGATCGTGCTTCATGATTTTACGACGGGCGCGGGCAATGACATAGAACGCGCCACCGCGCTGGCCAGAAAAATGGTGTGCGAATGGGGCATGAGCCAGCTCGGACCCTTGAGTTACGGCAAGAAAGAAGAGCAGATTTTTCTGGGCAGGGAGTTTGCGACGCACAAGGATTACAGCGAGGAAACGGCGAAAAACATTGATGCGGAAGTTCTGGCCATCGTTACGAGAAATTATGAGCGGGCTAAAAAAATCCTGACGGACAATCTCGAAACCCTGCACAAACTGGCCGCTGAACTTTTGGAAAAAGAAGTGCTAAGCGGCGTGGAATTGGACGCGCTTATCGGCGAGGCGCTGCCCCAAGCGCACCGGACCGAGCCGGCATTGACTGCGTGATGGTGGTGCTTTTTCGTGAAGATTCTTTCCATCGGAAGCCCTGAAGAAGCCAAAGACATCTTGAAGAAAATCGGAGTTGATTCCTATGGCGTCGGCTCGATGGCGCCCAAAACGCTTCATCTCAATATTCTTTTGGAATCCCAGCCGTGCAAAGTCGCCAATATCATCAAGCAGGAAATGCTGTCTCTGGGAGGAGATGCGGCCATTGCTCGGGGGAGCGTCGCCTGCAGCGTTGAAGCCAGCGACATCCTGATCATGGGGACGGAAAAGCAGATCGGCCAATTGTCGAAAAAACTGAGAAATCAGCCTTTTGGTTTGAAAAAGATCGCCGAGGATCTGTCGCAGGCGATAAACAATCTGCATGTGAAAAAATATGTTTTTCGGACATCCAGGCGGAAAATGATCCTGGGCGAACGGACACTGATCATGGGTATTCTCAATGTCACGCCGGATTCATTTTCCGATGGGGGAATGTTTTCCGATACCGACAGGGCGGTCAAGCAGGCGCTGAAAATGGAGGAGGAGGGCGCGGATATCATCGATATCGGCGGAGAATCCACCCGTCCGGGTTCCAAACCGGTTCCGGCACGGGTCGAATTGCAACGGGTGCTGCCGGTCATTGAAGCGCTGAGCCGTAAAATCAAGATTCCGATATCCATCGATACTCAGAAGGCCCAAGTCGCACGCAGGGCCGTGGAGGCCGGCGCCGAAATCATCAATGACATCAGTGCACTCAACACTGACAAAAAAATGGGCCGGACCGCCGGGGAAACGGGGGCGGGTCTGGTTCTGATGCACATGAGGGGCCGGCCGGACAATATGCAAAAAGGGGATCTTACCTACGGTAATCTTCTCGGTGAAATTGCCGAGTATTTACAGAAAAGCGTTCAGACAGCGCTGAAGGCGGGGGTGGAAAAGGATAAAATAATCCTCGATCCCGGAATCGGCTTCGGAAAGACCTTTGAGGACAACTACAAACTTATTAAAAACCTGTCGCAATTGAAAACATTGGGATTGCCTTTGCTCGTCGGACCGTCGCGCAAATCATTCATCGGAAAAATCACGGGGGGCGAGCCCCGGGAAAGACTCGAAGGCACGGCAGCCGCCGTTGCGGCGGCCATCATGAACGGCTGTCACATCGTCCGGGTTCACGACGTCGCAGTGATGAAAAAAGTTGCCGCGGTGACGGATGCCATCGTCAGGGCGTAAGCGGAGCGTGATCATGATTTGCGGCGTCGGAATCGATTTGGTGGATATTCAGCGGATTCGGAAAATCATCCAGAGATGGGACGTTGCCTTTTTGAAAAAAATATTTTCCGCGGATGAGATCGCCTATTGTAAAAAACACGCGCTGTCCGCCGTTCATTTCGGGGCAAGATTTGCCGCCAAGGAATCTTTTCTCAAAGCTCTGGGCATGGGTTTGGGGGACGGTATCCGGCTGGCCGAGATCGAAGTCGTCAATGATGAAACCGGCAAGCCCGCGTTGAAACTTCACGGGGCGGCCCGCGAACAAATCCGGAAAAGAAAAATTCAGAAGGTCCATTTGAGTTTGACGCACACCAAGGAATATGCCGTTGCCGTTGTCCTGCTGGAAAGCAAATGAAGCGACTGTTTTGAAAGTCATGCGACAGAAAATGATGGAGATCACCATACGAACAACAAGCGCCGAACAGACAGAAAGCGTTGGGCGCTTCATCGGTGAAAGACTGACCGAAGGGGATGTGGTGGCCCTTTCGGGGGAACTGGGCGCGGGAAAAACTTGCTTTGCCTCTGGGTTGGCCAAGGGGTTGGGCGTTGATGAGCGATATCGGATTACCAGCCCCACATTTACCTTGATCAATGAGTATCCCGGCCGATGCCGGTTCTTTCATTTTGATGTTTACCGTCTCCGTCATGCGGGTGAATTGGAGGATTTGGGATATGAGGAATATTTTGGCGGCCGTGGGGTTGTGGTCATCGAATGGGCTGAAAAAATAGCCCAATGGCTGCCTCCCAACACGCTTTTTATCAAATTGGAATACATTGATGAACATACAAGAAATCTTGTTGTCAAAGGAAGCCAAAATGTATTAAAGGAATTGCAGAAAGTTTTTCCAGGGAGGTAATTTAGATGGCTTTGATAGTGCAGAAGTTCGGCGGAACTTCGGTGGCGGACATCGATAAAATTAAAAACGTGGCTCAAAAGGCCATACGTGAAAAGAAAGCCGGCAACAAGGTTGTGGTGGTGTTGTCCGCCATGGCGGGAGAAACCGACCGGCTGATCGCCTTGGCGCACAAGGCGGCGGACTCTCCGGACCCGCGGGAGTATGACTCGCTGATCTCGACGGGTGAACAGGTAACCGTCACCCTGTTGTCCATTGTTTTGAATTCTATGGGCCATCCGGCGAGATCGTTTTTAGGATTCCAGGTCAAGATCCTGACGGACAAGGCTTACAAGAAAGCGCGCATCGTTTCCATTGATACCGAAGAGATTAAAAAGGAGCTCAAAAAAGGCCGGATCGTCGTTGTGGCCGGATTTCAGGGCGTGGATGACGATAACAACATCACCACGCTCGGGCGAGGCGGTTCGGACACCAGCGCCGTGGCCCTTGCCGCCGCGCTGAAAGCGGATCAGTGCGATATTTACACGGATGTGGACGGCGTTTACACCACCGATCCCAATGTCTGCGACAAAGCCAGAAGATTGGATAAGATATCCTATGACGAAATGCTGGAGATGGCGATGACGGGAGCGAAGGTGCTGCAGCCGAGATCCGTGGAAATGGCGAAAAAATACAACGTGCCCGTTTACGTCAAATCAACTTTTTCTGAAGAGGGAGGAACTCTCGTGACCAAGGAGGATAAAGACATGGAAAAAGAAGTGGTGTCAGGGATTACCTATGATCGTGATCAGGCGAAAATAACGGTGGTGCATGTTCCGGACAAACCGGGCATCGCGGCGGCCCTGTTTACGCCTTTGTCGGAACAGAACATCAGCGTGGATATGATCATTCAAAACGCCAGCCTCGAGGGGCATACCGATTTGACCTTTACGGTATCGAAAAAAGATCTGAAGGATGCGCAAAAAATTGTCAACAGCGCGGCCAAAAAAATCGGCGCCAAAAAAGTGGAAGTGGATGACGACGTGGCCAAGATATCCATCATCGGCGTGGGCATGGCCAGTCATTCCGGCGTTGCGGCAACCATGTTCAAGACCCTGGCGGATGAGGGCATCAACATCATGATGATCAGCACGTCGGAAATAAAAATTTCCTGCGTGATTCAGAGAAAGTACACGGAACTTGCCGTGACCGTTTTGCACAACGCTTTCGGTCTGGAAAAGAAAAAGTAATCCATGAGCATCGGCGAGCGTCAGGTCAGAGGGGTAATCGCATTGAGTCTCATGATGGCGGTTGCCCCTTTTTTCGTTTTCCTGACGAACCGGCTGTTGCCGGACGCGGCGCCCGCGATGGCCGACCGCTATCAGAAAAGCCTTGCCGTCGAGATTGCCGAACCTTCGCCGAAGGCGGGCATTTATTTTGTTGCTCCGCAGACCGGCGCCCGTGAATTTTTAAAATCGCTGCGTGCCGGAAACTCCTTGTCTCGTGATTTCCCGCTCCAAACGGGAATGAAAATCATCCTGCCGGATCCGGAACGTTCTGACAACATTGTCATCGGGGAAATGGATGCGGCCCGAAAACTGGCTTTGGGTCTGCCCGTCAACATCAACCGCGCTTCTGCGGAAGATTTGATGATGGTCAGGGGCGTCGGCGAAAAAACGGCGGCCAAAATATTGGCATTGCGCGCGCGCAAGGGAAAATTTGAGCGGATGGAAGAATTGACGGAAATTCCCGGCATCAAGGAAAAAAAGCTTGCCGAATTGAAAAAATATCTTTTTTGTCCATGAAACTACTGCATGGCGAATTCCCGGTAGAATTGTTTGACGCGCCTGACGTAATTTTGGGTTTCCCGATACGGGGGGATGTTGTAGTTGTAACGGGCGACGGCTTTTTCACCGGCATTGTATGCGGCGAGCGCCAAATCAAGATCGCCACGGTAGGTCTTGAGAAGATAACGGAGATAGCGCGAACCGCCTTCAATGTTTTTTTCAGGGTGGAAACTGTCCTTGACATTGAGTTCCGCGGCGGTAGCTGGCATCAATTGCATCAATCCCTGCGCCCCGACGGGCGAAATCGCCCTGTGGTTAAAATTGGACTCCGCTTTGATGATGGCTTTGATCAGGGCGGGATCCAGCTTGAATTTTTCCGCCGCTTGGAAAATCAGCTGATCGTATTTTTGGGTATCCAAGCGGGGACTGAAAAGGACTCTCTTTTCCCTTAAGACAACAACGTATTTCGCCTTGGGATCCGACGGCACATTTGTCAGGTGCAAAACGCCTTCGCTGTCCTCGTATTTGTAAATGTCCGCGTCTATCGGACTTTCCGAAACAGCGATCAGCGCAAGAGCCAATGTCGCGGCGGCGAAATATTTTCTTATCCCACTCTTTTGTGTTAAAAATTTCATGTTTTGAATATTACTTCATCGGCGCGTTGAGTTCAATATCTATTTTGCTCGGGAAAATCGGATGCTGTCTTTCCCGTGTGGCCGTCGAAAGCGTTTTCAAATCGTCATTCCTCCGTCAACGGCAAGCACCTGTCCCGTGACATAACTGGAGGCGTCCGAGGCCAGATAAATCACCGCGCCGACCATTTCCTCCGGCTCCGCCGGTCTGCCCAGAGGCGTCCGGCTCATGGCGACATTGAGAATATCCTGATTTTTCCAGAGCGCTTCACTGAAACGCGTTTTGGTCAGTCCCGGAGCGATGGCGTTGACCCGGATGTTGTAGATCGCCCATTGCTGGGCCATGACCTTGGTGGCCATGATGACGGCGGCCTTGCTGATGGAATAGACCGGAAGAATGTCGGGCGTGATGCCGGCGACGGAAGCCACGTTGATGATTTTCCCGCCGCCCCTTTCTTTCATGAGCTTGGCCACGGTCTGGCTCAAGAAGAAAAGCCCCTTGAGATTCAGGTTCATAATGGCATCCCAGGCGCGGTCGTCAATGTCGATGGCGGAGGCCATGGAAGGATTGGTCGCCGCGTTGTTGATCAGAATATCAATGCGGCCGAAGGCCTGCTTGGTTTGATCAACGAGCGGTCCGATTTCTTCGAGCCTTCCGATATGCGCGGGCACGGCGAGACATTTTTTCCCGGTTTGTCTTATTTCGCCGGCGACCCTTTCCAGGTCATCTTTTTTCCGGCTGGCGATGACGACATCGGCGCCGGATTGCGCCAGACCGAGGGCAATGGCCCTGCCGATGCCTCTGCTTGCGCCGGTGATGAGTGCCACTTTGTTTTCCAATGACAAGTTCATGATTTGCCTCCCTCGAAAATTTTACAGGCAGGGATCGCCCTGCGGATAGATTTTGAGAAAAAGTTCTTTTTCCTTTTGACGCATCCGGAGGGATTCCCTCCGGCTGGTGTTCTCGTGATTGTATCCCAGCAAATGCAGGATGCCGTGAATCAGCAGATAGACGATTTCCTGCTCGGTTGTCCAGCGCGCTTTCGCGGCATCCCGCTGCGCGGTGTCCACGGAAATGACGACGTCTCCCAGAAGGTCGGGATTGATGTCGCCACAGTCGCCCTCCTGCAGGGAAAAGGAAAGCACGTTGGTCGGCTTGTCTTTTCCGAGATAGCGTTTGTTCAGCGTCCTGATTGTTTCATCATCGACCAGCGAAATGGAAATTTCCTTCCCGGCGGCGTCAAGCTCTTTTAAAACGCGGGATGCCATGCCGCGGAGCCGTCGTCGGTCGATTTTAACTCTGGATTGCCTGTTTTCTATCTGGATGTTCATGGTTGGTGTCTTTCTTGCCGTTGGACTCTTTGGGCGCGGTTTCCGGATAATCGACTCGGTGATGGAAAATTCCCGTCAGAATCTTTATGAAGGCTTCCGCGATGGTATTGAGATTGCTCAGCGTCAGTTCGCATTCATCGAGCTGTCCGTCCATGTAAATGGCTTCGATCCTTTCCCGCACCAGCGACCGGATTCTTGCCGGCGTGGGATGAGTGAGCGTGCGCGAAGAAGCCTCCACCACATCGCCCAGCATGACCAGCCCCGCCTCCTTGGTTTGCGGCTTGGGGCCGGGATAACGGAAATCGGTCTCCGGCAGAGACCGGATCGACTCGTCCTTGTCCTTCTTGGCCTTGTCGTAAAAGTAGCTCACGAGACTGGTTCCGTGATGCTGGCGGATGATGTTGATGATGGGCCGTCCCAGTTTCGCCTTGGCGGCAATTTCACAGCCGTCCTTGACGTGGGAAATAATGATCAAACTGCTCATTTTTGGAGAAAGCTTATCATGCTTGTTTTCCGAAGAGGTCTGGTTTTCGATGAAATACAGCGGCTTGTTCAATTTCCCGATGTCGTGGTAATAGGCGCTGACCTTTGCCAGAAGCGCGTTGGCCCCGATGGCTTCCGCGGCGGCTTCCACGAGGGAAGAAACGATGATGCTGTGGTGATAGGTGCCCGGCGCTTCGATGATCATTTTCTGGAACAGCGGCTGGTTGAGATTGGCCAGCTCCAGCAGTTTGATATCGGTGATGAAACCGAAAAGACTTTCGAAAACCGGCGTGACGCCGGCGACGATGATCCCCGTTAAAATGCCGCCGCCGAAGCCCATGACCAGTTGGGGCGGCAAATCGTTGAATAAATTTCCTGTTGCGAGATTCAGGCAGAAAATGGCCACCATATTGATCAGTCCCAGAAACAGGCCGATCTTGAGAAAAACGGAACGTTGGCGGATGCGCACGATTTGATAGGACGCGGCAACGGACCCCATAAAGGAAAACAGCGGAAAAGTAATTTTTTCATCAAAGATAAAGCCGATGAGAAAAGACGTCAGCGCGCTGATAATCAGCGCGACATTTCGGTTGATCAGAATGGCAATGGTCATGGCGCCGAAGGCAAAGGGGATGGCGTAGTAGCAGGCGTCTGTCGGGATGGCGGGAAAAGAACGATTGACGGCCTGGGCGATGAAAATTCCCGCTTTGATGAGAATGATTTGCATCAGGGCGATTATGCCGAAGACCAGCAGATCCAGGTTTGAACGGGTCGTGGTTTTGCTCCAGTTTCTCGTGCGCCAAAGGTAAAGGGCGACGGAAAGGAAAAGTGTCGTCAGGAAGAAGCCCAGCAGCGTGGCGTACCTGGCAAATTTATTTTCCCGGGAAGATTGCAAAAAGGCGTTTAATTTGGCCAGTTCCAGATAGCCTATTTTTTCTCCTTCCCGCACGATCATTTCGTTTTTCTGCACGCGGAAGAAGGAGGGATTGTTCTCATCGATGACGGCCAGCTTGCTTTTTTGTGTTTCGACTTTGTTGAAGATCAGGTTGGGTTCAATCATCTTCCTGGTCAAGGAGAATGCCGCTTCTTTTATCGCGTCGGGCTGATCGCTGAAAACCATATTGACGGTTTTTTGCAGCGGCTCATCGATTTCGTTGATGTTGACCAGAGAAGCCGTGCCGGTCAATTCTTCCTTGATTTGGGTTTTCAAATTCCGGATGACGATGCCCTTTTCTTTTTCGGTTTTGCCGAAGGTGTCGGAAGTGACAAAGCGGTTTTCATAGAAAGAGTCCAGCGCCAGGGCGAGCTTTTCCATCAAATCATCGGAGAAACGGTTTTCGCTGAAGATATAAAATTCTTCCGAACTCAGATAGATTCCCAGGGAAGCTTCCAGCATTTTTTTTGTGGTCTGCAATTCCTTGAGACTGCTTTCTGTGCCGTCTTGATTTGTCAGCCGCGCCGCCGCGCTGGAAAACGCTTTGGTGAGCTTTACCTTGATGTTTCGGGAAACGTCGCTGTCGTAATCATAGACCGGTTTAACATTTTCTGCGTCTTCAATTTTTTTTCTTTCCACCGCCTGTTTGTCTTCGACCAGGAAAGCATGATCGGCTTTGACGTTTTTGGGCGCGATCATGCCCAGCATGTACTTGGGTTCGGAAATGTTGACTTCCGGCGCCATGATCAGGGCCAGAATGAGGCACAGGCCAATGGCGATAATCCACCTCTGAACAAGGCTGTTTTTGAGAAAATCAAATGAGGGGCGGCTTTCCTTCGGCAGCGTCTGAAGAAATTTTATCACTTTTTCTCTGAAAGCATTCATTGATTCCATCTTCATCAATTGGTGCCGGGAGATTTTTGCTTTTCCAAACGGGCGTAGGCCTTGATAATATCCTGAACCAGCGGATGTCTGATGACATCGATTTCGGAAAAATAGGCGAAACGGATGTTTTCAATTTTTTTCAGAATCTTTTCCGCTTCAATCAGGCCGGAGATTTTGTCCGTGGGCAGGTCGACCTGCGTGATATCGCCGGTAATGACGGCTTTTGAGTTGAAACCCAGCCGGGTAAGAAACATTTTCATCTGTTCGGAAGTTGTGTTTTGCGCTTCGTCGAGGATGACAAAGGAGTCATTGAGCGTTCTTCCCCGCATGAACGCCAGCGGCGCCACCTCGATGAGTCCCTTGCCGATGAGGGCGGATGCTCTTTCCATGTCAATCATGTCGTAAAGCGCGTCGTATAAAGGACGGAGATAGGGATTGACTTTTTCCGCCAGATCGCCCGGTAAAAAACCCAGCCGCTCGCCTGCTTCCACCGCGGGTCGGGCCAGAATGATCCGGTGAACCTTTTTCTCGAGCAGCCAGGATACCGCCATGGCCATGGCCAGGTAGGTTTTTCCCGTGCCCGCCGGACCGATGGCAAACACCATATCGAAATTTCTCATATAATCAATGTAGAGGCGCTGCGCGATGCTTTTGGGGGTGATCACCCTTTTCGTGGAGGAGATGAAAACCGTATCCAGAAAAATACTGGCCAATTTATAATTGATGTCTTCCGAGAGGATCCGGTGAGCGTAGTCAATGTCGGAGGGTTGGATATGCCAGCCCTTTTCCATGATGGCGTAGAGCTGCTGGAGCAGGGCGCTGACCTTCCGGACACCGTCGTTTTCGCCGGAGACCGTAATGTTGTTCCCCCACGCTTTGACCTTGACCGGTTCCAGATTTTCAATCAATTTGAGATGTTTGTCATGCTCGCCGCAGAGATTCTTGAGCAACGAGTGGTTGGGAAAAGAAATTCTCTCCACGTCCGAGCTTTCACTTACTTGTTTCAAAAATTACCAGCCTCTAATCTAAAATGATCAGTGATATCTGATTATTAGCTCTTTTTTTCATCCGGTTCAATCCGTGATTTACGGTCAATTTCTATCACGTTGACCAATTCAATGCAATAGATATTGAAGGCTTCCAAAATCAACAGCCGGACTTGCTTGCCCGGTTCATCCTCCAGGGTCAATAGGGCGAATGAACTATTCCCGAAGAAATAAGTAGGCGAAAACTTTTGCGTTTTCAATGATATCGGCCACAGAGCAGTGTTCGTCGGGCTGATGGGCGGTCTGAAGGGTTTTCGACCAGACGGCGGCCTGGTAATTTTGCCTGCGCAGATACGCCGCCAGCGTGCCGGCCCCCACCCCTCCGGCGAACGGCTTGACGCCGTAAACCTTTGCGATGGCTTCCTCAAGCGCCCGGACGACCGGCGCGTCCGCCGGCGTCGCTTTGGGCGCCTGCAGGTAATGCACCGGCGTTATTTCCACGCGCACGCCGAAGCGCTTTTCGATTTTTCCGGCGATCCGCTTGATTGCCTTCATCACGTCCGTCAGACGGTAGCAGGGCAGGACGCGACAGTCCATGTAGAAAACGTCCTCGCCCGGTATCGTGTTGATGTTTTCCACGTTGGATTCTTTTTTGGTCGGTTCGAATGTGCTTTGCGGCGGGTCGAACAAGCGGTCGGTTTTCGGAAAGAACTTTTTTAATTGGGACAGTTCGGTCACCAGATGCGAAGCGGCGACAAAAGCGTTTTTTCCCAGATGCGGGTTGCTGCCATGACATTGTTTGCCCGTCGTTTTGAACTTCAGCCAGAGCATGCTCTTTTCGGTGATTTCAATCAGCGTTCCCTGCGGATTGCCGGAATCGGGAATCACAATCATATCCCTTCTTCCGATGGGATTGTTCGGCGAATTGACCAGATGGTAGAGTCCTTTCTTTCCCGAAGTTTCCTCGTCGGCGACGAACCCCAGGCCGATGGAATAATGGGGAGTGATGCCCTCGTCCAGAATGGCCCTGGCGGCGAAAATGGAGGCCACCATGTCCTGCTGATTGTCTTCGACGCCCCGTCCGAAAATCTTTCCTTTTTTGACGTAGGCTTTATAGGGACTGTCGCTCCACAAGTTCAGTTCGCCCGGCGGCACGATGTCCAGATGGGTGATGATCCAGACAAATTGCGGCTTGCGCCCGTTGATTTTGACGACAAGGTTCGGCCGGATTTTCGAAGGAACCCGGTCATCGGGCGCGTCGAAACGGAAGATCTTTGGGAACCCAAATTTCACGAGGCGCTCCTCCAGAAGCTTTGCCTTGAGAAATTCGCCTTCGCCGCCGTTTTCTGGCCCGATGGCCGGCGCGGCACACAGCGCCGTCTGCAGTTCAATCATGTCCTTCCGGTACGAATGAATTCGTCTCTCCACGCGCTTGAAAAGTTTCTCGTCAATCATAACGCTCCTTTGAATTTAATATTCAGGGGTGATGAAAACATATTGATCGGAAGGCTTTCCTTCCAGAAAATTTTTGGAGTCGCCCAAAATCAAAACCGTGTTTTGAGTGCTGAAATACCGACGCGCTGCTTCGGCAAGATCCGCCACGGTGACCTTTTCGATTCTCTCGCGGAAACGCGGCAGAAAATCGGATGGCAGATGGTCATAGTCCGCGTTCATGATCTGCCAGACGATATCCTGCGGCGTGGTGAAGGAAAAAATGAAACCGTTGTTGATGGATTTTTTCGCCCAGACCAGCTCCTGTTCGCTGACGCTTGAGCCGATGCTTTCAACAACGGAATTCATCAGGCCGAGTGCCCGGAGGGTGGAAGGGGTTTTGGTCAGCGCGTAGACGCCGAACACGCCGAAAGAGGGATAGGCCTGATAAAAACTGCCCGCGCTGTAGGCCAGACCCTCATCGTTGCGCACCAGGCTCTGAATTCTGGAAGGGAACCCCCCGCTGCCGATGATAAAATCCAGGACGGTGAAGGCATAAAAATCCTCGTCTGTCTTTGCGGGGCCCAGCCGACCGGCCACGACGGTGGATTGGGGGATTTCCTTGGACACGATAAAGAGGCCTTCCCGGGGGCTCTTCGGCGGCGGCGGAAAAGTCATGGTCTTGCCCTCCGCCCTCCAGCCGCCGAAATATTTTTTGATCAGGGCCTTCGCCTTTTCGGAAGAAATATCGCCGCTGACGGCGAACATGATGTTTTCGGGCCGGAAGAAGATGCGGTGAAAATCCGCCAGGTCTTCGCGGCTGATTTTTTTGATGGACGCCGAGGAGGCGAAACGTCCGCGGTCGTCACCGTCATAGACAAGGCGGAGGAATTCCCGGAAAGCCAGCTTTTGGGGATTATCGCGGAGCCTGCGGAGTTCCTCTTCCTTCAACTGCCTGGCCAGTTCGATTTTTTCCCGCTCAAAAATCGGGTGAATCATGATTTCCGAGAGCAGCTCCAGTCCCTTTTCAAAATCTTCGCTCAACACGGAAAAATTCACCTGGACGGATTCTTTGGAAACAGTAAACGCGACGGTCGCCGCCATGTCGTCAAGCAGATTGTCCATCTGCGCGCTGGTATATTTTTCGGTGCCGCCGGTTCTCATCACGTAGGCGGTCAACTCCGCCGTTCCTTCCTTTCCCGGCGGGTCATAGACCGAGCCCGTTTTGATCAGACCGTTGAGATGAATGACCGGCAGGTCATGATTTTCCAGAATATAAAGCGTCATGCCGTTGTCCGTCACAGACTTTTCGATTTGCGGCAACTCAAAACGCAGCGGCTCGAAGGGTACGGCTTCCGGAGAGGGAAGTTCGCTTTCGGCGGCCGGCAGGGGCGGGCAATAAAACAAAAGGGCCGTGCACAACATCATCGGCGCCAAAGGGGCGCGGCCTGCGTGACGGAGAAACTTTCTGATAATCCGAAGCATGAAAAACCTCTCTTAATTGAGCGTCGCCACCGTGCGGTTGTTTTTCGTCAGATATTTCTTTGCCGCTTTTTGAAGGTCATCCGCGGAGACTTTTTCGATTTCGTTGAGGTAATTTGCGAAATAGCGGTAGTCGCCGAAAAGCGATTCGTAATAAGACAACGTGGAAGCGATTTCGTCGTTGGAATCCATGCTCTTGAAGTACTCCATCCTGATGTTCTTTTTGGCCCTGGTCAATTCTTCTTCCGTCACCGGCTCGTTTTTGATTTTTTCGATTTCCCGCAGGACGGCTTTTTCCAGTTCTTTGTTGGAATGCGGGTGGCGCGGCTGCGCCATGATGATGAACAAATTGGGGTAGCGCGAGGCCGGAATGCCGTTGATCGCGGTTACGCTTTTCGCGATTTGGGAGTCCGTCACAAGCGCGCGATAGAGACGGCTGGTTCGTCCTTTGGTCAGAATGGTCTCCAGGACGTCGAAAACATAGTCCGCGTACACCGGCGCGTTCGGCTTGTGAAAGCCGATGATGAGCGAAGGACTGGCGTCGAATTTCACCCGGATTCTTCGCTCGGAGGTTTGTTGTGGTTCGGAGGCGACGGGGATGGCTTTTTCCTTCCGGGCCGGAATCCGGCTGAAGTATTTTTCGATGATTTGCAGGGTTCTCTGAATGTCAATGTCGCCGACGACGGCAATCACGATGTTGCCCGGGGTTTTATACTTGCCGTGGATTTTTCTGATGTCGTCGGGATGCAGATTCATGAGATCCCGGGCCCAGCCCAGGATCGGTCTGCCGTAGGGATGCTTTCGATAGGCGGCGCTCATGAAGTTTTCGTAGAGTTTGCCTTCGGGATCCGACTCCACGCGTTGCCTTCTTTCCTCCATCACGACATCGCGTTCGGTGTAGAATTCCCGGAAAACCGGATGGAGCAGGCGGTCGGACTCGATTCTCGCCCACAGTTCGATTTTGTTGGCGGGAAGATTGACGTGATACGTCGTGAGGTCCTGCCCGGTGGCGGCATTCATGTCCAGCCCGCCGTTTTCCGTATAGAGGCGGTCGATTTCATTGGGGGTAAATAGTTTCCTGTGTTCATTCTGCAGACGGCTCAACTCATCTCCCAGGCGCTTGAGGACTTTCGGGTCCGATTTTTTGCCTTTCTTTTTTTCCCTGGCCAGCGCCTTTCCCGTTTCCTCGATTTGCGCCAGCAGTTTTTCCTCCTCCGGGTAATTTTTTGTTCCGATGGTGGTGGTTCCCTTGAACATCATGTGTTCGAGAAAATGCGCCGCCCCGCTTTTCCCCGGCTCTTCGTCAACGGCGCCCACGCGGTAGCGTATGTAAAACGCCGCCGTCGGGCTCAAGATTTGCCGGACCAAAAGGACCGTCAGACCGTTGGATAGCTTTGTTTTGACGACCTGGTCCTCCATGGGGAAGCCGCAGAAGCCCGGCGCCGCAGCGGCCGCAAGCATCGCGATCATCCACACAACAATCAGAAATTGGAATTTTTTCGTCATAAGATTCAGTCCGGCGATTTTCCGGGAAAGAGGCGGAAGAAAAAATAGATAATGCCGACAATGCAAACCAGAATCAGCAAAGACGCCGAGAAGAAATAAATCACGAACTCCTGAGGGCTTTTCAAATGATACGAACCGATGAGCGTATTGATGCCGAGAATGAGAAAAAAGACAGACAGCGCCAGAATCATCGCGTTTTTTATCCAGATCAGGATCTTCAATGGGGCAACTCCGCCTCGCGAATTTTTTTCTTGATCTCCCTGTAGGCCGCGTAAGAAAAATGTTCGCCCGCGCAGGGGAGCAATGAATTGTTATGATATAACGGCTCGTTGAGAATGTCAAAGGGGGAGTGGGCAGCCGACTCTCCCCACATTTTCGTGCCGGGAATCGGCGAGTATTCGGCGAGGATGGGTTTTGCGCCGCTCTGCAGGACGAAATCGACGCTTTGCTGAACTTCCCGCGCGCTTTGATTCGGCATGCCGCACAGGATGTAGATGCCGATATCGGCGCTTCGATAGCCGGATTTTTTTAGGCAGGTCACGGCGCGGATGAGCTCTTCGTTTTTCACCTTGCCTCCGGTTTGGGTCTGCCGGGTCGGATCCGCCGTTTCAAATCCAAAGCGGATGGTTTTGAAGCCGGACTCATAGAGCAAGTCGCTCAATTCCTGTGAAATATTTCTCAAATGCAGTCCGTTGGGGCAATGGAACTGGCACTTCAGTCTCCGTTTGCGCAATGCCTTAAGCAGGGGAATGATCATTGTTTGGGGTTCGGCCAGGAGCGCGTCGTCGTAGAAACTGAAATTGACGACGTTTAGCGTTTTTTGCCAGTGTTCAATTTCATCGGCCGCCCGCTCGGGATCGCGCCGCAGAAATTTTTTATACAAAACGGGGGAGGCACAATAACTGCACCGGTAGGGACAACCGCGGGAAGTGGCAACGGGCAATTGATCGGGGTTTCGGATCAAATCAAAAGCGGGGTAGGGGAGAGCATCCAGATTTTCTTCGTCCGGCATGAAAGTCGGCTTTTCGCCGAAACGCGCCTCGAGATATTCGAGAATCTGTCTTTCTCCCGCGCCGCTGATCACGACATCGGCTCCCGAAAATTTTACGGCGTGGTCTCGGCACAGCGTGGCGTATTTCCCGCCCAGAACGACGGGGATGCCTGGCATTTCTTCCCGGATGATTTTAATCGCGTCGAAAACTCCCGGATACCAGTAGGTCATGGCGGAGGAGACCAGAACAAGCCCGGCGTCTTTGTGCGCCCGAAGGTCTTTTCTGAAGATATCCGGCGCGACGCCGTAGCGGCAGTAGCTTTTGGGGATTAACTTCAGCGACTCGGGTTTTTCGATGATCTGCCGGAAGAATTTGCCGTCCCCATAGGCGCGCCGTTTCAGGGTTGAGCCGTATCGGGCGCGCATGTCGGGATGATAGGGGTCGAGGCAGTCTATCAAGTCAATTTCATGATGGTTTTTGCGCAAAAGCCCGCCGATGTACAAAAGCCCCAGGGGTTTTATCCAGAAATCGTAGGCGGCAAAATCGTATATCCACGGATTGATCAGAAGAATTTTCATGCTCATGCTCGACGCCTTGCTCATACCACAATCATGGATGATTTACAAAGCCAATAACCCGGAAGAAAACCATAAATTTTCGGTAATTGGCGAGGGCAACCGGGCCGGCGGCTTCGCCCGGGAATTGACTTGAGGATTTTTTTGTGTTAGCAAAACAAAAAAGTATTAAAAATATTGGACTAATTTGCAGCCGAGGCCAAAACAACCTGTGCGGAAAAATACGCTGATAAAAATATTGCTGAGGTCTTTTTTTATTCAAACCACACTGAATTTCCGGCGGATGCAGAACCTGGGTTTTGCAATGTCGGTGATTCCGCTGATTCAGGAATTGAGACTCGATGAAGAGGAATCCCGGGAATTGATGACCAGACACCTGCAGTTGTTCAACACCCATCCGTATTTTTCCGCTTCAGTGATCGGTTCGGTCGTGAAACTCGAAGAGGAAAAAAAGGCGCTGGCCGACGATTCTCCCGATATTTCCGCTATTAAAAAAAGTCTGATGGCCTCTTACGCGGCAATCGGCGATATTTTCTTCTGGGGCGCGTTGAAACCGTTTGCGGTTATTTTCGCGGCATTTTTAATTTACATGGGATTTGTCATTGCGCCTCTGGCTTTTTTGCTGATATACACGCCGGTGCACCTGTGGGTCAGAGTCAGGGGGTTTTGGGAGGGCTACCGAAGGGGAAAGACGGGTTTTGAGTTTATTCGGAATCTCGACCTGCCCAGCGCCGCCGTCAAGGTCCGGTGGTTTTCCCTGATACTGCTGGCGGTGTTGACCGTTTGGCTCTCTTACAGCGCACAATTGTGGTCCTTTGCGCAAAGCACCGCTGTTGTTGCCCTGGGGACGTCTCTGGCGCTGGTTTTGGCGAGTCTTTTTTTGATCAGCCGGGGAATTTCGCAGACGTATATCATTTATGGAAGCTTTTTGCTGTCGCTTTTGATTATTTCCGGGAAGGATTTTTTGCATTGACGGAGGAAAAAAGAACCGTAAAATTGAAAAACAAGCTGGGGATGCACGCCCGTGCCGCCGCCGCCATGGTGAAAATCGCCCAGCAATTTGAAGCCAAGATTCACCTGGAGCATAACGGTCAGAGGGTGGACGGCGATAGCATCCTGGATATTCTGACGTTGGCTTGTCCTTACGGCGGCGAGTTGACCATCATGGCCAGGGGACAAGACGCCCCGGCGGCCGTCAAAGCACTCGTGCAGTTGGTCGAAGACAAATTTGGAGAATCTTAAAAAAGGATGACGGAAGACCAGACAAAAACTATTGTCCTCAAGGGCGTCGGAGCATCGCCCGGCATTGCCATCGGCAAGTGTTACCGGTTCGACCGCTCCGACAGCCAGGTGTCTTTTTACAAACTCAACGACCCCTCCCTGATTCCCAAGGAGGTCGAGCGTTTCAGAAAAGCGTTGAAGGAATCGGAACACCAGCTGCTGGAAATTCAGAAAAATCTGAAAAAGGCGAAGGTTCGCGAGCCGGTTTACGTCATTGACGTCCACATTCTCATTTTGCGGGACAAGATATTCGTCAACCGTACGATTAACTATATCCGCGAACAGGGCATCAACGCCGAATGGGCGCTGCAAATGACGCTGGATCACTACAAGCAGATTTTTGAAGGCGTCGAGGATACTTACATCAGCAGCCGCGTCAGCGACGTGCAGTATGTGGTGCAGCGGATCCTGCACAATCTTTCCGGCGAGAAGCAAGAAATTATCTGGGAGGTCGGCGATGAGGGGGTCGTGATTGTTTCGCGCGATTTGTCCCCCGCCGACACCGCTCAGGTCAAGCTGGAAAAAGTTATTGGTTTCGCGACGGACAGCGGAGGCCGCACCTCGCACACCGCGATTGTCGCGAGGTCTCTGGAGCTGCCTGCCGTCGTCGGTTTGGACAGTGTGACTCACTTTGTCAGGACCGGCGACGAAATCATCGTGGACGGAACATCCGGAATGGTCGTTGTCAATCCCTACCCGGACATGCTCAAACGCTATGAGGAGAAAAAACGTCACTACGACGCCGCGAAGGATGAATATCTCAAATACGGCGAGCTTCCGGCGGTCACGACCGACGGCTACCGGGTGCAGATCGGCTGCAATATTGAATTCGTCGAGGAAATTCCTTCCGCGGTTTTGCACGGCGCTGAAAACATCGGTCTTTACCGGACGGAGTTTTTGTACATTTACCGCGACACGCTGCCCACCGAGGAGGATCACTTCAACAATTACCGGCAGGTGGTGGCCGATAAAGACCTGGCATGGGCGACCATCAGGACCTTCGACCTGGGCGGGGACAAATTTCCCAATTATCAGAAGCAGGGCCGGGAATTGAACCCGCAGATGGGCCTGCGGGCGATCCGATTTTGCCTGAAGGAGGTGGAGATATTCAAGACCCAGCTGAGGGCCATCTGGCGGGCCAGCGCCTTCGGGAAGGTAAAGATTCTGTTTCCGATGATTGCGAGCGTCGAAGAAATACGAGAGGCCAAAAGACTGCTTTGGGAAGCCAAAGAAGAACTAGCGGCGCAGAACATCGCCACGGCGCCTTCGATGGACGTCGGCGCGATGATCGAAGTGCCCGCCGCGGTGATTATCGCCGACAAGCTGGCCAAAGAAGTGGATTTCTTCAGCATCGGGACCAACGACCTGATTCAGTATTCGCTGGCCATCGACCGTTCCAACGAACGGATGACGTATATGTATGATCCCCTGCATCCGGCGGTTTTGCGGCTGATTAAAAACATCGCGGAGACCGCGCATCGGGCGGGCATTCTAGTGGACATGTGCGGTGAAATGGCCGGCGACCCGCTGTGCGTGCTCATCCTGTTAGGGATGGAGATAGACGAACTGAGCATGAGCCACCTGGCGATACCGAGAATCAAAAAAATCATCCGGGAGTCGACCCTCAAAGAGGCGAAGGCCCTGGTGAAAAAAGCGCTCTCTTTCAACACGGGTTCCGAAGTCCGCGCGTATGTCAATGATTACATGAATAAGCGTTTCCCTGAAGATTTCCCGATCGAAGAAGATTAAAACGTCAACCCCCTCTTCATGGTTTCCGATGATTTGACGGAAAAAGCATGAGGTTGATTGTCGGATATGAAAGAAAACATGGACACACAAAAAAATCAGGACGAACAGTATTATTCGGGCCATCTCTACGACACTCAGGATTTCCTGCAGATGCGCCTGATCAAGCCTTTTTTGTCCCGCGTCGCGCTGGATGATGAATACGTCGGCGCGATTAAAAAGCTTTCGGAAGAAGGGGTGGTGGTTTACGCCATCAACCAGCGGAGCGAGCTCAACAGCCTCATTCTTTTTGAGCTTTTTCAGCGCAAGGGACTGCCCCTGCCCGTGTACTGTCACGGCATGAACATGTCCTTTTGGCAGCCGCTGCCGCAGATGCTCAAGTTCTTATGGTCTTCCTTCCTGCGCCGCCTGGGCAGGGAAGAGCGCGCCTGGCAGGGCAAGATGGATTACATGGAGAGAGTGGTCACCGAGAAGAAAAGCATTGTCATTCATCTGGGGGAGTCGGAATTCATCGAAAGCCGCGCGGCGGAAGGCGCGCT
>ERZ795047.1100-NODE-1100-length-29940-cov-4.554325_pt1 | contig 29940 bp, 17 predicted proteins | sample MGYA00375131_ERZ795047 | MGnify/ENA primary metagenome ERZ795047 (study PRJEB30176, sample SAMN05720228) | activated sludge metagenome | isolation source: Anaerobic digester | place: Japan | collected 2015-05-20 ...
GCAGTTTGGCGCCCCCGGCGACTTTGCTCAGGCGTACGTAATTGCGCATGAAGTGGGACACCACGTTCAGAATCTCCTCGGCATCTCTGACCAGGTGCATTACAGGCGACAGCAGTCGTCTCGAGCTGAGGCCAACGAATTGAGCGTCCGGCTGGAACTCCAGGCTGACTGTTTGGCAGGGGTCTGGGGGTATCACGCCAACCGCTCCCGGCAAATGCTCGAGACCGGTGATCTCGAAGAGGGACTCAATGCTGCAGCGGCAATAGGGGACGACGTTTTGCAGCGGCGGATGGGCGGGGATGTGGCCCCCGAGTCCTGGACTCATGGCTCCTCCCAGATGCGCGTCGAGTGGTTTCGTCGCGGCCTCCAATCCGGCTCCCCCAGCGTCTGCGACACGTTTTCCGGCGATCTCAGGCAGTAGGAGGTAGTCTGCTGACGCAAGTTAGGGACAGTCCCTGGGTGACCGAGACTATTACGGCCGTTGTTCCGGCATCGATGATCGGACGGGAGGAACCGGGGCATCTGTACTGGGGCTTCGTTTCACGGCGTCGCCTGCGACGGGAGGGGGATAGACCGGCGTTCGGGATTCGCGCGACCCTCTCGTCGAGCGAGACCCGAATAAACCCGGTCCTCTGAGTTGCCTTTGAGCCGGCTCGCTCGGCGATACGCCGCTCGGACTTGTCGGTTCCCCTATCGTGACGACGTTAGGAGACGAGTCGGCCGCCTCGGGATCGGCCACCTGGGGAGCCGCGGTTTGAGGCGCCGCCGATCCTGCCGTAAACGGCCGATTTACGGACGGACTCATGTGGGGGGTGCTGGCAGCAGTCGAGGGCGTTTGCGTAACGCTTCCCGGGGCAGGTATCGAAGCGCGTCTCGAAGTCGGAGTAGCCGAACGTGGAGTCGGGCTAACCACCCTCGGGCGAACCGCCTGCATGTCGACGGAAAACTCCTGTTCCGGCGCCGAATTCCAAAATGTCCCAGTTAGCGTCTGGACGACGACAGCGATACCGACAATCGCGAGGATGATGTTTATATGATTCGTGTATTTCACTTTACGTTAATCCTCGGAAAAGAGCGATGGCACATCCACCATTATAGTCTTTGATCCTTTGGAGGCGTCTGCAGCTGCCTCATAACGCGCCTGCAGCCCTCGTCCGCGTAACGGTTCCTGGCATTGAGCAGAAAAGCGTGGCGGTAACGCGCCATTGCCGCCGGCCAGTCTTGCCTGACTTCGGCACAGTAGCCCAACGCCGCATGACTGAAATCGTCGCTCGGATCAAGTTTCACCGCCCTCTCGAATGAACTCTCGGCTAAAGCGATATCTCCGCGACGCGCCCAGGCGACGCCCAGGTTGTAGTGAACGCGTGCCTTCCCCGGACTTTTTATGGCCGCGTCCTGCCAAAGCAACAAATCATCATTCCAGAGCCTGTTTCGAAAGGCTGTTGCGGGTATCATCATTGACAGCAATAGGACCACAACGGCCGCTGTCACAGGTTTCGGGGCGCGTTTCAAAAGAGAAGCCGCAATAATCGCGAAACCGGCCAGAGCCGGGTAGATCCGGCTCTCGTTAAAAGAGTCTGAATTGGGCAGAAGGGCAGCGGGAGCGAGAGCCAGGACAAGCCAACAGGCCGCCAGAAACTCGAATCGGTAGCGCCCACTGGTTCTCCACAACATGCAGCCCACGATGAGAAGCCCTGTGATAGCTGCAACTGGTTCCCAGACATGGCGAATTGCAAAGTCGTGGTCAATGGTCAGGCCAGCCGGCCACATCATCAATCGCATGTATTTCCAGAAAGCCACAGGCTGCGACAACCAGTAACCAAACACGTCAGGGTGAGTCCAGCCGAACTCCTCCGGCTGGTACCTGGACATCGAGTAGATGAACGCACCCGAATTGAGCACCGCCAGGGCGGACGGCAGCTTCCAGAATCGCCGGTTAAGCAGAATCAGTGGGACTAGAAAAATCAGGCCGTCGAACCTGCTCCAAACAGCAAGTTGAAGAAAAACGAGTGACAGCCATGGGCGCCGCCGCACTACCAGCAGGCTCATCAGCCCGAAACAGAACATGAGGAGGATCGAGCGCGACCAGATGTAATTGACCGCCTGGGTTTGGACGGGATGCAGCGCAAATAAGGCTGCGGCAATCGTGGCCTGCTTCATGTTGCTTGCTTGCCTGATCAAAACGAGCAGGAGCATCACGGCTGTGAGATGAAGAAGCAGGCTGAAAGCGTGGTAGCTCCATGCAGAGGCGCCGAAAAGGCGATAGTTCCAGTGAAAGGTCCACAAGGTGAGCGGACGCCCGCCGTATTCCTCCAAAAACAGGCCGTATGAAAAATGAGGCGCCGTGACAAGCGGGTTTTCGAGCATGAGGGCGAAGTCATCGAAATGAAAGTCTCCGGGGAAGGAAGGCAGATAGGCCAAGAGGACCAGAATACCTAGCCCCGTCATTACGATTACGTCACGCCGCACCATCAATTATAGGATGCGTGGTATCGGGAAAAAGTCGACGCTCACCTTGCCGCAGTTGACTTCCTTTCAGCAGCGACGCGACCCGGGGAGTTTGTGCAACGTGTGCAACGGTTACTGCTTAGCGGCGCATTGACTTGATGGTAGACTGGTATCAATCGTCCAATTTGGGCTAGGTGGTTGGACTTGAGGTCCGCCTTCCTACACGAAGTTTAGACACACCGATTGTGCGCAGAGGGAGGAGGAGGCTCTGTGATGAGAATCGCTCGCATCCTTTTGATCACTGTTTTTGCCATACAGTCCATAGAGTTCGTTTCAGCGAGTCCTCAAGAGGAGGCTCAGGTTGAAACCTCAAGCGAAAATGCTGGACAGTCCGAGAATCAGGACCTCAGAGTCGAACAAATTCAGCTCTTGATGGAACTGGAGACTATTCAGCTTAGATTCCTGGTCCGGGATGCGGAGGGGAATTTCATGCGTAATCTGACCGCGCGAGATTTCACCGTGATGGAAAACGGTCATGAGCAGAATATTTCCCTTTTGAAAGAACAGCAGGTTCCGATCAGCAGCGTCATCATGGTGGACAATAGCTGGAGCACGTCTCAGTTCCTTGCGAAAGCGGCCCAGGTTGCCGTCGATTTCTTTAAGGGATTGCAGCCGGACGCGTCTGCATTCGTTTTGTTTTCCGAGCAGCCGAGAATTGTCATTGATTGGACCGAGCAAGCCAAAGATCTCTCACCTGACCTCAATAATGTGAAACCGGACGGCAAAACCGCGCTCTACGATTGTGTCACGTGGGTGGCGAAGAACATGTTCAAGGAAAAGCCGGGTAAAAAGCTCATCGTCCTGCTCACAGACGGAATCGATACCGCTAGCCGGTCTTCCTTTCAGGACATGATGAAAGTCACCCGGGAGAGGGGCATTACGCTTTATCCGATCATCTACACTAATCAATACATTGAAAACTACCGCCGAAACCTTAAGTCGAACCCAAAATTCAAGCGGCCTCAGAGTGTGAGCAGCGATTTCCATAACCTGATCCTGATGCAGAACCGCTTTATTGACCAAAGCCTCCGGTTTGGCGGACGCACTATCTTTTCGAACGCTTTTACTGACCTCCAAAACATTTACGGTGATATCATCCACGAGATGAAAAGCCAGTACGTGATGCTGTATCAATCAAGCGACCTCAACCCTCATGAACGTGATGTAAAGGTACGAACCAAAAAGGGCCCGGGGCGAATATTCATCGAAATCAGTCACTAAGTACATGCAGCCTCAGCGAAAACTGATTTACTCGGGCCGGATCGTGGAACTGGTTGTCGATACGATTGAAGTCAATGGTCGGGAAGCTGTTCGCGAAGTGGTCAAGCACCCCGGCGGGGTAGTGATCCTGGTCGAAACTGAAGACGGTCAAATACCGTTTGTCCGTCAAACCCGTTATCCCCTCGGAAAACCGCTGTTGGAACTTCCTGCTGGAAAGCTCGACCCAGGCGAACAGCCTGCTACCAGCGCAGCCCGGGAGTTGGAGGAAGAAACCGGGTTGCGTCCCATCTGCCTCAAACATGTGTTCAGCTTTTACAGCAGTCCCGGGTTTTGCACGGAGATCCTGCATCTCTTCTACACCAACCGTTTCGAGAGAACGACAAGCAACTTCGACCACGACGAGGATATTGTCGTCGAATACTTCTCGCTTGACGAGGCGCTGGAGATGTGCCGGTCGGGCCAAATTGTGGACGGCAAGACGATGCTGGCCCTCTATTGGCTGCGTGACCAAAGGGCCTCAGCTGGAGAATAGCCGAGTCGAGCGTTTATCCTATAGGTCCTGTTTAAACCCTATCCACTTGGATCTGGTCTGGAGATAACAGATATGCCTGCCCAACAAATTACCTGGAACCTGGCTGATCTCTACGAGTCCAATGCAGACGCCTTGCAGGATCTTCAGAAAGTGGAACAAGACGCCGAGCAGTTCGCGGCAGACTATCACGGCAGGGTAGGAGATCTCGAAGCTTCCGGCCTGGCCCACGCTCTCGCTCGGTCCGAAGCTATCGAGGATTTGCTGGGTAAAGTCGAGGCTTTTGCCTACCTGAAGTGGGCTTCCGATACAAGGAAAGCCGACAATGGCGCCTTTCTTCAAAAGGTGCGGGAAGTCAGCAGCCGAATCAAGCAACTTCTCCTCTTCTTTGAGCTGGAATGGCTGCAGCTCCCGCAGGAGCGTACTGATCGTCTTCTGAACTCACCTGACCTGTCCCGGTATCGGCATCACCTCGAGGTTCAGCTCCTCTTTCGCCGACACGTACTGACCGAACCTGAGGAGAAGATTCTCGCTGAAAAAACGGTTACCGGCATTGCCGCATGGACACGGTATTTCGATGAGCTCGTGGCAGGACTGACGTTTGATTTCAGGGGACAGGCCCTCAGCGAGCAGGAAGTTTTAAGCAAACTCCAAGACAGCGATCGATCAGTTCGACGCGATGCCGCCCTGGCTCTCTCCCAGGGGCTAAACAGTCGTCTGGCCGATCTGGCCTTTATTTTCAACACTGTCCTGGCCGAAAAAGCTTCGGAGGACCGCCTGCGCGGTTTCGAAAACTGGCTATCAGCGCGCAACCTATCCAACCAGGTGTCGGATGAAACAGTGCAGGCGCTGGTAAGCGCCGTAACCTCCCGTTACGATCTTTCATCCCGATACTACGCGCTTAAGGGGCGGCTCCTTGGCATTGAACCGCTGGAAGACTTCGATCGGTACGCGCCCCTGGGTGATGACGCCAGGTCTTTCGATTGGGACGAGGCCAGGGAGATAGTGGTTGCATCGTACCAGTCGTTCCATCCGGTGATGGGAGAAACGGCGCGAAAATTCTTTGACTCCCGCTGGATCGACGCGGCGGTGAGACCGGGAAAGCGCGGTGGCGCCTTTAGTCACGGCGTGGTTCCGAGTGCGCATCCCTACATCCTGATGAACTATACAGGCCGACTTCGTGACGTCCAAACGCTGGCGCACGAATTGGGACATGGGATTCATCAGTATCTGGCCCGCAAACAAGGCGTTTTCCAGGCCTCGACCCCGCTTACGATGGCTGAAACCGCATCGGTCTTCGGTGAAATGCTCGCCTTTCGAACCCTGATGGACCGCGCCGACAAGCCGGAAATCCGCTTGTCCATGTTGATGAGTAAGATCGACGATACCATGGCCACGGTTTTTCGGCAGGTTGCGATGCACTGCTTCGAGGACTCCATCCATCAGGCACGACGAACCGAAGGTGAGCTGGCGCCGGACCGATTCGGGGCGCTCTGGCTTCAAAGCCAGCAGCCCATGTTCCAGCAAAGCGTCAAACTGAACGACTACTACTCAGCTTGGTGGAGTTACATTCCTCATTTTGTTCACTCACCTGGTTACGTGTACGCTTATGCCTTTGGGGAACTCCTGGTTCTCTCTCTTTATCAGATTTACGCGCAACGGGGAGAGGCTTTCGTAGAAAAGTACCTGCAATTGCTGGAAGCAGGCGGCTCGGATTGGCCGGAACGTTTGTTGGCCGCTCTCGAAGTTGATATTAACGATCCCGGATTCTGGGCCGGAGGGTTGCGCGCGGTTGAAGAACTCATCGAGGAAGCCGAGAGGTTGTCAAAATCATGAGGGCAGAATTCAGGCCAGCCGCCTTTCAGGCCCTTACCTGCGAAGAGCTCAAACTGCTGCAGGAGCTCGACACACCGGCTAAGATTCAGCGTTTTCTCGATTCCATCCCTTACAGCACCGACCCGATATATCGCTCACCTCGAAGCGTCTTGCGCGATCGTAGGGCCCATTGCTTTGACGGCGCGCTGTTTGCGGCCGCAGCCCTACGCTTCCTCGGCCATCCGCCCCGGATTGTGGACCTGAAAGCGGTGCGCGACGATGATCATCTGCTGGCGATTTTCAAGCGGAAAGGCCGATTTGGCGCGGTGGCGAAATCAAATTTCGTGGGTTTGCGATTCAGGGAGCCGATTTATCGCAGCCTGCGGGAGTTGGTGATCTCGTACTTTGACTCCTACTACAACCTCGAGCGCGAAAAGACGCTGCGAGGATACACGATTCCCCTCGACCTCAGGACCTTCGATCACATCGATTGGATGACCTCCGACGACCATTTGGAGACAATCGCAGACAGGCTGGACCAGATTCCCAGTTTCAATCTTCTGGACGAAGACATGGTGCGTGAGTTGAACCCAGTCGACGAAAGGACCTACACCGCCGGAATGCAAGGCGCCGACCCGGAAGGAATTTACCGCGTCGAGGACGACCGTTCCAACTACTAGCCTTCAAGCTTAAGTACCCCGGCTTCTATGCCCGGTTACCTTCCAAACTTTATAATCTAAATAACGAGCCAATTACAAAAATCTCCCTGATTCAGGATTTCAACGCCGAAGGCTTTGTTACGCGACCTCTTCGGGGTCGAAACACAAAGAAAGCTTAGAGTCAGCGCGCGCTTTCCGAAGTTCTGTCGCTCGATGGGGTATCGTTTTGATGAAGCGACACTGGCTGGTTAAGACCCTCCTGGTCATCATATTGATGCTGTTCCTTGCAGCCGTCCTTGGCATTGGTTTTCTTCATACCTCGCCCGGGCGCAAGCGTGTGTACAGTTGGCTTCAGGACTATCTTCTGGCAAACCAGGGTATCCGTCTTGAAACCGAGGAACTCCGTTACAATCTCTTCGACCTCGCCGTCACCTTGCACCAGACCCAACTCTGGTCACGCCGTTCCCCTGACCTGCCTCCGATTTTGACGGCCGACAGGATGTACATTGACCTGAGCTTGATGAGCCTTTTGCTCGACGGCTTTCTCGCTATCGAAGATGCCCGGATTGATTCGCCCGAAATCCGCGTAGTGGTTTTGAAAGACGGGCGGAGCAACCTCCCGGTCAGTGAAAAAGATGTCGAGGAGGAGGCCGGGGGACTGCCCGATTTCCTGATCGAGTCTTTTCGCCTCGAAAGAGGCTCGTTTACATTCACTGATCACCAGAGCGGGCTTCGCGCTCATCTGGGCAGCTGGAACACGGCCATTAATGGAGACAAAACCAGTCTCAGCCACGATCTTACCCTCAGTGCAGGTGAAGGCCAACTTGCACAGGGCGCACGAGAGGTCCCGCTAAAGCGGCTTTCGCTGCGAGCCCGGATCCCCAGCAATCTAGACAGAGTCACCATCGAGGATCTTGAAATCGAGAGCCCGGCTGCAGTCCTGGAAGTGAGCGGTACAGTTGATGAACTTGAAAATCCACGGCTGGCGGTCAGAATCACCGCGGATGCCGTCCTCGCCTCGATCTCGGACCTCATGGACCTCCGTCCCCCGCTTTCGGGGAGAGTGCACTGGGACGGTGAAGCCCGCAATGGCTTGAAGGATCTGCAGGTTACCGGGAAGGTGACAGGTGAGAACATCTCCTATGAGTCGCTTGAACAAGTGAATCTTTCCAGTCGAGTCCTGTGGGATATGGCGCGCGGTCGGCTCATCCTGTCGGGCCTGTCGGTCAGCTCTCCCGGAACGACTCTGGCTGGCGAGGCTGACTTATCGACACAAGCTTCAGGGCGGAACTCGGCCTCCTTGGAAATCTCACGCCTGGATCTCGAACAGTTGATGCGCGGACTTAATCTCGATGTTCGGTTCGCCAGCCAAGCGACCGGACGAGTCCAAGCAGCCTGGGTTTCAGGAGACCTGGATGCCGGAAATCTTCAGGTGGATCTTGAATTCTCGCGACGTGCGCCCGAGGCTTCTCCTGACGTCCTGCCGCTGTCGGGATCCATACGGTTGCGAAAGGAGGGTGAGGAGGCCCGAGTCCAGGTAGAAAGGATCGAGACCATCGGGGCCGGTATTGAAGCCGACATCCGCGTCTCCTCTCTTTCGAATCTTCAAGAAAGGCCCGACGGCCGGCTGTCCGGCCGGATTGACGCCCAGGCGACCGATCTCCTGCGCCTGACGACCGGGCTTGCCCGCTTCCTGGGCGAAACAAGTCCGCTCCTGGGAACTGAGGTTGCCGGATCGGCGCGGGTGCAAGCCCAAGTCGGCGGCACTCTTCGACAACCCGCCGTTACCGCAGAGATGTCTGCCGATTCCGTGCGGGTCGGTGGCCTCGAAGGTGTTTCCCTGAACACCGCCGCCAACTACCGTCAGGATCGCCTGACCATTGAACAGGGAATCATCGGCTGGGCCAGGGAACAGATCCGTTTCGACGGCACGGTTTCCAACCTCCGGTCCGGCAATCCCGCTCTCGACGTCAACGCGCGGCTGGAAGAAGGCACGATTGAAAACTTCTTCCTGGCGCTCGGCCGGCCTTCCCCGGTGCAGGGACGCCTTCGACTTCTGGCAAGCGCACAAGGAACAGTCGCTAACCCCCAGTTAAGAGCCGATATCCGTGCATCGGAACTTCACGCCTATGGGGAGGCGCTCGGAACTCTGGAAGGTGAGGCCACCCTGCAAAACCGGTTCCTGGTCAGCCGCTTGATGCTCCAAAAGCCGTCCAGTCCGAGTCGCCTCGATCTTCAGGCCAGCTACCGGTTTGACGACCAATCATATGAGCTTGAAGCCGACGCACCGCGGTTTGAGATCACATCACTGGAGGCAGGCGATCGGGTTCTGACAGGAGTCTTTTCCTTGAGGGCGGCCGGAAAGGGCGCGCTGCCGGACCCGAAAGGCGCTCTTCAGCTAGACGCGCACAGCTTGCGATATGGCGACGACGTCCTGGGCGATTTGCAAGCGCGGGCGGAAGTACAGAATCGCGAAGCCGTAGTCACGGCAACCGCGCCACGGTTCAATTTCAAGCTTGATGGCCGTGTCGGAGTGGAGGCCCCCCATCCCGCGCAATTCGCCGCACGATTCCAGGGCACCGATCTGTCGTTGCTTCCGCTGACGCGCGCTAACGCGCCAGCGGGCAATTTGGAGGCCGAGGTCACTGGAGAAGGAACACTCCGTGATCTTGCCAATGCATCCGCGGCCGCACGGCTCGAGAGCCTGACAGTGACTGCCCATGGCCAGACTCTCCGGAATGAAGGGCCGATGTCGATTGAATATGCCAACAGGATGGTAAGGTTCGATTCCGTGAAACTGGCGTCAGGCCCGTCATCCCTGGAAATCGGCGGCTCAGTTCCGTTGGATCCGGAGGCTGGACAGGGGAAGATGACCCTGGCCGCTAATGTAGATCTTCAGACAATAACTGCTTTACTTCCGCAGGCCCAGCGCGTCGAAGCAAAAGGTACGCTGGCAGTACGAGGCACGATCTCAGGTAACCTGAAAGCGCTTGACCCAAACGTGAATATCTTGCTGCGGGATGCAGTGTTTCAAGCCTCCCCGCTTCGGACCCCGGTATCGGAAATTTCCCTGGCTGCAAGCCTGGGCAACGATGCTGCAGTGGTTCAATCGCTTCAAGCACGAATCGGCGAAGCAACCGTATCGGCCGAGGCAACCATTCCCTATGGACTGCTGCCGGGCGACCTCCCCATCAAGAAGTCGGCTGGTCCGGCTCGAGTTCAGGCCGAAGTGCGTGACTTCAACCTGCGATCTATCTCGGCCGTACCAGAGAACGTCAGCGGCAATGTGTCGATCGAGTTACAGGCTGAAGCGCCCAGAGCCGATCTCCAGGCTGTCACTGGCACGGCCACGTTGCCTGAATTTGAGCTGACCATGGAGGATTTGGAGATCAACCAGGAAAGACCTACGGTCGTGAGACTAGACAGCGGTCGGGCGGTGATTGAGCATCTCCGCCTCAGCGGACCGGGGGCCACCCTGGAGGCATCCGGATCGATGGCGCTGGGGCAACCTGGTGACCTGGACATCCAAGCCAGGGGCAAGATCAACCCGGCGATTGCTGAGCTTTTCGTCGAAGATCTTAATATCCAGGGAGAAACGACTCTCGAACTCAGCGCCAAAGGAACCCGGAGCAAACCCTCCCTGGACGGGTACCTGGAAGTCAACCAGGTACAACTCCAGCTCGAAGAGCCCGAAGTAAGCATGACCGATTTGAGCGGCCGATTGAACTTCGAGGGCAATCGAGTCGCTATTGAACGGCTGACCGGAACGATCAACGGTGGCGCACTGGAGGCAGGGGGCGCTTTTGCATACGAATCCGGGGCTTTACGAGACGTTTCTATCGAAGCGAACGCTCGGGACTTCTTTATCGAATACCCCGAAGGACTTCAGTTGGGAATGTCAGCGGACCTGCAACTGCGATCGGCCGAAAGGGACCAATTGTTGCTCGCCGGACGGGTTGGAATCAGCGAAGGGGCGTACACACGTTCGTTTGGCATCTGGACCGAGATGCTTAACCAGTTTCGAGGCGACGATGATTCCGGGTTGATTAAAGAGGAGCAGCCGTCATTGTCGCGTTTAAACCTGAGAATCGACATCGATACCGAGCAGCCGATCGTATTCGACAACAACCTCGCCCAGGTCCTCGTAGTCACTGATCTTCGTCTGACCGGGACCCTGGATCGGCCGGGGCTCACCGGACGACTCAATGTCCTGGAAGGCGGCGAAATCTACTTGCAGGAGCGAGACTACCTGGTGGAGAGAGGCACAGTCACTTTCGTCAATGAGACTTCAATTGAGCCAGTCTTGGACGTGGAAGCACGGACCCAGGTGGGGGATAACGAGATTACGCTTCAACTGACCGGTCCTGCCGACGACCTGGAAGCCAATTTCACATCCAGCAATCCACCGCTTCCTGAGCCGGACATCATATCCCTGCTTGTTACCGGGCGCACGCTGAGCGAGCTGAGGGGAAGCGAGACCGAAGTCGCCACCGAGCAAGCCTTGTCGCTTCTGAGCGGAGACGTGGCACAACGCGTGGGATCCGGGCTTGAAAGGGCAACCGGGTTGAGCCAGGTGCGGGTCGAACCCGAGCTGATCGCCGGGGAATCGGACCCTGGCGCCCGACTGACTATCGGGCAAGACATCACCAAGGACCTTGAGCTTGTGTATTCGATGAATCTGATCGATAGCAGCGACCAGATCTATATCGCCAACTACCAGCTCAGTCGAGCGTTCGGGGCCCGTGTGTCGCATCATACGAACACCAAGGTGAGCCAAACGAATCCGAATCAGAACCTTTACCGGTTCGAGTTCAATCACCGCTTGCTCTTTGGCCTGCAGCCGGGGTTCGGAGAGGCTGAAAAATCCGATCGTGAGGAACGGAAAGTCGGCGAGGTCACTTTCACCGGCAACCCCGTCCTCCCGCTTTCCGACCTCCAGGATAAGTTCGATGTAAAAAGTGGCCAGAACTACAACTTCTTTAAGATCCGCGAAGGTCTGGACAGACTGGAGAACCTTTATAGAAAGCAGGATTACCTTGAGGCGAGGATTCGTTTCAACAGGGAAGAAAGTCCGGAACGCATCGATATTAGCGTCGATATACAGGCTGGCCCGCGAGTCGAACTGAGTTTTCTGGGGTTCGAACCTCCGGATGATCTGAGAGAGAGGGTGACTGAGGTCTGGGCTGGCGGGGTGTTCGATTCGCAGCGGGCGGCGGATGCAATTCAAGAGATTCGCACGTACCTCGCCTCCCAGAACTTTCTCGCGCCGCAGGTTCGTTATGAGATCTCCGAGACAAGCGGCGACTACGATAAGACGGGGGTCTTTCAGGTAGAACCGGGAGATAAGTACCAGGAAGTTCGACTGCGGTTCCCGGGTGCTGAACAGGTCCCCGCTAAACGCCTGGAACAATATATTTACGACACCGGGCTGGAAAAGCGCCTCTTCACCGATCCGGAAGCCGTTCAAAAGTCGTTGAAAGCCTTCTATGCTCAAAGCGCGTTTTTGGAGGCGAAGGTCAAGGAAATTGACCATGAACTGGATTCGGCCGCGGGAGTGGCCACGGTGGTAATTCCAATCGAAGAAGGCGAGCTTTACCGCGTGGGAGAGTTCAGCTTCAACGGAAACAAGGTTTTTGAAGACCGAGACCTGGCCAATGTGCTGAAATTGCGTGCGGGAGATGTCTACGATACAGCCAGGGTTCGAGACTCAATCCAAGTCATTGAGACCTTATACCGGAGAAAAGGATACACCGATGTCGAGGTAAGACACACTGCTAAACGAGACGCTGAATCCGGGAGGATCATCCTGGAATTCAACATCGAGGAGAACCGTCAGAAGGTGGTGACCGAGGTGAGCGTCAGCGGCCAGAACAGGACCAGCGCGGAACTGGTGCGCAACCAGCTCGAACTGAAGGCAGGAGATCTTCTCGATCCGGAGAAAGTGGCGCAATCGCGTGTTAATTTGTATGACACGGGCGCCTATTCGCTCATCGAGATCGAGAGCGAAGAGATTCAACCGGACCCGGATCCGAATGACAACCAGCAGCCCGTGCGCTTGGTGGTGTCAGTCCAGGAAGTTCCCCCGTTTGAGTTCCGATACGGGGGGTCTTATGACACCGATAGAGGGCCAGGAGTCGTGGGGGATCTCACCAACCGGAACTCACTGGGTCATGCCCGTCTTCTGAGGTTTCGAGGCCGATTTGATCAGCGCGCTCGAGAAGTGCGGGGCATCTTTTCACAACCTTCCCTCCTTTCTCTGCCATTTGAAACGTCCCTGACGGCGTATGGACTCCGCGAAATCGACGACGAAGCGGACTTCACCACGGACCGGTTCGGAGTCTCGATCCGCCAGGAGGCCTTGCTCGCGGATCACTACGTGCTTTCTTACGGGTATCGGTTTGAGCGCGCCCGGACGACCGGCCTGTTTGATGGCGGTGACCTAAGCCTCACTCTTGCTCCGCTTTCAATCACCTTGACGCGTGATACTCGCGACGATCTTCTGGATGCTACCGAAGGGGCCTTTACTTCGCACGCCGTCGAGTATGCCCCGGCGCTGCTCGGGTCCGATCTCCGTTATGTCAGATACTACGGCCAGTTCTACCGCTACATCGCACTCAGCGAACCAAGCGAGATCCCCTGGATCGGTGTGGAAAAGCCGCGCCTGGTATACGCCGGAGCTGTTCGCCTGGGCTTGGCGCAAGGGCTCGGGGGGCAGGAATTGATCCCGAGCGAAAGGTTTTTCGCCGGAGGTGAGACCACGGTACGAGGGTTCAGGCGAGATGCCCTGGGACCGCTCAACGCCATTGGGAGGCCAAGCGGCGGAGAGGCAGTGTTTGTTATGAACAACGAGCTGCGCTTCCCGCTGTTCAGCGTTTTTGACGGTGTCGGGTTCATCGATGTCGGCAATGTTTATCCGGATTGGCGCGACTTTGATCCGTTCAGAGTCCGGGCGTCCTATGGATTCGGGCTGCGTATCCGAACACCCTTTGTTCTGATCCGGGCAGACTACGGGCTCAAGCTCGACCGAAGACCCGACGAATCAGTGGGGGCTTTTTTCATAAGTATTGGCCAGGCGTTTTGAGGTTACGCGCATTATCCGTGCTCTCGGTGCTGTTCGCGCTATCCGCGGTTGCTTTCCCGCGGATTACGCGGATTGCGGGGATCATGTTGATTGTAGTATTCCCCTCTATCAACCGTGCTATACTGTGCCAAAATTGTGCCCGAAAGGATGACCGTTGCTCGATACGCTACAATCAGCATCGAGAAGCTATGTTAGAGCCGCAGTATAGATACTTTCCTGAAAACCACCCGCTTATAAAGATACGTGCCTGATATTTGTTTGTTAGAGTCCCGGATATCACCGGGTAATGTTCAATTTGATGTCCTCCGCATCTGCTGGGGACATCCACATCCCCCAAAGTGAGGTTCTGGTGTCTGTGCGTCTTTTTGTTGGCAATCTCCCCTATGACACGACTGAGGCCGAGCTGAGAGAGTACCTCTCGCCTGCTGGCACTCTGTCGTCGGTCTACCTGCCGGTGAACCGTGAAACTGGCAAACCGAGAGGGTTTGCCTTCGTTGAATTCACGGAAAGCGGCCAGGCGGAGGAGGCGATTCGCCGTTACAACAACCAACCGTTCAAAGGCAGAAACTTATCAATCAGTGAAGCACGTGCCCGCGAAAGCCGGCCGCCCGAAGACGGACGGCGATTCGGCCCCCCGCGCGAAATGCGGGCGCCGGCTGGACCTGCATCCTTTGACCGGTCACCCCGGGTCGATCGGATGCCCCCGCTCGAAATGGAGCAGACTCGGTCTGGACGCGCCGGACGCGCACCTGAACGGCGGAAGGCCGGCGGGCGCAGATCCGACTTCTCGGCGCGGTTTGAACGGGGAGGTCCCAAGAAACCGATTCGAGAAAAACCCGGCGGGCGCATCTACGACGACTTTGACGACTTTGACGACTTTCAAGATGATGCACTTCTTGAGGACGATTTCTCCCGCCGCCTGGAAACCGCTGTGGAAGAAGAAGACGAATAGGCAGTTGCCGGTTCGCGGCTCCTCCTGGTCAGGGGTTCTCCGCCTGCTTGGCGGTATCGGGACTGACGTAAGGTGGTGACTCGGCCGAATTCGGGTGTAGGCCGGCATGCCCAAGAACCGGCGAACCGATCAGGTTCATACAGGTAATAAGGGAAGATTTCCTCGGTGTCGGACATACCAACTCTCTCCGCTCATAGTGTGGGGCCCTCCGGCTCTCTTTCATTTCCTATGCTTCCAACGGTCTGCAGTTAAGATCCATCCCCTGCCGCTTTCGATGATAGTTGGTATCGTGTTTGCTTAGCCCGGGGTAAGGGGTGGTTATGGGCAAGGGTTGGATAGATTTCGCAGTCACCGGGCTGTTTGCGGTGCTGTCTCCCGCTTTGTGCGGGCAGGCAGCACCGGGTAACCAGTCCCGCGTTCCGGAAATCCAGGAATTTTTGACGGTCGACTTACCCGCCGGTCAGGGTATCACGCTTGATTTGAAAGGGACTTCTCGCTTGCCGAAGGCTGAAGGCAAGGCGGAGGTCAAGCACAAAGAAGGAATGACCCAGATCGAGGTCGAGTTGGACAATATGCAGCCGGCGCTTCTGTTTGGCGGGGATATCAACACTTATGTCCTCTGGCTCGTGACGCCCGAAGGGCAAGTACAGAATCTCGGAGAGCTGATTGTTGACGACAACGAGGCAGAACTGAAAGCGAGCACACCACTGTCCCGGTTCGGAATTTTCGTTACTGCTGAGCCTCATTTTCTGGTCGACTTCCCCAGCCACTTGGCAGTCCTCAAAATGGAGACACCGGATAGTGATCGCGTTCAGCGATCCAGCGTGGTGCATCTCAGGTCACGAGCGGGTCACTATGACGTGGCTCGGGATACGCTTGTACAAGCTCCGCAAATCGAGAGCGACCAAGTCGCGCTGGATGTTTTACAGGCGCGCACGGCCGTTCGCCTAGCCGAACGATTGGGTGCGACCCAGTTTGCCTCTGCAGAACTGAAGGCAGCACGCCAGGCGCTCCAACGCGCCGAAGAAGCTGTCGCCGATGGGAGCGATCCCGAAGATCGCCTGGGGCTGAGCCGTGAAGCGGTACGACTTGCAGTCCAAGCCCAGGCCACAGCTGAGGAGAGGCTTCTTGAAGCCCAGATCGCCGAGGAGCACAGACGCAATGAACATCGGTTAGCCCAGCTCAGGGAGGCAATCCAGGCGGCACAATCTGAAGTGGAAAGAGCCCGTCTGGAAGCCGAAGAGTGGCGTCTCAAGGCGGACATGGAGCAACAGGCCCGACAACAGGCCATGCAGCGGATTGAAGAACTCCGGGCGGAGACGGCTCGTGCTGAGGAACGAGGGCGCCAGCAAGGGCTTGATGAAGCTCGCGACACGGAGTGGCGGCGCTATCAGGAACTGGTCCTTGAACAGCAACGACGGGAACAAAGGCTTCTCGAGGCAGAAAGGGCCCTTCGCCAGGCCGAACAGGCACAACAACAGCTGGCCAAACGCCAGCAGGACATGCAGAACCAGGAGGCGGTTACCGAACAGCAGAGAGCCGATCTTATGGCTGCTCAGCAGGAGGTAGAGCGGGCACAGGCCCTGCTGAACCAGGCTCGTGAGCAGGTAGATCAGGCACGCCTGGAAGCCCAACAGGCCAAGGCTAAGCTCCAGAAGGAGCGCCAGGCTCACCAGCAGATTCAAACACAATTAGATCAGCTTCAGGAGGAGCAAACTCAGACGCTGAAGCAGTTACGCAACGCATTGGGCCCAATAGTAGAAACCCGGGAGACCATGGAGGGATTGGTCCTCAACGTCCCGGATACTCTGTTCGAGTTCGATAGCGCTCGGCTCAAGCCGCAAGCCCGAAAGGTGCTGGAAAAGGTGGCGGAAGCTCTCAAAGCAGTCGGGGATTACCGGCTTACGATTGAAGGCCACACAGACAATGTAGGACGTGCTGAATACAACCAGGAACTGTCCAGGGCCAGGGCGGATTCGGTCAGGGAGTTTCTGATCCAATCAGGGGTTGATTCCAACCTGGTTGTCGCCGTTCGAGGCCTGGGCGAACAGGAGCCGATCGCTTCGAACGATTCCGCCGCGGGCCGGGAGGACAACCGCCGGGTCGAAATCCTGGTACAAAATCCCGCAGGTGCTCCCACAAGAGCGGAGTGAGTTAGTGAAAACATCGGCGTGCTGAGAAAACTAGCGTATTCATCCGTGTTATCCCGCGCTATCCGTCCTATCCGCGGGAGTACCGTCCCGCGGATAGGACGGATAGCGCGGGATAACACGGATGATTACGCTCTCATGGATCACGCCTGCTTAGCGGCTATCTTGGCCCAGGTATCCCGCAATTGGACTGTGCGGTTGAATACGAGGGCATCCGGTCTTGAATCGACCGAATCGGTGCAGAAATAGCCCAGGCGTTCGAACTGGAACCTCGACCCCGGCGCGACGCCGGCCAAAGAGGGTTCCACACGGCAGTCCTTAAGCACTTCAAGCGAGTTAGGATTGAGCGACTCTCTGAAATCGGCGCCGCCCTCTTCTGGATTCGGTTTGGTGAAAAGCCGATCGTACAGTCTGACTTCCGCAGGAAAAGAGTGCTCGGCAGAAACCCAATGAATCGTCGCTTTCACTTTTCGGCCATCCGGTGCATCTCCACCGCGGGTTGTCGGATCATAAGTGCAATGGACTTCGATGATCTCCCCGTTCTCGTCCTTCACGACATCCGTGCACTTTACGAAATAGGCGTACCGAAGTCGGACTTCCCTTCCGGGAGAGAGCCGGTAGTACTTGGGCGGCGGTGTCTCTCGAAAGTCGTCCTGCTCGATGTAAAGCACTCGCGAAAAAGGCACTTTCCGCATTCCGCTCGTCGGGTCCTCAGGGTTGTTGATGGCATCGAGTTCTTCCACCTGCCCCTCGGGATAGTTGTCAATCACGAGCTTGAGCGGGCGCAGCACTGCCATCACCCGCGGGGCACGTCGGTTCAAGTCTTCGCGAATGGCATGCTCCAGCAGGCCAATATCAACGATGGCATCACGTTTTGCCACACCGATGACTTCGCAGAAGCTCCTGATCGCCTCGGGCGTATAACCCCGCCGGCGCAAGCCCGAAATGGTGGGCATCCGGGGATCGTCCCAACCTGAAACCACACCCTCCTGGACCAGCTGCAGCAGCTTCCGTTTGCTCAGCACCGTATAACTCAGATTAAGCCGAGCGAATTCAATCTGCTGCGGATGATATGCGTTCACCTGGTCGAGGAACCAATCGTAAAGCGGCCGGTGATCTTCGAATTCAAGCGTACATATCGAGTGCGTAATGCCCTCAATCGAATCTGAGAAGCCATGCGCGAAGTCGTACATCGGATAGATGCACCAGGCGTCTCCGGTGCGGTGATGTGTCGCCCGGCGAATCCGGTAAATAACGGGATCACGCATATTCAGGTTAGGCGACGCCATGTCGATTTTGGCACGCAACACCCGGCTTCCGTCCTCGAATTTGCCGGCTCTCATGGCTTCGAACAGTTCGAGGTTCTCCTCAACCGATCTCGACCGGTAGGGGCTTTCCTTGCCGGGTTCGGTGAGTGTTCCCCTGTACTCCCGGATCTCCTCCGCCGATAAATCGTCGACGTATGCCTTCCCTTTCTTGATGAGCTGAATAGCGAACTGGTAAAGCTGTTCGAAGTAGTCCGAGGCATAAAACAGGCGGTCTTCCCAATCGAAACCCAGCCAGCGCACATCCTCCATGATCGATTCGACGTACTCGACATCTTCCTTGGTCGGGTTCGTATCGTCGAAACGGAGGTTGCATTTCCCGCCGAATTCCGCCGCAAGCCCGAAATTCAGGCAGATTGACTTGGCGTGGCCAATGTGGAGATAGCCATTCGGTTCCGGGGGAAACCGGGTATGAACCCGCCCGCCGTACTTGTTTGACTCAAGATCTCTTCGAATAATCTCCCGGATGAAATCTGTAGAAGGGGGAGACACTGTAGCGCACATTTATGATTACCTCATCCTTCTCCTTATCCTCAAATGGTCAAGCACGACGCGATCCACAATTTTGCCACACTCGTACTGTGAAAATCATCTTTCTGTGGGTATCGTAGGATCCGCGTTATCCGCGTAATCCGCGCTATCCGCGGAATCAGACCCGCGGATGGCACTGATTACACGGATAACGCGGATTCTACGGGTCAGGAATCGGCGACGTCGTCAAACCGGGCGGTAATCGCCGGGGCGAGCTTCTTTAAGATCTCGACGGGAAGAGCGCTGGTAAACCGGTAGTCATCGGCTTCCGGACCAAGAACCGAAGCCGTAATAACACCGAAGTAACGATCGCCAATGTAAAAGGTAAAAGTCGCCGTCCGGCTGACCGCCCGAGAGGACAACAGCCCTCCGCCGCGACTGAAGGATTTGATTCGATTGTCCCCCGAACCGGTCTTACCTCCAACTGTGATTTTCTTTCCGTTCATGTCCTTGAAGACCCCGGAGACGCGCCGGGCGGTTCCACCATCAACCACCTCGGCAAGCACCTCGCGCAGCGCGCGGGCCACAGCTGGGACCATAACTTGACGACTCTCGCTCGTAGACGGAACAACGACGGTCTGGTATGGAGTTCCACGCGCAAAGCGCAGCTCATGGAAACGGAAAGTCGGTCGAGCTTGTCCATCGTTCAGAATAATCCCCATCAACTCCGCCAAGGCAGCGGGCCGATCCGACGAGTTTCCTATTGCCGTCGCATAAGAGGGCACCAGCCGCTCAAAGGGAAAGCCCAAACGACGCCAGTAAGGCGTCATCCGGGTGAAGGCGTCCTGCTCTATCCGGATTTTGAGCCGCAGGTCCTGGGCTCGCCGGTTGCGCGGCCGAAAGAGCCAGGACGAAGAGATGTCTATCGCCGGCCGGCTGCGGGCAAGCAGTTCCTCTGAACTGATCTCCGGTTGCCGGATCATTTCCCCGGCCGCGAAAACACGCAGCGGGTGAATATCGAGCAGGTAGCCGTAGTCGGCCAGGTTCAGGTTGGGATTGCCGTACGCCTCGGTCAGCTTTTCGTCTTCGTTAGGCTTGGGCGGCACTCCGAAGTCGTGGAGCCAGTCAGATATCGCTTTCAAGGTGTCGCGATGGGAAGTCCCATTCCAGGCGAAAAACAGGATGGCAAGATGTCGAGAACTCTTGGCCCGGGATCCGAGAAGAGCAGAGACAATTCCGGCTTTGTCTTTCCCTTGGAAATCATTGAAGGCGCGCAAGAGGACCTGCCGCGATTCGGCATCGGCAATTTCCTGCAGCATGCGCTTTCGGGTCGGATTTTCCGGATCAGAGAGTATTTCATCCGCGTCATAAGGCAAACGGGCCTCGTGATAGCGGACCAGATCTCTCATAAGACGGATGAAGACCAGGTTAGTCGAGCGCCGGGTTGCCTCGCGCACGCTCATGCGGCGTCCATTATCGTCAGCGTCAAAATTGCTGAAGGTGTGAACGCCGCCGCCTGTGAAAAAGACTTCTCCCGGGCTGGCCGAATACTCTCGGTCCAGCGCTTGCTGCAGCAGATCCTCCAGACTCAGCTGCGGATTCCGCTGGTATGCTTCATAGACAAAACGGGTGATTGGATCCTTTGGATCACTTAGGGAGTGGCGTTCATAGTACAGGGAGGCAACGATTTCCAGGTAATGCGCCAGGGTTCGGAGCTTGGCCGTGCTTCCCAATTCCAACTTAATCCCCTCGTTGACATCCAAGGGGCGGGCAAGGTTATCGGTCTGGACTCGCAGCACGTTACCCTGGGGTGTGCGCTCATAAAGAATCATACTGTAGATGACCTTTTCCGGGTCACCTGAGAGCAAAAGCCGATTTTGAATAAAGCCATTTTCGCGTAGAAACTCCGGATCGCTCAGGTGGGCGAACAACCGGTCGACGGATTCCTGAAGCGTGGCATCCACTGATGCCCGTGCCTCCAAATCCAAGCGGTTCAAGGTGTAGAAGTCTGAGACGCCGAGGAGCGATCCCAGGTCTTTACGCAGCGCTGCGGACAGCTTTTGCCGAGGATCGAACCCCTTTGCAGATAATCCGGCCCGGGGGAGGAAGTTGACCTCAGCGTCCTGCACCAACTGGCTAAAGTAAGGGCTGATCATGCCGAACTCAGCCAACAGCCGGGCGTAAAAGCGAACCCGTTGCTCGAGCGCCGCCCGGTCTTCAGTCAGGTAGTACGACGGCGCTCTCAGAGAGGCCAGGAGCGTTAAAACATGTTTGAAGGCGGCGGCTTTTTCGGGCGAATCGTGCTGCTCGCGCAACAGCGCCATCGTCTCCCCGAAATCCTTGCCGAACCAGGCCTGAAGACCCTGCCCAAGTCCATTGACTTCCCCAAATCCCGGGGCTGCGGCCAGTGGCATCGAGTTCAAATAGTCGGTCAGAATGTTGCGGCGGGCATTTACAGTGTTCGCCCCGTCCTTGTAGGCGCGCAGGCTGGCAGAGAAAATCTGTCTTAGCTTCTCGCTGGGGGAATCGGTCCGGCCATTCTTGGAAAAGTTATACTTCTCCAGCTGGGTAGCGAGTGTGCTGCCCCCTTCCAGGCGCACGGGCAACCCCAGTTTGCTGCCCACGTACGTCAGGGAAGCCTTAGCCAGTCGGTCCCATTCGACGACCGGGTTGTTGGTCGGATACGCGGATTCGACTGCCAGTTGCCGGTTTTCGATCAGCAGCAGAGCTTCCATCACCAGCGGTGGAATCTCGTCAAAGCCCTCGAACAGTTGCTCCACGCCAGCCGGGTGATGAAGCAGAACGCCATCCGTGCTCTTGATCTTCAGGCCCGCATCTGCCGGCAACCGGAACGGCGGCGTGACTCCCCATTTCGCGACGTATGAAAGATACTTTGAGAATCGAGCCTGCTCGGCCACACTAAACCCTTGGCTCTCGAGTCGTTCCTGGAATTGCGGTATCCGCGAGTATCCCCGGCGCTCGTTGAGTGGTCCGCCCGTCGGGAAAACGATGGTCGAACTCGCACCGGGCTGCACCGTATACGTCATTCTTCTGGAAAGGTAAGAAAAGACACGGCTTTGCAACGCCGAGGTCTGGACTTCGTAGAAAACACCCATCATCAAAGCGGCAACAACGAGCGCCCAGAACAACCACGTCGGCGGCCGCCGAATAACCAGGCGCTGCCCGTATCCGGTTAAGCGCCGCCCTCCGGACAATGTGCCGGTATGGGAGAGTTGTGTCCAAATGCTTCTCAACTGGAAAGAAAACTTTTCTATAGGTTCGGTAAACACAGCCCTATTAACCTTATCGATGTCCAATCTTCTGTCGATCCGTCGGGTGACTCCGCGTGCGTGGACCGGTGGCGATTCGCCATACACCGCTGCATTTCTGCGAGGATCGATAAACAGGTAAGCTTGGAGCTAGGATGCCCGTGCTAAGGCGAAGTGATCCGATGCTGACATCGGAATACCAAAAAATGAGCCAACACGCAGGAGTTCCTACTGTTCTGCGCAACTCTTTGACTGCTCATAACCGTACCACCCGCGCCAGATCAAGGTGAGTCGCACTGCTGCTCACTGGGGACCTACTGGCAGATAAAACGTCCCGCGTTTGTTAAGGATGAAAAACCGAACCCAAAAGTTTCTCTCGCGACACGTTGCCTGTATGCGGCAGTCAGGGTTTCTTGCCGTTCTCAGCCGCTTCTGCAAGTGCAGCGAATTGACCTTGAAAGGAAAGACTCGTTTTTCGGTACCTTGATAACAGTATGGCGCTTCTCCGCGGACAAGTCCAATTCCGTGCTGTACCATTAAGGCTGACTGCCTATGAAAAAACGAAATGACCAGTTTGGCGGGTTCGTGGATTTGCAGGTTAACGGCTTCCTAGGTGTCGACTTCTCTTCATTCGGATTGACGGCTACGAAGATTCGGGATGTCACCCGGGAGCTCCAGAAGCGCGGCACCGTCGCTTACTGCCCGACCATTATCACTTCGTCGATGGAGCTCTATGAAGCGAACCTCCCTGTTCTGGCCCAGAGCCTTAAGGAACCGTATCTTGAACGAGCGATCCTCGGACTTCACTTAGAGGGACCTTTCATTTCGCCCGAGGACGGAGCTCGAGGTGCTCATCCACGCGACCATGTCTTGGCGCCCTCGACTCGTGTTTTGGATCATCTCAGAAAACTGGCGCAAGACAGGATCAGCATCCTGACTGTGGCGCCAGAAAGGCCCGGCGCGCTGACTTTGATCGATCACGCAGTCAAAGCCGGAATAACGGTCTGCCTGGGCCACCACCTGGCCGATGCCGAGACGATTCGACGAGCGTGCGACGCGGGCGCCCAGGCAAGCACCCATCTCGGTAACGGAATAGCCAATATGCTCCCGCGCCATCCCAATCCATTGTGGGACCAGCTAGACGAAGAGCGCCTCATCGCCATGCTGGTCACCGATGGCCATCACCTGCCTGCTTCTTTCATCCGCGTTGTCGCCAAAGTCAAAGGCATCGAGAAATTGATTGTGGTCAGCGATGCCACGTCGCTTGCCGGGTTTCCTCCAGGCGAGTACGACTGCCTGGGACAAAAAGTCGTCCTTGAAGAGGGCGGGCGCATATGGAATCCGGTGGGACAGCACCTGGTTGGCTCCAGTGCCTGCATGCTGGATTGCATGAACTTTCTGGCCGGTTTGCAGATTTTTTCCGAATCGAATCTCCGGCAAATTGGATTTCAAAATCCCCTGGAACTCTTAAAAATCAAGGACTACGAAGCCCCACCCGAAGTGCGCGTGATCTGGCGAAACGAGCGTTTCGAGGTGGAAAGGACGTGATTTGTCAGTCGCTCAAGCGATCTATATCATACTGGCAAGAAAGACCGCTTAAACGGGAGGAGCCATCAATGAAAGTTCCATTCTATGGTCACGTCAGGCAGTATGAGAGCATCAAGGGTGAGATCGACGCCAAGATCCAAGAAGTCCTCATGAGCGGACAGTACGTCCAAGGACCGATGTTGAAAAGGTTTGAGGAAGAACTGGCTGCTTATGCCGGATCAAAGTACGCCATCGGGGTCGGGAACGGCACCGACGCTATCTGGCTCGCCATCATGGGCCTAGGACTTAAAGAGGGCGACGAAATCATTACCAATGCCAACACCTTCTTCGCGACTGCCGAGGCAATCTGGATTGCCGGGTGCACGGCAGTGTTGGTTGACTGCGATACCAATACCCGATGTATCGACCCGGAGGCCGTTCGCCGGGCCATCTCCAAGCGCACCCGGGCAATCATCCCCGTCCACCTTTACGGCCAGTGCGCTCCTATGCGAGAGATCCGAAAAATCGCTGACGAATACGGACTGCTGGTCATCGAAGACAACGCCCAGGCGATCGATGCGCATGGGGACGATTTCAAAATCGGCGAACTCTCAGACGCGGTCACAACCAGCTTCATTATCCAGAAGAACCTCGGTACATTCGGCGATGGCGGAGCAGTGACAACGAACCACCAATTCCTTAACGACAGAATTCGCAAGCTGCGCAACCACGGGTCCAACAAACGAGACGTGCATAGTTTCGGGTTCAACAGCCGACTGGACGACCTGCATGCCGGCATTTTGAGCGCCAAGCTCAAACACATCCGTGAATGGAGCGACCGGCGAATCGAAATCGCTCAAAAGTATACGCAATGTCTCCAGGATTGCGATTTTATCGACCTTCCGTACGTGCGCCCGGGCTATCGCCACGTGTTTCACCTTTACGTCATCGAGACTAAAGATCCGGCCGAAAGAAACCCAATGCTCGAGTATCTGGCCAAGAACGGAGTCGATGCCAAGACCCATTACTCGATTCCGATTCACCAACAGGACGGGTTCCCGTGGGGCAAGCCTGCCCGGATTCCTGAGCCGTTGACCAACGCCGAGAAGAACAGCTCTTCCTGCATTTCCCTGCCGATGTTCCCCGAGCTGACGGAAGAGGAAATTCAGTACACCATTCAGGTCGTCCGCGACTGGCCGAAGAACAGGTAGGATAGTATGAGCCAACCAACGTATACCGTTGCCGTAGCTGGCTTAGGGAAGCGCGGCATGCATCACGCCGATGCACTGGCGGCCAATCCCCGTTTCAAACTCGTAGGATTGTGCGATATCGATGTCGCACGCCTGGACGCGGCCAAACAGAAGTACGGCGTTGAGGTGGCGGACACGGATGCCGCCCGCATGTTAAACAACTGCAAGCCGGACGTATTCGTCTTCTGCACGCTTCCGCAGATCCGGCTGCCTTTCATCAAGGCCGGGGTCGAGGCGGGAGTGAAGCTGATCGCCTTCGAAAAGCCAATTGCCTTATCGATGAATGAGGCAATCGAGATGTACTCCCTGATGCGCCAGGCCGGGGTGAAATCAGTCGTCAGCCACCAGCATCGCTACGGAGAGCATTATCGAAAAGTGAAAGAGATTATCTCGAGCGGCGCCATTGGTCGGGTTCACACGGTCTACGGCCATTCAATCGGCTGGATGATGCATATGATGACCCACCTGATTGAATACGCCAGTTGGTACAACGACTACGCCGACCCGGTCTGGGTTGCCGGCCAGGCTTCAGGCAAAGAGAAGTTTGCCGACGTACACAGTTCGCCTGACTACGTGTGCGCGCTGGTCCAGTTTGCCAATGGCGTGCGCGGCATCTTCGAATGCGGCGCAGACGCCCCGGATGTTCCAGAAGTTGATTCTATGTGGCACAAGGTACGGATCGGCGCCCAGGGAACAGAAGGTTTCGCCGAGGTGCTGACCGGCAAAGAAGGCAAGGGAGGCGGCTGGCGGGCGGTCACTAAAGACGGCGCCTTTTCAGGTCCCGGTTACATGGACTACGCCCACGATATGCCGTTCTATATCCAGGATATTGCCGACTGGCTGGATGATCCTTCCAAGACCCATCCCTGTGACGGTGAGAGAGCATTCAAGGGGTTCGAGGTGATGATGGGAGCTCTGAGATCTACCGTCCAGCGTGGCAAAGTCTGTCTGCCGCTGGGTCCTGGAGAGCCCGAACTGAAAGCGCTGGAGGCGGTTCTTTAGGCGAAGGGGTCCAGGGGAGTCTAAGAGACTCCAAGGACCTAAAGGACTCCAAGGACTGAGAGAGACGTGGGGTGGGTTTCGAAGAAGGGCGCGCCAGCGCCCGGATGAAACCCACCGCCTCGGAGGACCCCAAGTGCAGGCGAGCTGGTGGTCCAGCGCTGGGGCGAAAGACAAGTCGGTTCAAGTGCTTGGGGTCCTGTTTTTTGGTCTGGCGATTATTTCTGGAGATCGAGCGCGAGGCCGCCGTGGATGAGGCGCGGCGAACCAAGTTGCTCTACCGGCGTCCGCCCTACCACGTATTCCCGGCCGAACAGATTTTCCACTGACATGAAGAGCCTGAGGTTATCGGCTACCGGCCGACTGACCAGGAAATCGACGACAACGTATCCGGGCAAGTCAAGGGTGTTCAGGTCGTCCTCATACTGGTGACCTATCCACCGTGCCTGAATGGTTGCGAGAACACCCCGATCGTAGTCAAAGCCCAGGACCGCCTGGTGGGCGGGCGCCTGGGGAACTTCCAATCGGCTTCCTTTAACCGAAGCCGCCGAATAGAGATAGCCGGCACGAAGGGCGTACCTTTCATAGTCGAGCGTCACCTCGGTCTCCAAACCCTTCACCGCGATGCCCCCGAGGTTCATTCTCTGGCGCAACACCTGTGTTGGTGTCGTTGACAATGTCACGTTAGAGACAGGGTTCTGCAGCGAGTTCCAGAATCCGTTGACTCTTAGCAGAAGGCGACGATTCGGGTGAAAGTCCACCCCACTCTCGCCCCCCCACAGGTATTCCTCGCCCAGCGCCGGGTTTGCGAGCGTCTCGACATTTCCGACACGGAACGGCCGATACAGCTCATTCAGGGTCGGAGAACGGAAACCCCGGTAGGCAGAACTGCGCACTGTCAGCCATTCATTTGTCCGCCACACCAGTCCGGCGCGTGGATTCGCGCTCGTCTGCATCCGCTCGTTCTGCCAGAGGTCCAGCCGGCCCCCAACGAGGAGGTCCAACGAAGGCGAGACAGGCAGCAAGAGTTGCGCGAACAAACCTGCGAGGTTTTGATCGTACTGATCCCAGCCGGCGTACCTCCAATCCGCGCCGAACTGAAGAATGGAGGACGGCCGCCAGGTCCACGCCGCACCGTAAGCTATTGAAGGTATCTCCTGACGGCTGGTCAGAAATTCCGCCGACCGATCGCTCAGAATTCGCGAGAAGTTGCTGCGAAACAGCTCCGATTGGACGTAGAAGCGAGCATCCCATCCGGCCCTGTTCAAACCGACGTCAAAAAGCGCCAGGCGGGAGTTATTAGTCTGGATCTGGGTGCCGTTGTTACGCGACTCTTTGAACAGGTTCAGTCCGGCATGCAAAGACTTGTAATAGACCCGCCCAAAGAAAGTCTGAAAAGCGGAACTGGCCTTCGTATCGACCGCTCCCCTGACTTCCTCGCGAATCAGATAGTAACCGGAACTGTCGAGCACGCGTCCTGCGAACAGGTAGGCCCAGTCCCCTCTCTGATCGGCCGCACCGACATCCACGTCCAGGACACCGGCTTGCCCCAGCTGACCTCGTACCAACAAAGACCTGCTCGAGGGCTTCTTGGGTATCAACTGGATGGTTCCCCCCAGTGCCGAACTGCCGTAAAGCTGGCTGGTTGCCCCCCTGACAACTTCAACCCGGCTAAGCGCGGCAAACGGCATCCGGTTCCAGTAGACCCAACCTCCAACGGGGTCGTTAAGCGGAATACCGTCTAACAGGACCAGGGATCGGCTGGCTCCGCTGGGACCGATCCCTCGAAGCGACACCCCTTGAGTGGTGGGATGCGCCACCAGGCTGCTTGATCGTCGGAGGAGCGAAAAACCGGGTACCGCCCGGAGAAGATCATCCAGCACCAGGAACGGGGTGGCCGAGATTCTTTCTTCAGGCAGCACCGTCACCAGGGAAGCGGACTCAGTGATTGACTGCTCGACCCGGGCTGCGGTCACAACGATCTCATCCGCCGGCCCGCTGTGAATGGCATCTGGCTTTTCCTGGCCGGCAAATGCCCGGGTGAACGATAAAAGGACGACAATCAAAATCACGGGCATAAGGGTCTTCAGCACTACAGCAACCTGAAGTCAAAGGAAGCGAGTAACGTAATCAGCAAGGCTACTCCACTCGCTATAATTGCTCCCAGGATGGTAAGAAGAATGACCAGCCACACCCAGTCGCCGAAGCTCGCGCCACGGCGCTCTCCCGTGGTGTATCGGTCCAGCAGATCGAGGTTTTTCTCGTTGGCTTTGAAGGCAAAGTCAAACAAGTCGCCCAGCAGCGGAATGCTGCCAAGCAGATAGTCAACCGCAACGTTAAACACCATTCGGCCAATCACAACCTTGGGCAAGCCGTAGCGCACCGAGCTGATGACGATCAAGGCGGACAGGATCGCCATCGCTGCATCTCCGGCGCCCGGGAAGATCATTCCCAGGATGGGCTCGATACCGAAGCGAATCCTGGTCCCGGGAATACGAAAAACGCGGTCCAGGTAATGGGAGAGCCGCGCCAGCCGCGGATTCACCCTGCGTTTTTTCCCGGAAGCTGCCAGGTCGCTATCTAGGCCACGAGAGCGGTAAGGAAGAGCCATCACCTCATTATGACCTATAATTCTTACGCCCATAATTCGGGTGGTTTTCTTGGAAGTATGAACACAGCAGTAATCAGACCTTGGTGGCAAACGGGGGTGATCTACCAGATTTACCCCCTTTCCTTTTGTGACAGCAATGGCGACGGGAAAGGCGATTTGGAGGGAATTTCGTCGCGACTTGATTATTTGAAATGGCTCGGTGTCGATGCCCTCTGGCTGTCCCCGATTTATCCTTCGCCCATGGCCGACTTCGGTTACGACGTGGCCGATTACACCGATGTCGACCCCGTATTCGGAAGTCTTGCCGACTTGGATCACCTGATCGAACAAGCCCATCAGCGGAACCTGCGAGTGCTTCTTGACCTGGTTCCCAATCACACTTCGGATCAACATCCCTGGTTTTTAGAGTCCAGACGATCTCGTGATAACCCTAAGCGCTCCTGGTACATCTGGCGGGATGCTTCACCACAGGGAGGACCACCCAACAACTGGCTGAGTATCTTCGGAGGAAGCGCCTGGGAATGGGATCAGGCCACTGGACAATACTATTACCATGCCTTTCTCAAGGAACAGCCCGACCTGAACTGGCGAAATCCGGAAGTGCAAGAGGCCATGCTGCAGGTGATCAGGTTCTGGCTGGACCGGGGGATCGACGGCTTTCGAATTGATGTCGTCTGGCATCTGATCAAGGATTCGCTGTTCCGGGACAATCCGCCTAACCCGCACTACACCCCGGATCAGCCCGCTTATAACAGCCTGCTTCCCGTCTACAGCTGCGATCGCCCGGAAATCCATGACCTGATCAGGAGAATCCGGGAAGTGACCGATAGTTACGGCGATCGGGTGCTTCTCGGCGAGATTTATCTTCCGGTGGAACGGCTTGTCGAATATTACGGGAATAACGGCTCAGGACTCCATCTCCCTTTTAATTTCCAACTGATCCAGCTGCCCTGGGAGGCGACGACGATAAAATCGGCCATCGAGAAATATGAACAGGCGCTTCCCTCGTATGCCTGGCCCAACTGGGTGCTGGGGAATCACGACAAGCCCCGAGTGGCTTCCAGAATCGGATTAGACCAGGCTCGTGTAGCGGCAATGCTCCTCCTGACTTTGCGCGGCACCCCGACAATCTATTACGGCGAAGAGATCGGTATGCAAAATGGTGTCATCGAACCGGGGCAGGTTCGAGATACGCGCGGCATCAGGCAGCCCGGGAAGGGGAGGGATCCCGCGCGGACACCAATGCAATGGAGCGATCGGCCTCACGCCGGATTTACCTCCGGCACGCCCTGGCTTCCCGTGAATCCGAGCTATCCAGTGGTGAACGTGGAGAAGCAAGCGTCCGATCCTCGGTCCATGCTCACACTCTATCAGCGGCTGCTCGAGCTTCGCCGATCGGCCCCGGCGCTACACGCAGGCTCGTATAAGCCGTTCCCGTGCCCCGACGGACTGATCGCCTATTTGCGGGAAGAGGGTGACCAAAGATTCCTAGTGGCGCTGAACCTCACTTCGACTCCCCAAGAGCTCTCGCTGAATGGTGTGTTGGGTTGCCTGATCCTGTCCAGTCACCTGG
>ERZ795047.1103-NODE-1103-length-29907-cov-42.325137_pt1 | contig 29907 bp, 24 predicted proteins | sample MGYA00375131_ERZ795047 | MGnify/ENA primary metagenome ERZ795047 (study PRJEB30176, sample SAMN05720228) | activated sludge metagenome | isolation source: Anaerobic digester | place: Japan | collected 2015-05-20 ...
ATCAACCATCAACTAATATGTTTTTTATATCTTCGCAGCGCAAAGTTTCATATAAGTAGCAATGGTTAACAAAAGGAAATTGATAATCCTACTTTCGGCAATTCTAATTGGTTTCTTAGTTTTTTCCTTTGGTATCTACCTGAAAAAAAATAATAGGACTCTGGCATTACCTATTGCTGAGTCATCAAAATACGCAAAGGTTGATTTGCTGAGTGTAAACAATGCTCTTACTAACAGCAAAGAATATTCATCTATCAATCACCAGTTTGAGCAGTTTGTGAACAAATGGGATTTGGTTGGTGCAACCTTTTGCATTGCCCATAAGGGTAAGATTATTTACGCACGTGGTTTTGGCATGGCCAATAAAGAGGAAGGCCTGGCTATGCAGCCCTATAATACTATGCGTGTGGCTAGCGTTTCCAAACTTATAACGACTACAGCCGTTATGAAACTTGTTGAGGAGGGTAAGCTGAGGCTTAATGACAGGGTTTTTGGCGCCGATGGTATTCTAAACGATGAAAAGTTCCTGAACTATAAGGATAAGAGGGTAGAGGAGATAACCGTTCATAACCTATTAAACCACTCGGGCGGTTGGACTCCCCGGTGGGGCGATCACCTTTTTATTAAAGATGTTATTGCTCGCGAGCTTCATAAGGATTTACCTTTGGATGTTGATGACTATATTGTATTTGCCCTATCAAAACGACTTCACTTTCAGCCCGGAAGTCATAGCTCATACAGTAATATTGGATTTGTAATACTGCAAAGGGTAATTGAAAAGGCCTCGGGAATGGATTATGAGAGCTATGTAAAGAACGAGATTTTTAAACCATTAAATATTTACGATGCCCATTTGGCCAATAACTGGGATAGTTTAAGGTACGATAACGAAGTTAGATACTACGAGGTGCCAGAGGCCGAAAAAGTAATTTCCTTTGATGGTTCAAAGCAGAGTGTTCTAAAATCGAGGGGGGGGAACGATGTGCGTGCACTGGGTGCAGCCGGAGGATGGGTGATTTCACCTATTAGCCTAACCCGGTTTGTAATGGCTGTTGATGGCAGAAACGATTTTCCTGACATTCTCTCAAAGCAGTCTGTCGATATCATGAAGAAAACATACAATGGGAAGTTTCAGCCGTTGGGTTGGCGTTGGGTTAGGGACGATGGAACGCTATGGCGCTCGGGTTCCATGGCAGGCACATCGGCACTTGTTATTTCGCGCCCCGATGGCTACACCTTAACATTTACTTCCAATCAGAGTCACTGGAAAGGCGCCCGTTTCCCTTATGTTGTCGATAGGTTCTTCTTGAGGATTTTTAACAAGTATATTAAATCCATTCCAGACCATAACCTGCTGAATGTAGATAAAGGAAAATATTAGTTTAGGCTAAAATTATTTTCCAGCAATTTTTCCTGCAATTGGATATGCTCAATGAACCTTAGCCTTTTTATCAGGTAGTTAACCATTTGCTTCTCGTTTCGTAGGGAGTAAAATGCGAATTTTTCGTCAGAATCGAGTTGTATGGCTTTTGCAACATTCATAAGGTTTACTGAGTCCCCAGTAATAAGCGAGCCCATTATAGGGTCAAGGTTAAGGTTCAGCTTCTTAACAAGTACTACCAGCTCTGGATTGGTTGTAGTGAACCTATCGTCAATATACTCAATTATTCCACCACCATAAAGTTTATCGGGTAGTTTCTCCTTAAGGTTTAAAAGGTGAAAGTTTGCAATTGCCTTAATAAGAATAACCATCTCACCTAGACTATTCTTGGCTACAATGTTAACCAGTTCAACCTCGCTACCGTAGGATTTAATATTGTTGTTACTCACGTATGGTATGCCAAAGGTGTCTCCAGTTTCATTGCATTCATTAATCAACTGCTTGTAACGGGGTTCAAAGATACGCAACGGAATTTCCTCTCCCGGTAAAAGAAACACCGGGAGTGGAAACATTGCCATATATTTTGTGGTGCTGCCCATGAACTATTCTTTTTTGTTAGGTATAAATTTTAACGAAGCCGAGTTGATGCAGTACCTAATACCGGTTGGCTCAGGGCCATCGTTGAATACATGCCCCAGGTGTGCACCGCAATTTTTGCAAAGCACTTCGGTTCGCACCATACCATGGCTTAAATCTTTCTGAAACTTTATATTTTCTACAAACTTGCTATCAAAGAAACTTGGCCATCCGCAGCTGGAATGAAATTTTGTGTCGCTCTGGAAAAGTTCAGCCCCACAGCAAACGCATACATACAAACCCGGTTCAAAATGATTCCAGTACTCGCCAGTAAATGGCCTTTCAGTTCCTTTTTGCTGGGTTACGTAAAACTGTATATCGGTTAACCTATTACGTAAATCATCACTTTTCATAGTACTATCCTTAATGTTTTGAGCGCAAGCGCTTAATGAGATTACTGTAATCAATATTGATATGTAAGTTTTCACTTTGTTTAGTCTTTTGGTAAAAACAATAAATAGTCTCCTTTTGTTCGACCGATAAAAAAGGTTAATTGCTATTTGGAATGGAATTTGATTGCTATTTTTGACAATATGGATTAAAACAAATAACTATGAAAAAAATAATTCTAGCCCTGAGTGTTTCACTGGTATCGGCAATAGGTTATGCACAGCAAACCGCAGTTTACTCGTTAAAGGAGTTCGATAAACTTCGGGTCTGGGGTGAATTTAAGGTATTTCTGGTTAAAGGCGATTCCCTTAATGCCAAGGTTGAAACACAAAGCATTCCTGCATCGGACATTGCGCTAGATGTAAATGGCAATACACTTGAGGTAAAGCTCAAGGGAAAACTTTATGATAGGGTAAGCGCCACTGTTTACATAACCTACAGGGAATTAAGAGAGATATCGGTATCGGCAGCGGCTGCAGTAAGCCTTCAGGATACCCTCAAAGCAACTAATATTTCAATTAACATTAATACCAGCTCCGAGTTTGATGGCGCAGTATTGGCTGAGACTGCCGATTTAGCTGTTGGACAGGGCTCAACCCTCCGCATAAGGGGCAGTGTAAGCAGCTATGAGGCAAAAGTTAACACCGGAGGAGTTTTAACGGCAATTGACCTAATTGCTCCCAAAACATACGTAAAAGTAAATACAGGTGCTAGCGCTAAGGTTTACGCATCAAAGGTTCTTGAAGCTAATGTTAGTACCGGTGGTAGCCTAACCTATACCGGAAGTCCTGAACAGAAAAAGATTAAAACACTGGTTGGCGCCACCATTATTGAGCAGTAAATTTAACGTTTATTGCGCCATTCAACTATTTGGGCAGCAATGCTCACGGCAATCTCAGCAGGGGTTTGTCCACCAATGGGTAATCCAATGGGTGAGCAAACCCTTTCCACATTCTCCTTGCCATAACCTTCCGCAATAAGGCTCTCAAATATGGTTTTCACCTTGCTTTTGCTGCCTATCATACCAATGTACTTCAAAGGTTTACCGATTAGCTGCTTTAGTACTATCTCATCGAACTTATGCCCAAAGGTCATTATCACAACGTAACTTCTATCGTTTCCAGGTAAAAGGTGTGATACCTGCTTGTAGTCAACAATCTGTTTTTTGTGGGCCCAGACATTACCCTCAAAGGTGCTTAAACCCTGCCTGTTATCGAACAATTCAACCCTAAAGTCAAGCAGACCGAGAATTTGCGAAAGCGGAACGCTTATATGACCGGCACCAAATATGTAAACAGTTTCTTTTACCCCTAAAGGCTCGCTGTAGCGGAAGCTTGAATCGCTCTTTTGAAACTCAATTCCTTTAATGCTAATATGCGATTCACCCTCGTATACCTCCGCGCCACTGGTTGATAAAACAATTTTTCCCGGACGGTTTTCACTTTCAAGCTCAATAACTTTAGCTAAAACCTCTGAATCGGCTTTTGAAAAAAGGCTGAAGATTTGTGTTTGCTCGCCGGAACATATCATCCCCGATTTATCTTCAGCTGCATCGTGTGAGTGAACCTGCCGCTTCAAGAAGTTTTGCTTATATCCTTCTGCCAGGTTCTTGCGTGCCATTTCTACCAGGTTAAACTCCATTACACCTCCACCTATTGAGCCGTAAAGGCTACCATCGGCGGCAACAGCCATTTTAAACCCAACCTTGCCAGGGCTACTACCCTGTGTTTCGGCAACGGTAATTAGGTAAACGTCAATATTCTGCTCAATTTTTGAACTTATAAATTGCCAAATCATACCCATGTTTAATTTTTTGTAAATTTATTAAGATATTCTCTAAGGATTTTTTTAGGCAAAAATATCTTTCTATTTAGTCATAACGAAGATTAAAGACATAATAATATTGTAATATATAGAAAAAATATCTATATTTAAATGGTATCACAAAAATTATCAATACTCATTGCTTTAATGTGTAGAATTATAAATAATTTTGAGTACTAAAATCTACATAAAATGAGCGACGTATATAGTAAGATAAAGGAGTTATCGGAGAAATATGCCGATTATACTGCACGTAATCTGTCCCGATTGGTTCAGATTAAATCCTTGAGTGCGCAGGAGCGCGACGTGCAGCTGGAGCTAAAGAGGCAAATGGAAGAGGCTGGCTTTGACGAGGTTTTTATCGATGGGCTTGGGAATGTAATTGGTCGTATTGGAAATGGAAAACGTATTCTTGCCATCGATGGCCACATGGATACGGTTGATATTGGCAATAAGGATAACTGGGAGTTCGATCCCTTGGGAGGCGAAATTCGCGATGGGTATGTACATGGACGCGGAACAGTTGACCAGGAAGGCGGCCCTGCTGCATTTGTGACGGCTGGCAAAATACTTAAGGAACTTGGTTTTAACAGGGATTTAACCATATACTTTGTAGGTAGCGTAATGGAAGAGGATTGCGACGGACTTTGCTGGAAGTACATTGTGGAGGAGGATAAAATAAGACCCGATTTTGTTATAAGCACTGAGCCTACAAACCTCAATATATACAGGGGTCACCGCGGTAGAATGGAAATGCAGGTTCATTTTTACGGTGTTTCTGCTCATGGCTCAGCACCCGAAAGAGGGAAAAATGCCATTTACATGGCCTCAAAGGTGGCCTTGGAGGTAGAAAAACTAAACGAACGACTAAAATTCGATGAGTTTCTGGGAAAAGGAAGCATCACTGTTACGGAGTTCACCTCCAGTAGTCCTTCGCTATGCGCAGTTTCCGACTATGCCCGCATTCATCTAGACCGTCGCCTTACCTGGGGCGAAACCAAGGAGAGCGCTGTTGCCGAGATTGAAGAGCTGATTAAAGGCATGAATGCCAAGGTGGAAGTGCTAAACTATAGCGAGAAGGCCTATACAGGACTGGAATACGGCATGGAAAAATACTACCCAACGTGGAAAATGCCCGAGGACAGTGAGATTGTTCAGAAAGGCGTAAGCACCTACCAGAAGCTTTTTGGCAATGCTCCAAAGGTTGATAAGTGGACCTTTTCCACAAATGGTATTATGACCTGTGGAACCTATAAAATTCCTACAATTGGTTTTGGCCCAGGCAATGAGGTGTTGGCTCATGCTCCCAATGAGAAGGTTCCCATTAGCGATTTGGTGGCAGCTACTGCCTTTTATGCCGCCTTCGCATATGAGATTTAGGTAAAGCATTGCACAAATTGAATTGTGAATCAGGTATCAAAGTCGTTTAGTTAAGGTTAATTGTCATGTTGAGCGGAGCGAAACATCTCAAAACAATAGATAAATCGAGATCCTTCGTTACACTCAGGATGACAAAGGGAGAGTCTGACTTATTATTCAAACGACATTGATTCAGGTTTTTCGATTGTTGATTTACAAAATAAGCTGTAACTTCATTTTAAATTTGTTACCAACGCCTAATTAGATAACATAGTTAAAACCGAATAAAAACTTTGAAATATGGATTTAATCAAGAAAATAGCGGAGTTAAATCACTACAAATCAGACCTTAGCGGTAAAGATTTTTTACTCACATGGGAGAAGAGCGACGACGACCTTAAGGTTGTGCTACAGGTTGCTTCCATTCTTAAAGAGATGCGTAAGGAAAACATTTCGCCCCGCATATTCGATTCAGGCTTGGCTATTTCAAACTTTAGGGATAAGTCCACCAGAACTCGTTTTTCGTTTGCCTCGGCTGCAAATCTGTTGGGACTTGCAGTTCAGGAGTTGGATGAGGAGAAATCGCAGATTTCGCACGGCGAAACCGTTCGTGAAACCGCTAACATGATTTCGTTCCTTTCCGATTTCATTGGTATTCGCGATGACATGTTCCTGGGTGAAGGAAACAAGTATATGCGCCAGGTTGGCGAAGCTCTCGATGAAGGATTTGCTAAGGGGGTTTTGCCTGTTAGGCCTGGTATTGTGAACCTGCAATGCGATATGGATCACCCAACCCAGTCAATGGCTGACCTGCTTCACCTTGCCAATGAGTATGGTTCACTGGATGCTTTGCGTGGCAAAAAGATTGTGATGAGCTGGGCATACTCGCCCAGCTATGGCAAACCACTATCGGTTCCACAGGGTATTATTGCTCTGATGACCCGTTTTGGCATGAATGTGGAGTTAGCCTACCCAGAGGGCTACGACCTTATTCCTGAAATTGTTGAAATTGCCAGAAAAAATGCCACTCAAAGCGGAGGTAGCTTTAAGGTTAGCCACAGCATGACCGATGCCATGCGCGATGCCGATATTGTTTACCCAAAAAGCTGGGCGCCATTCCACATCATGCAGCAACGCACCCAGCTGCTTATGAATGGCGATAAGAATGGCCTTAAAGAGCTCGAGCAGGTTTGCCTGGCTAACAATGCCAAGTACAAGGATTGGGAGTACAATGAGCAGGTTCGCAAGGTAACCAGGAATTCCGATGCTCTTTACATGCACTGCCTACCAGCCGATATTTCGGGCGAATCGTGCATTCAGGGTGAGGTAAGTAAGGAAACCTTTGAGCGTTACCGCATTAAAACTTACCAGGAAGCGGGTTTCAAACCATATATTATTGCTGCTATGATGCTTACCAATAGGTTCCAAAATCCCGCTGATATTCTAATGAAACTTATTGAAAGGAACACACCAAGAGTTATAAAGTAGTAGCCCATTTTATATTTCAGCAGCACCTTAAGGTGCTGTTTTTTTTTGCTTTATTATGTAGTTTAACAGAATAAATGTTATACTAAAATATGCCTTTCCCTTCAGGTATATCTATTAGAATTATACTTTTGACTAATCATTTGTTTGAATATTCTAAAGACTAAATAATTATTGTTTATAATTTCTAAAAATGATGTGAATGTTGGTATTAAACTATGCCATGTATTATTTTTATTGTGATAAAAAGATATAAAAATGAAAGAGTTGATAGAGGAGATATTCATTGATGCATGGGCTATCAATGATATAATTAGCTGTTATCAGGATAAAAAAGCCGATTACCCCGATTTATTTCAGATAGTTAGTGGTTATGACCTGTCGAAACCTACCAACAAAATTCCTTTCAAGGTTTACGTGGAGCTATGTAGCTGGATTGAAAAGAAACTAGGACAATTTAACCTAATTAAAATTGGCCGCCGGATTGGTGAATCAACCTACAGTCTAATGCTTGAAACCAACATGGTTAATACCGAGAGTAAGCCGTTGGATGTAATGAAAGCATTGGTTTTGCTAGCGCAGAAAGGTGTAAAAGATCCGAAACGGAGAGGTTGGGAAATAGTTTCACACACTGATAAGTCCATTCAAATGCGAAAAACCCAACTATTTAACACGCATATTCAGGTGGGGTTGCTCGATACCCTAGTGAGAAAATGCAAGGTGTATGGGGTTCAGGTTAACTTAGTTAAGGAGGAAAGCAAAGGTGCTGAGTTTGATGAGTATCTTATAACTTGGCTTTAATTAACCTGTTTCAAACCCTACCACAATTGTAGGAACCTGAATTATCCATTCTTTTGTAGTAGTGGCCTGTTGTTTTCGTTGATCGGCGTTTAAGTAGTTGACCGCTGGGCAGATTTTCGCTCAATTTTCCGTTATCAACTGCAATAATTCCGTTTTTGATTACGAAAGCAACCTCACCAGTAGTCTCAAAGCCTTCATAAATGCTTATGTCGGACTTTGAGTGATGTTTACTTGAAGAAATTGAGCCTTTTACGTTTGGATTCCAAATCACAATATCGGCATCGGCACCAATGGCAAGTTCACCCTTTTGAGGGTAAAGTCCAAATATTTTAGCCGGTTGTGTTGCAAAAACATCAACCAATTTGCTAAGGCTTAGCTTACCGGTTAATGCACCAAAAGTGTACAGTAGCGCAAGCCTATGTTCAATCCCGCCTGCTCCGTTTGGTATTTTGCGGAAATCGTCCTTGCCCACCATCTTTTGCTCAAGACTGAAAGGGCAGTGGTCAGTTCCAACCGTTAGTATATTACCATTGTTGATGGCATTCCAGAGGGTATCTCTGTCAATACTTTGCCTGAGCGGTGGGCTTATAACATACTTTATTGCTTCGGGTAAACTGGAGTCGTAGAGGGCTTCATCGAGTAGAAGATACTGAGGGCAGGTTTCGGCATAAAGCGGTTGGCCGCTTTTTTGGGCTTGAATAATATGTTTAACCGATTCAGCCGCCGAAACGTGAACAATGTAAAGGGGGCACTGGGTTTGATCGGCAAGGTCGATAGCACGTTTAACCGCTAACGCTTCAAATCGAGGTGGACGCGAGAGCATGTGGTACTTTGGAGCTGTAAGACCCTGGCTGGCATAAAAATCTCTTAAAGTATCGATATCATCGCCCATCTCGCAGTGAGCAGTAACCATACCACCATTCTGAGCCACTGTATGCATTACATGGTATAAGGCATTGTCATCAATTCCAACGGAACTTTTATAGGCCATGTAAACTTTAAACGATGGAAATCCCATTTCAATGCATTCCTCAATCTCTTTGGGAGTATTTTTATTCCATTCAATAGGGCTCACATGAAATGTGTAATCAACTAGCGAGCAAGCAGCCTCATCCAATCGTGCTTTTAGCGCTTCAACCATTGATTGACCCCGTGATGGGGTCACAAAATCGATAATGGTTGTTGTTCCGCCCATAAGGGCAGCAATGCTGCCCGAATGAAAGTCGTCCGATGAAAAACCGGCGGGTGTAGGTAGGTGCAAATGAACATGTGGGTCGATACCCCCGGGCAGCACCAGCATACCCTGTGCGTTGATTGTAGTTTCAGCATTAGCTTCTAGCTGGTTTCCAATGGCCGCTATCTTCCCATCAACAACCAACAGGTCGGCAATTTGCTCGCCAACCGATGTTACAATCCTACCTTTTGTAATTAATATTCTCAATTCCTACTCTTATTCAAGTATTTTCAGAAAATGGTTACCGCCCGATTCAGTAAAGCCTAAATGTTGCAAATATTTTTTGTGGCTCTTATTGCATGCCTTTGCCCACACCCGGGTATACCCGCTTTCGGTAAATTTCTGGCTAAGCCAGTAGTAAACAAACTTGCCATTCTTAAAGTCGCGGTATTCAGGTAAAACGTAATCAAGCTCTACCTCAAGCGCTTTTGTTTCGTTGCGTTGGGCAATGAATACCCCAGCAACTGCCATGTTACGCAGAATGAGGAAGCTAACTGTATTTTCAGTGGGGGTATAGACAAAACCAGGAAAGAAACGATGTATATCCTTTTGATGGAAATCGAGGAAACGCATCAGATAACGGTTCTCGGGGCGAACCTCAAGTATCTCAAACACCTCTTTTTTCGAGTAGATTTGAAATAGGTAGTAAGCATCGGTAAGCACAATAAAACCGTTTAAAATGCCCACAGGCCATGCTCCAATCAGAAAACCGTAAATTGAGAACATCAATGCTCCTGTTAGGTTTATCCAACGGAACTTAACTATCGAACTCATTGTCATTGATAGCGCAATGATTACCGATGCGCTATACCCAATCCATTCCAATACTTGTTGATTCATCTAAATTTGTTTTAAAGGGCAAATATAAGCATAAAAAGAGGAATTTATTGCTTGGTAATGTTGTTGGATTACTAAAATGATAGGTATGATTATTTAGTCATTTTATTACGAGCAACAATCAACCATCGGTTATCAATCTATTCTGTCATCCTTAACATAGCGAAAGAACATATTCTTAGTTTACAGTGTTCAGTGTGCAGCGTACAGGGGTGATTGTTTTTAGTGTTTAGTGTTTGGTTAATTTAACCTGTGTAAATCAATTCAATCAGTGTGATCTGCGTTCTATTTTGTGACAATCAACCATCAACTCCATTTGTCATACCAAGAAGTGCGCAGGATCTCATGCAACGCCAAGTGGAAAAATGAGCAAAGAGATACCATCGTGAGCTCAGCATGACTGATTGACGTTTCCGCAAAATCTATCCCAATATTTCAGGACTAGACAACCTTTAACCATCATCCTTTAACCATTATCCTTTAACCTTTAACCTTTAACCTTTAACCTTTATCCTTTATCCTATCCTTCCCCTCTCATCCTTTTCCAAAGCTCTAGCGCTAATTTTTGCGATTCTTTAAGAATGATTTCCTGATCAACGGTGGTTATCGCTCTGCTTTTGACTATCAGTTTTCCATTGGAAATAACATGTTCTATATGCGACTGGTTGATACCATAAATAAAGTGTCCAGGAATATTTTCAGCGTTAACGGGGGTGGGGGAATCGTAATCGAGAACCACAAGGTTATCGGGGCCATCGCCGCTGAAGCCATTTTGGGCTATGTAGTGGTGAGCATTTCTAAGTCGTTTGTATGCTTGCGCAGGGCTCATGGGGTCAAAGTTTTGGCCAACAAAGTAAGCCGATTTCATGCTTTGTAGCATATCGCTGTGCATACCATCGGTGCCCAGCATGATATTTTCACCCAGATTTTTACTGCTGAAATAGCCAACGTTGTTGTTCAGGTTACTATCAGTGTTTTGTGCTACCCAGCAGGGCGATTGACCTATAAGGTTACGTTCCTTTTCGGAAAGGTGCAGGCAATGCACCAGAATCGATTTGCTAGAGTTTAGGAAGTTAAAGTCGCTAAGCCTTTCAACCACAGTTTTACCATAGGTTTCATGGCAATGTTGTTGGTCGTATTTGTCTTCGGCTACATGGATATGAACACCCGAATTATACTTCTGCGTTAGATCTGCTGCTGCCTGCAAGGTCTTATCGCTTAGGGTGAACGATGCGTGTAGGCCAACAAGTCCCTGATAGTTTTTCAGGTAGCTATCGGTTTCCTCAAGTCCTTGTTGGGCAATTTCATCACCATCCCTATCGCTAATCTCGTAGCAGAGTAGGTGCGATAGGCCAACCCTTTCAAATGCTTTGGCAAGTGTCTCAAGTGAACCTTTTACCGCATAAGGGGAGGCATGGTGGTCAATAACAAATGTAGCCCCAGCCTTTGCACAAGCCATAGCGGTAACCAAGCCGCTATACTCTACCATTTCGGTGGTGAGGCATTTATCGAGTGTCCACCAGATATATTTAAGGATTTCGTAAAAATTTTCAGGTGATTTTTTGGGTGCACCCATTCCTCGGGCTAATGCTGAGTATGCATGGTGATGGCCAACAATAAACGAATGCGTAACCAACTTTCCGGAACAGTTGATGGTTTCAGTGGCATTGCCCCTGTATGTTTTGGGTGGATGGAATTCAATATTACCGTTGGTAACCAGTATATCGCAATTCTTGATTTCCAGCGTTTGATAGTCGATATAGGTGGCATCGGAAAGTAAAATCATTGGGTAAGAATTTGGTGGTTAAACATTATTCTGACTTGTTCCGCATCATGGGTAGGCGTGTTCGCTTTATACCGTCAAAAGTCCAAAGCGCATTGGCTATGGCTGCAGCGGTTGGCACCATGCCTATTTCGCCAATACCCTTTGCACCGAATGGGCCGATTGGGTCGGGCTCTTCAATTCCAATAACTTCAATTTCGGGCATTTGGTTGGCGCGGATAATCCCAATGTCCTTAAACTTAAAGCTAACGGGAAAGCCATTCTCCATGGGTAAATCCTCGGTTAGTGCATATCCCATTCCCATATGCACAGCCCCCTCAATTTGACCCTCGAAAAGCATCTGATTCATGATTTTGCCCGCATCGTGGGCAGCAATTATTTTCGAAAGTTTGCCCTGTTCGTTAAGAATGGCAACCTGTGTTGCATAGCCATAGGCAAAGTGTATTACCGGTTTATCAGTTTTTGCGCCGGGCTTGCATGTCCAATCGCAAACAAATTTACCACGATAAACCCGGCCTACCAGCTTTTCGAGTTTGGCCGTCTTTAAATCTTCTCTCAGTGGACGCGCAGCGTTGATAAGGGCGTTGGCTACCAGGGCTGTAGCCCTTGACGAAGTGGTCATACCAGTTGGAATCTCCGCATCGGTATCAACTATCACCTCTATACAGCTTGGTTCAATACCAGTTTCATGGTGAAGCGTTTGAATGGCCATGGTGTGAACGCCTTGACCCATTTCCGTCCATCCGTGGTGAATTTCAACCCTGGTTGGGCTAATAACCTTGATTATAACCTCGCTATCGTCAACCATTCCGTTACCGACACCGGTATTCTTTAGGCCGCAGGCTATGCCTGCATACTTTGCCGACTTAAATTGTTCCTTAACTGCAATAAGGGTTTTCTTTAGTCCAACCCCATGTAGTTCCTGACCGGTTGCAGTTTTGGCGCTTTCCTCAAGGGCGTTATCGTAGCGAATTTGCCAGCGGTCAAAACCACCCTGACGGCAAAGGTCGTCGATACAGCTTTCAATGGCAAAGGTAACCTGTGGAACACCAAAGCCACGCATGGCTCCACATGGGATATTGTTTGTATAAACGGTTTTAGCCGAGATATCTACAGCGGGTACGGTGTAGCCACCCGTGGCATGCCCGACCACACGCTCCATCACCTTAGTCCCTACCGATGCATATGCTCCTGTATCGCCTATGGCCTCAAGTTTAAGAGCAGTAAATTTCCCCTCGGAGTTGCAGGCAAGGCTCATTTTCATCCAAACCGGATGCCTCTTGGGGTGCATTCTTATGCTTTCATCGCGGGAAAGGTGAACCTTTACGGGCATTTGGGTGATATAGCTCATTAGGGCTGCATGGCCCTGAACAGTTAAGTCCTCTTTCCCACCGAACCCACCACCGTTTTGAACCTGAACCACATTAACCTTACTTTCGGGTAGGTTTAGGATTTTTGCTATTTGCTTTCGGTCAACGTAAACACCCTGCCCCTGGCTGAATACCTTTATGCCATCGCCATTGGGTAGGGCAAGTGCAGTTTCTGTTTCCAGAAATGCATGTTCAATACGCTGGGTTTCGTAGATATCGGACGAAACGTAAGCTGCTTCAGCAAAAGCCTTATCAACTTCACCAAACCGAATTGTGCATGTTTCCAACACATTTGACCGATTTGGATGTACCTGGGGCGAATCGGGTTTTATGGCCTGATGGATATCGGTAACAGGCTCTAATACCTCGTATTCAACCTCGATTAATGAAGCGGCATGCCTGGCAATATCCTCCGATGTTGCCACCACTCCGGCTATAACATCGCCGATGTAACGTGTAACCTCGCCCAGGGCAACCATTACTGGCCAATCCTGAAAAATCAGCCCAATGTAGCGTTCACCCGGAATATCCGTTGCGGTTATTACCTTTACCACACCCTGCACCGACAAGGCTTTTGAGGTATCAATTTTTAAAACCTTTGCTCGTGGATGGTCGGAAAACTTTAAGGCTCCGTATAGCATCCCATCAACAAACATATCGTCAACAAAAGGCCTTTGGCCTAGGGCTGTTTCCTTGGCTTGATATTTTGGATAGCGTTCGCCAATCCTGGCTCCTGTATTATTCTTTGGCAAAGCTTGGCCATTTAGCTCGGCAAAGGCATGCTGAATGGCATCAATAATTTTGACATAGCCTGTGCATCTGCAAAGATTTGGCGCGATAGCCCTGATGATATCGCTGCGTGTTGCTTTGGGGTTCGATAGCCATAACCCTCTGGCACGCATTATCATACCGGGCGAGCAGAATCCGCACTGAACTGCTCCCTTGGTGGCAAAGTGGTGGGCTAATATTTCGCGGAAATTATTTGGCAACCCCTCCAGGGTGTATATGATAGCCTCACTTAGGTCGGACATTTTGATACGGCAAGCCATTTTAATGCTACCGTTAACCTCTACCGAGCATGCCCCGCACACCCCTTGACCCGAGCAGCCATCCTTAGCTGCGGTTAGGTGCAAGTCGTTCCGCAAATACTCGAGTAACGAACGATTTATATCACCGTTATACTCTACCGTTTTACCGTTTAAGTTGAATCGTATCATAGCATTTACAAAGGTAAAATGTTTTGGAATAGGGTAGAAGTCGCAAAACAGATTTCAGGATTCTATACACAAAACTCCGTTAACCTATACCTCAAGGATTTCAAATTCTAAAATTTAATCCATTCGTTTTTCCTCAACGAATCAATTGTAGGGTCAATGGCATTTGGAATATTAATAACCGATGAAACGGCTTTGAGATCTTTTAAACCGCTACCGGTGAGCAACACGACAACCCTTTGCTTTGTAAGCAATTTTTGATTCTTTTGGTAGCATAGCATTCCAGCAAAGGCTGTTGAAGCTGCAGGTTCAGCAAAAATTCCGGTGTTACGCGCAAGGATCTTTGAAGCATTTACAATATCATCATCGGTTACTGAGAGCCATTCACCCTTGTATTGGAGCAGGTAGTCTTGAGCCATAAAGAAATTTCGTGGAATATCTACAGAGATGGAGTCGGCAAGGGTATTGCTGGGTTTTATGGTAAAATCGGGTTTTCCAATATTTTCGATTAGATTTGAGCTGCCGGCTGCCTGAACTGCAACAACCGTGGGCATACGATCTATCAACCCTATTTTGAGCAAATCTTCGTATCCCTTGTAAACCCCTGAAATAATTACACCATCGCCAACGGGAACAAAGATATAATCGGGTATAGCCCTGCTGAGCTGTTTAAACAGCTCAAACGAAACGGTCTTTTTTCCCTCAATGGTTAGCGGGTTAAAGGCTGTGTTTCGGTTATACCAGCCAAACTCTTTGGTTGCCTCCATGCTAAGGTCAAAAGCCATATCGTAGGTGCCGTTTACCGGAACAATTGTGGCTCCGTACATCACAATTTGGGTGAGCTTAGCATGTGGTGCGCTTTTGGGTACCATAATAATGGCTTTTTGCTCCTGCGAAGCACATATGCCGGCAAGGGAAGAGCCTGCGTTTCCGGTTGATGCAGCAACTATTGTGCTAATGCCATTTTCCTTGGCATAGGCCGATACCACAGCCGATGCCCTATCCTTAAACGAAAAGGTTGGGTTTTGCGAATCATCCTTCAGGTATAGCTCAAATGTAAGCGTTTCACCATCAATTCTATCAAACCTATACAATGGTGTTTCGCCAACCCTTAGCTTGGGTAACGATTCCTTTTTAAGCAGCGGGATTAGATCCCAAAAATTTCCTGTGATTACCTCTTCCTTATGTTTACTCAGGATTTCATAGTTGTATAATGCTTTTAGCACTCCCTTTGGTGGGTTTACAGTATCGTTATTCCTGCTGCAATCAGGGCAAAGGTAAAGCTCAGGCGATGGCGCAAAGGTTTTGCCACAGCCCGAGCAGGTAAGTATGAACTTTCCGTTCATAAAAAATTGATTTAAAGCGATTTTAGCAGACCAACCCGATCGTTAAATTCATCAATAAGTTCGTCCCACCGTTTAACCTGGCTAAAGAGTTTAGGCCAAAGCTCCCTGTCGTTCCAGAGCCTGTTCAAATCGTCAATTTCTTTGCCCTGTTGTTCAACCCAGGTAAAGTATTTCAGGTTATGAATGGCCTTGCGGTCGTGGTAGGTTAGCTCCCTCATCCAATCGGTAGTAGCACCTAGGATACATTTCTCAAAATCCTTTATGGCCTGGATTTGGCTATAGCTTCCGCGTTCCTCCCTTAACTCCTCTAGCCTCGATCCATACATCTCGGCCGAATCCGTTGCTATGGTGAATATCACATCCTCTGAAGTCATCTCAAAGAATTTGGCTGTTTTAATAGCCGAGAGCATATTGCTAATGCCCGATATACCCAAAAGTTTCAGGTTGTTGGCAATTTCTACAGGCACTCCCGATTCTACAAGGTATTTTACACCTTCTGGTTCATTGAAGAGCCTGAAAATTCGCATGCAATCCTCATCGTCGATAGCGGTTATAACATCGGTGTTCTTAACATTATGAATCCAGGGTACATGCTTATCGCCAATTCCCTCGATGCGGTGGCCGCCAAAGCCATTCATCAGAATGGTAGGGCACTGCTTTGCCTCTGAGGCTACCACCTTGATGTGTGGCGCTATGGTTCGCAGGTAGTCGCCTGCGGCAATGGTTCCTGCAGAGCCGGTTGCCGAAACGTACGCGGCAAGATTTGACTTTCCGCCCAGCTCGTTAAATACCTCCTCAATGGCTTTCCCTGTGATATTATAGTGCCATGCGGCATTGCCAAACTCATCGAACTGGTTAAAAATAACGTAATCGGGTTTTGTTCTACGAATTTCCCAGCACTTATCATATATCTCCTTAACGTTCGACTCGCAACCGGGGGTTGCAATAACCTCAGATCCCACATAGTCGCGAAGCCAGGTAAAGCGTTCACGGCTCATCTCCTCGGGTAGTATTGCCACCGACTCAGTACCCATTAGCTTAGAATCGAATGCTCCGCCCCTGCAGTAGTTGCCGGTTGATGGCCACACCGCTTTTTGGGTTGTTGGGTCAAAGCCACCAGTAATAATGCGGGGTGCAAGGCATCCGTATGCAGCCCCAACCTTATGCGCACCAGTTGGAAACCATTTGCCAAGCAATAGTATAATTCGGGCATTAACCCCGGTTAGTTCCTTGGGTAACTCTAAGTAATTAACCTTGCCAAATAATCCCCCTTTTTCCTTTGGTTCGTTTTTCCATGTGATTCGAAAAAGATTTACTGGATTTATCTCCCATAAGCCAACATCTTTTAGCTTTACCTTGATTTTATCAGGAATTTGTTCTGGATTCTGCTGCTGGTGAAAAGTAGGTAGAATAATACCCTTCTCACGAAAACGTTTCACGGCATTCTCTAATGCCTTGGGGTTTGTAATTCTATCAATTATCTCAATCATAACCTTTGAAATTTTCAATAAAAGTAATAACTCTGTCTTAAATTTCTAAGTATTTTGTAAAATATAGAAAATAATATTAGATATATTGCGTTTTATGGAAATATATTATATTTGCAGATAAAAATATTACTAGATAAGAAAAATAGTATTGCAATTTACAGATTTTTTTAACCTAAAACTTAACTAAGTATGAGAAATATTGACGAAATAGACCGCAAGCTTCTGAACATTTTGCAGGACAATAGCCGTGTTACCATTCGCGAGCTTTCGGAAAGGCTACACCTTTCAACAACACCCATCCATGAGCGAATTAAAAAGTTGGAGAAGAATGGTTACATTAAGCAGTATATCACGCTACTCGACCCTAAGGCTCTAGGCAAAAAGCTTACGGTTTTCATCTCGGTATCGCTTTCGAGTCACACCAAGGAGGTGGTTGATGCCTTTGAGCATGAAGTTAAAAAGTTACCCGAGGTTATGGAGTGTTACTACGTTTCCGGCAACTGGGATTTCCTGCTAAAAGTGCAGTGTAACGACATGGAGGACTACCATAACTTTGTGATACACAAATTTTCAGTGATAAAGAATATTACTCAGTTTTACAGCTCATTTGTTATGTCCGAATCGAAACAAACCTACAAGTATGAGTTGTAGATGGTCTTTATAAGTTGAACTATTTTTACATACTGATTTTTAAGAGTTTAACTATTTGCTGTTAGGCAAACCTCTTGATTTTAGGGTGCTTGAGTAAACCTCAATTATTCTATTGGTTGTTTTACTTATTCCAAAGTCGTTTTCAATTCTCGCTGCTAGGATTGACGTGTTTTTTCGGTATTCATTTCTTCTTTCAAAGTAAAGCTTAAGTTCATTATATATCGATTCTTCAGTAGGAACACAGCCATCAATTTTAATAAAATTGGTAAATGCATAGTCATCATAATTGCTTGGCGTAATAATTCTTCCCATTTTGTTGTTTTTTATCGAAATTACAGTAGCCCCTCGAATAAGTCCCTCAATAGCTACACGTCCAACTCCAAGTATAAGTTCCGGAAAACTATTCAGTAAATCAATATTTCTAACAAAACCCAAGTATTCAATAGCAGTACTTTCGAATTTTAAATTGGTTTTGTTTATCAGTTCTTTTAACTCTTCTACATTATTTCCATCGCCAATTAATAATAGTTTAATGGTAGGTTGACTTAATTTCAATTTTTCGCAGGCAAGAATAAGCAGTTTTATTACTCTAAAATGCCTTTTATCAATCCTACAGATGTATCCAATAGTATTTGTTTCAATGAGTGGTAATTTTTTAGGAATCGGAATGCCATTAGGTATATAAACTGATTTGTTTTGTATAGACCTAAACCTGTCTAAGTTGGAAATTGCCTGATTTCTCACAAAGATTATTTTTGATGTTAATTTTTTTGCTACTATCGACCTTAAATCGTGCCTAACGCGGCCGTGAACGGTAGCCACCACTGGGACTCTTAGTATAAATCCCCCTATGCATGCCGAAATTATTGGGAGTCGTTGGTGTGCATGTATCACATCAATCTTATGCCGTAATAGCAGGTAAACTATTATTACAACCTTTGTCAGTATCAAATAGCTGACAAACGAAGGTAGTTGTATAAATTTTACTCGTTTATCCAACAGCTCATTTTGTCGTCCCTTTCGGGAAAGCAGAATAACCTGATGGTTGCTTGCTGCAAGCTCGTTACATAGCTCACGCACGTGGTTCTCTGCTCCACCAAAATCGAACCGAGTAACAAGCTGTAGAATACGCATTAATGGTAATTTCTGATAATTTATTTTTTTGAATCTTCTCTAAACCCTTTGGAGATTAGTCCAGTTTAAAGGGGGTCAATACACAACCACCAAGCACTAACCACTAAACACTTAACACTAAACACTAAACACTAAACACTAAACACTAAACACCAAGCCCTAATCAAACCCCCATTAACCTTTTTGCACCCTGTAGTATTACGCTCATCTCTACCGCATGCTGAAATTGAATTTGTCTTACGCAAGGCGTTAACGCCTTAGCCTCAACCAGCTTAAAGCCATTTTTACTGAAACGGGCGTAAACGTGGTCGGTTTCGTAAATGTATTCATCACGGTTTTCCGATAGGGTCTTAATGCCTCCTTTTTGCTTAAAGATTAGTACATTTCTGTCCTTCAGAACGCTAAGCATGTAACCATCCTCGCTCTCCTTGAACGATTTTGTGGTTAGGTGAAACTTAGGCTTATCCTGGTAGGGTGCGCCCTCGGTTGGGCAGAACGTAGAGCAATTCCCGCATTCGTTACAGAAGTTTGCAATATTCAGTATCTGAACGGTTTGTTTTACCTCAAAAAAATGGTCGGGTTGAACCTCTTGTGTTCCATCGGAACCAACCAGCACTTTGTCGAGTTGGTAACGAACGGGTTCAATGGTATACGCAAAGTTAGCTAGGTTGGGGCAAACTGTTGTGCATATGCTGCAAACCTCGTCGCAGTGTAGGCAGCGTGCGCTTTCCTCTTTTATGGTCGTTTCGTCCGGAGTTTCAGTCACCAGCTCAAAGGTTTTGCTCTTTTCAGCAGTGAGCTCTTTATGTACATAACCATACTTGCGGGTGGATCGCAGGAGCATAAGATCCCTATAATTATGTTTCTTTTCAGGGACACTAGTACTAATTCCCGTAAAACCGCATTGGCTGATAATCTCCTGGGCTGCCTTACGACCATCGCCAATGGCATTTATGGCCGTTGATGCACCACGTAGCGCATCGCCACCAATGTAAACGTTACCCATCAACGTTTTATAGTTGCGGGTATCGGCCTTTAGGAGCTCATTTGGAACAAAATCGATATCAAGGGCTTGCCCAATGGCGGGAATTACCACATCGCACTCAACCTCAAATTCAGACCCTTCAACTTTTACAGGCTTTGGTCTACCCTTGCTATCGTAACCATCTAGCTTCATTAATCTACATTTCAATGCTTTAACCTTGCCGTTCTGGGTGATTATTTTTTCAGGGGCGGCAAGTTCCACTAACTCAACACCCTCGGCAATTACCGCTTTAATTTCACCCTCATCGGCAGGCATTTCGTTAACTGTTCGGCGGTAAACTATGGTTACCTTTCCGTTATCGCCCACAAGCCTATGCGCTGTTCGGGCTGCATCCATGGCGGTGTTCCCACCGCCAATTATTACAATACGTTTGCCAATCTGCTTTATGTTACCGCTTTTTACACCCATCAGGAAGGTTAGGGGGTCAATAACACCATCGGCATCAATACCTTCAATATCAAGTATAGCCGATTTCTGCGCACCAGCCGATATGTAAACGTAATCGTACTTGTTTTTAAGGTCGCTAAACTCGCTGCGGGTTACGGGGTGGCTGTAATGAATGTTTACACCAAGTTGGGTAATCCTTTCAATATCCCTATCAATGGCCTGGTCGGTTAAGCGGAAGCCCGGTATGGCATAGCGAACCATTCCTCCGGCCTTGGTCTTGCTTTCAAAAACATCAACCTTAAAGCCATTAATGGCCAGGTAAAATGCACACGACAAGCCCGATGGGCCGGCGCCAATTATGGCAACCCTTTTACCATTTGGTTGAGCAGGACTTAGCTTGATATCAGCATTCTCAGCAACGTAGCGTTTCACGTCGCGTATTTGTAATGGGTTGTCGTAGTTAATACGGGTACACTTGTTCTGGCAAAGGTGGTCGCACACCATTCCGGTTGTATTCGGAAATGGGTTGGTGCGAAGTATCACCTCAAGCGCTTTGGGGTAATTGCCAGTGGCAGCAAAGTGAAGGTATGTGGGTATTTCCTGATTGGTAGCACAGGTATTCACGCATGGGGCTGCAATACAGTCGAAGTAGTCGAGCTTACGCTTGGTTTTGATGGATGGCTCACGGAAATGCGTATTGCGATAACGTTCATCCTCTACCACCTCCTGTGCGTAGCTGTTTAGGTTTTTGAGAGCCACATCGGCTGTTGGCCAGCCAGTTTCCCCGTTAAAATCGATATTGAGATTATCGATATACTGCTTTAATCGCCCATAACCGCCGGGTTTAAGCAGATCGGACGATACGGTTACGGTTCTAAAACCGCAGCCCATAACCTTTGATACATTAAACGCATCAACTCCTGCCGAGAACGATAGAAGCAATTGGCCTTTGAAATCGTTCTGCAGCTTGCGGGCAAGGTTTATGGAAATGGGGTGTAACGCCCGGCCGCTCATGTACATCATGTCCACCTCGCTTGGGAAAACATGCTTGTTGTTAACGCTTTCCAGCGTATTGGTTAGCTTGACCCCAAAGGTAAGGTTAAGGGTTTTTGCTTCGGCGGATAAGGCTTCAATCAGCTTTAGGGCATCGGGATATTTTAGGTCGTGCTCAAAGGCGATATCGGGAACGTTGGTTTTGAACCTGAGCTTGTTGTTCAGAGTCTCTCTAAGCTCAGAACTTCCCAAAAGGGTAGGGTTGAGCTTAACCAGCGTATGCAATCTCCGTTCAGTTAGCAGGTAGCGGGCTATATCCTCAATCTCATTGGCCGGACACCCGTGCATGGTGGAAAGCGTAATATTATCCGAAAGCTTAGCATGTATATCGATGTTTCCAATGGCTGGGTATATGGCTTTTAGCTCCTGCACCATCTGGTTCAGCTCATCGGTGGCATTACCCATTTTATTCAGGAACCACTGAACGTTGGGTTTTTTAATACCCTCAAGATTATAGCCTACGCTCATGTTGAACACCATGTTGGGCTTACTGCCCAGCTGCAGCTTATGGTTCAGGATGTGAATGATTACCCATGCCTTTAGGTATTCCATAAAGCTCTCCTCAACCCTCAGCTCCTGCGACCACTCACAGTTGTACCCCTCATCCTGCATGTCGATGCAGGGTTTTGCAATCTCAAGCTCATCGAGGGTTTGAATGGTTTTCAGCTCAAGGTACCGAGCTCCCATGAGCCAGGCAATTACAATGTTGTGAGCAAGTTGAGTATGTGGCCCTGCGGCAACACCTATTGGTGTATCAATGGTTTGCCCAAAAATGGTTGTGGGAAGTTTACCTTGATTCGGGTTAAAGAACAGCTCGCTGGGGTATCCAAAAACGGTTCCATGGGTATCAAGTTCTTTCAGAATGATTTCCAGCAACTGTTTGGCCGGTATGGGTGAAAACTTATCGCTCATATATCCTGATATTTCCCACAAATCTATAAAATATGGCTAAGCATATTAACTTTGTATAGCATTTTATTGCTATTTGGCAAAGAATATTACTATACAAGCGAATGAAAGAAAATTTTTCCGCCATTATTCTGGCAGCCGGTTCCTCGGGGCGAATGGGGCAGCCTAAGGCTTTGCTCCCCTTTGACCCACAACGATGTTTTGCCCGCAAGCTTGCCGATGAGTTCCTTTCCTTTGGCTGCCAAAGGGTGGTAATGGTAACCAATGCCGAGGTAGCCGCACAGGCAGCTTCAGCAGCCTATAAGCTAAACGCTATTGAAATAGTGATTAACCCAAACCCCGAACTGGGGCGTTTTTACTCGTTTTACCTTGCGTTACAGGCAATAGGTAACCAGTATGTTTTCATGATTAATGCCGATAACCCCTTTGTGGGTGCCGATATCCTGCGGGCACTATGGCGTCATGCAATGCAAGCCGACTATGTTTACCCGGTTTACGAGGGTAGGGGTGGCCATCCCATACTAATTTCATCGCGAATTGCGAAAGCAGCACGAGCAGAAACCAACCCGGATATCAACCTAAAAGAGTATCTAAACCGATTTAGCAAGGCATGCATACCCGTTCCCAATGATCAAATCCTTATCAACATCAACACCCCCGAAGAGTATGCCAGGCTTATTGCCGATGGGAAATTGCCAGGCAACGGAATTTGAGATGCTCAGAAGAGTGAAATCTTTGGGGGTTTAAAGGTTGGGTTTATGAAAGGGGTGGGAGTGGAAACAGGTTGCAGTTTGGCAATAGCACGGGAATTAAAAGTGCAAGACTGTCATATTCCAACAAATGAATGAAAAAAAAACTACATTTCGAATTAGTCACTGCACCCTGCAATGTGCTAAACCGATGTTGGCAACTGGTGTTCTGTCTATCCGTCCTCATGAATCATTGTCAGTGCATGGTTTGAGATTGCTGTTTGATCTTCTAAATTATAATTCTTAAGTATTTCCAAATCATCTATTTTTACTTATTGTGAAGCAACTTGTTCGGGTTGATAATGGGTAAAACAAAGTTTTGCAAAGCCGTGCCTTGCAGTCGGGTTATAAGAATCCCTCTTGATGTAGAATAGGTTACAGATGAAAGTGCATTTGCCAAACCCGGATTTAGATTTAAACGCTTATTTTTTTTCAGTATAGTAAGCTCTTCTAAATTTTCAATTCTGTAAATAAATATTAAATGGAAATTTCCTGTTGCTTCGCTTTCATTTTCGCCCTTGCTGTCGGTTTTTACGTTAACAGTGAAATCTGCTTTAGCCAATTTATCGTCAAGGTTAAAGCTCAATTGCAAGGAGTTGTCCAAATGGTATCCGACAACTTTGTTAATGTCAAAATTTTCAGGAGTGTTCACCTGTCCTTTAATCATTTTGAAATCAATCAAAGCAATCTTTTCTGGATCAAAAACATTTTTATCCTGCATTGCTTAATTCATTATAGGGTTCAGTTTCTTCGGCACATTGCCAAACATTTTCAGTGGTTTTTGTGTTTAGTTTTGTATAACTCACAAAAGTGTGAACTCTGCACACAAAGCCATCTTCAACAAATTCTGTCTGTACTTTTTTCTTCGTCACTTCTATTAAAGGTACTCCCAATTCAGCCGATAATTTTGCTAGTGAACGTAAGGTGAAATTGTGCTCACCGTTTAGCCATTTGGAAATTTCAGATGGTTTCTTATTCATCTTTACAGACAGTTCCTTTTTACTGATATTTTTTTCACGCAATAGTTGATTAATGCGAACCACTAAGTCAGCATACCAATCCACAAAGATTTCAACATCTTTAGGTGTGCTTTTCAGCAATCTATCTACTGTCTTGCTTCTCATTGTCTTATAGTATTATGTCAGTTGTCCCGTCAAAGTTTTGTAAATACCTACCGTTATCAGAGATTTTAATCATTTGAGATTGTAATGCTTCTTCAATTTTTTTGACAAAGGTTTGTGCTTCATAAAACTTCATTCTTAAATTTTTGCTTTCTTGTGATGCTTGCGATTCCTTAATCCCACCGTTGAAAAGAATAACAATATTTTCGGTTACCCGATAACAAAATAACCTCAGTGGAAAATTGATGCCTAAGTCTTTTATTTCTTCTACCCATTGTTTTTGTTTTGGAGGCAATTCTTGTGCTTTGTTTACTATTCTGTCAAAAAAATCATTTGTTGCTCCGTATCTGTTGCCAATGCTTTCGGTTATCAATCGAAACAATTGCATTGCCTTTTCATTTAATGGATGCTCAGGCACAGCATAGGTATCAAAAAACCTATCCGTTTCTGATGGTGCATTGTCATCATCTGTAACCCACCTGACGGTGTAGAATGTGCAAATGCTTCCTTCATCATACCATATTTCGATTGCAAATGTATTCACTTATAACCGAATTATGCAATTTTTTGTTTCACTTTTAAGTTAAATTATTCAAAATAATTACTTAAAACCCTATCCTTCAATATATACATTCCTATTTGTCAGATCATTAGTTTGATATTAAATAAAAAATTCATCCCTCGCTCTTGTGCGTCTGCGGACGCGTGCAATATACGCCACTCCGTACGATAACTTTCAGTAAATGTAGTAAAAAATCCACTTGTTCAAGCAAGTACAAAAACTTTTTTATGTCCGGCTGAAACGCTGCGTTAGGCTTATACTCCATTTAACATCGCTTACGCGCGCTAACAAGAGCAATTATGGAAAACTTTGTTTTCACTTTTATATGCTGTTAGGCTACTTCTTACCGTTTTCTATTCCGCTTATTTGTAAATTAGGTTGAACAATTTGTTGGATAAATCTTTGTCCAATTCTTTGAGAATTTTGTACACTTCAAATGCAGAACTCTTATCTCCTACATGCAAATAAGCCACTCCCAGATTATAGTGTACCATTGCCAAATCAGGCTTTAAGCGAATCGCCTGCTTGAAAGCTTCAACCGCTTCGGTGTAGCGCCCGAGTTTGTCATAAGCAGTACCCAGGTTGTTGTGTGCTTCTGCATCATCAGGCTCTATGCGAATTGCCTGCTTGTAAGCTTCAACCGCTTCGGTGTAGCGCCCGAGCTGGCCATAAGTTAATCCCAGATTAAAGTGTGCATCTGCATAATCAGGCTTTAAGCGAATCGCCTGCTTGTAAGCTTCAACCGCTTCGGTGTAGCGCCCGAGATTGACATAATCCATCCCCAGTTTATAGTATGCCTCTACATAATTAGGTTTTAAGCGAATTGCCTGCTTGTAAGTTTCAACCGCTGCTTGTGCACGGAGAAAAGTGGGATAAAAAAGAAGAAAAAAAACACAGGCATCAAAAAGTACTTCAATTTCTTCATATTATTAACCTCCAGTATTATCGTCTAACTCGTTTATATCCTAAAAAATCATTCTTATACATCTAATTTGGGTGTATAGATCTGATAATTGAAAGACTTATACGATAGCTAATTTAAAAAAAATTACAAATCATCAAACGGACCTTTAACTTTTTGCTTACTATTTTACCTAACCAATGAAGTCGTTCGTTGATGATTGATAGTGAGCTTAATAGAACGCAGATTATGCTGATTTATTGGATTTACAAAGTTTTGGATTAACCAAACACTAAACACTAAACACTAAACACCAAACCCTACCTCCCCTGGTACAGATTCATTAAAACCCTTTCAGGGGTTAGGGGTGCAGTGAGCTTTATGCTATAGTGTGGGTTAAAGGCCTTAATGGCATTGTGAATGGCGAAGTAGGCTGCTATGCCGTACATGAATGGTGGTTCGCCAATGGCTTTTGAACGTAGTACTGCCAATTCCGGGCCATTGGTGGGCAGCGGGATGCACTGTATGCTTTTGGGTGCAAAGTGAATATCGGGTACCTTGTAGGTGGATAGGCTATTGGAAAGCAATCGGCCCTTGGAGTCAAAGGCTAACTCCTCAAGGGTTAGCCATCCTATCCCTTGCACTACAGCACCCTCAACCTGTCCAAGGTCAATCAGTGGGTTTATGCTATTGCCAAAGTCGTGTACAATGTAAACATCATCAATGGTATAGGTTCCCCTGATGCAGTCCAACGTTACTGTAACAACTCCTGTCCCATAAACATGGTAGGCAAAGGGGTGTCCTTTCTCCTTTGTTTTATCAAAGTAGATAACCGGAGTGGCATAGTGACCGTTCTCAGTTAGCGCAACCCTTTTCAGGTGTGCCTTTTTAACCAGCTCGTTCCATTTCAGGGCTGTGGGTGCACCGTTACGGATAACCGTTTCGTTTTCAATGTTCAGCTCATCATCGCTGCATTCCAGTAGTTCGGCGGCTACCTTAAGCAACCGTTTTTTTAGGGCAGCAATGGCAATTCGTAGTGCATTGCCGTTCAGGTCGGCACCGCTACTGGCAGCCGTTGGTGAGGTGTTTGCAACCCTTGTTGTATTGGTAGAATGAATCTTTACCCGGCTAATATCAATCCCCAGCAGAATGGATGCTACCTGCGCCATTTTGGTGTTCACACCTTGTCCCATTTCAATGGCTCCAGTGCTTACTGAAACGCTGCCATCCTGGTAAATATGAACAAGGGCGCGAGCCTGGTTCATTGCTGTGTTGGTAAACGATATGCCAAAGCAGAGCGGCATAACCGCCAAGCCCCTTTTGCTGTACTTGTTGTTTTGGTTGTAATTATCAATGGATTTACGGAGATTCTCAAGGTCAAACCTTTCCGATGCAAGGGCAAAGCACTTACGGGCGTTTACGTTTTCGGCCTTTTGCCCGTACTGGAATTCATCGTTCTCTTTTAGCAGGTTTGCCTGTTGGATTTCAATTGCGCTTACACCAATGGTTTCGGCTGCTTTAGCAATGGCGCTTTCAATTACAAACATTCCCTGAGGCCCACCAAAACCACGAAACGCAGTATTGGGCGGAAGGTTGGTTTTGCAGCTATACACGGTTACTCGCGTGTTAGGGATATAGTAAGAACCAGTGGAGTGGAAGAGCGTTCGCTCCATGATAGCTGGCGAGAGGTCGGCTGCGGCGCCGCCGTTTTGGTACAGGGTTGTTTCAAAGGCCAATATCTTGAGGTCAGCGGTTAGCCCAATCCTGAAATCGCCGCTGTAGGGGTGACGTTTTCCGGTCATTCGCATATCGTCGTGACGGGGTAGAACCAGTTTTACCGGTTTGCCGGTAATATGAGCAGCAAGTGCAGCCATGGCTGCAAATCCTGAAGCCTGATCCTCCTTGCCCCCAAAACCACCACCAAGCCTAACCACATCAACCTCAATAAGGTTCATGGGTAATCCTAGAACACGAGCAACCGTTTTTTGAACGGCTGTAGGTCCCTGGGTCGATGAGTGAACCTTAATATAGCCACCCTCAACGGGATAGGCGTAAGCCCCTTGGGTTTCAATGTACAGGTGTTCCTGTCCGCCCAACTCAATGCTATCCTCCACAATGTATTTACATTGGCTCCATACCTCATTGGGGTTACCCATGCTGAAGGTTCGGGGTGGTATGAGCAGTAACCCCTTTTCCTTTGCAATGCGTGGGTCGGTTACCGGTTCCAGTTCCTGGTAATCAATCCGAACCATTTTGGCTGCTTTGTGGGCGTCGCGCTCGGTTTTTGCAATAACCACAGCTATGGGTTGACCCTGGTAGTGGACTTCGCCCTCGGCAAGCAGGGTTTCGTCCTCAACTATTCCTCCTATCTGGTTTTCGCCCGGAATATCGGTGCAGGTGATGACTTTTACCACGCCATCCAGCCTTAGTGCCTCCGTGGTATCAACCTTTAAAATTTTACCGTGGGCAATGGCTGAGCCTACAACTGCTGCATGCAATGTACCCGAAATGGTTGGGATATCGTCGAGGTAAACCGATTTTCCCGTTACATGACCTATGGTATCGATATTTTTCATCACTGTTAGCCTTAAAAAATCTGGTCAAACTGTTTTCCCAAAAACCTTTGCAGGTGTGCCAGGAAAAGCTGTTTTAGAAGCAACTTCTTATACTCTGCGGTTCCACGGATATCGCTAATGGGCGATATCTCATCGTGCATAATTGTTATTGCTTGGGTTACAGATTGTGAATTGATTTCCTTACCAGAAAGATAGTTTGATGTTTGGTGCAGATATAAAGGGATTGGGGCAACCCCACCTGCCGATATCCGGCACTTTTTTACCTTTCCGTTCTCGACTTCGATAAGCATTGCACTGTTTACGCTTGCAATATCAAGGTATTTTCGTTTGCTTACCTTTTCAAAGCTGAATTGAGTAGTGCTCTTTGGCAGCTCAAAGGTGATGTACTGAATTACCTCGCCAGCATTCAGGTTCAGTTGCTTGTAGCCTTTAAAGAGCTGGTTTAACGGTTGCTGGCGCGTTTTTCCATCGGAAACCGAGGTTATTTGAGCATTTAATGCCAATAGCATCACACTTAAATCACCAATTGGCGAGGCGTTCACTATGTTTCCCGCAATGGTAGCCATGTTCCTGATGGGCTCCGACGAAACCAGCATCAGGTACTCCTTAAGGTGAGGGAAACGCTCCATCAGCTCTGCTGAAGCAACCAGGTCGCTCACCCGGGTTGCACCGCCAACGGTGCAGGTGCAATCGTTTAATGTAATTTCCTTGGGGAGATGTCCATCCAAGGTCGATTTTACTTTTTGTTCGTAGATACTCTCGGGGCGTTGAACCATAAGGTCGGTTCCTCCGGCTATCAGCTGTGAGGTGCTACTGCTTTCATCATCAAAAGCCTTAATTTGCTTAAGTTTACCTGGAACTTCCAGAAAGTAGTTGGGAAGATAGCCTTTGCCAACAAGCCAACCAACGGGGTTTGATATCTTCTTTTCCTGCATTACCCTTGCAATATCGGCTGCAGCCCGCTCTATGGATTTGTATCCGGTACACCTACATATGTTTCCGGCCACTGCCTCAATGGCACGCTCAGTAGTAGGAGTTTCGTGGTTCATGCAAAATGCGGTGAACGACATTACAAATCCGGGAGTGCAAAATCCGCACTGGGTAGCGGCATTATCGGCCATTGCCTGCTGAACCGGACTAAGCGTATTGCTTAAGTTGATACCCTCTATGGTTACAACATGCTTACCGTGAGCGTTAATTAATGGGTACAAACACGATGTAACGCTTCGGTATTCAACTGTATCGTTTGTTAGTTCGCCTATAAGTACTGTGCAGGCACCGCAATCGCCCTCCCTGCACCCAATTTTTGTCCCGGGTAGGTTTGACTCGTAACGGATAAAATCCAGTAAACTCATTCCCGGGTTACATGAGGTGTTTACAGGTTTGTCGTTAAGTATAAAACTTATCATGGATGTTATTAATATGCTTCACAATATACAAATCAACCATTAAAAAAATCAAGTTTTATAGTAAAAATGGAATAAAATTGATGTATTTTTAAGGAATTAAATTGAAAAATTCTGGAAACCATGATAAATTTTAGGCTTAGCAATATCAGTATTGCTGTTTTGTTTATTGCACTACTTTTTACTGTTGGTTGCAATTCGAACAAAAACGATAGCTTTAGGGTGATGAGTTTTAACATAAGGTTCGATAATCCCGACGATGG
>ERZ795047.1117-NODE-1117-length-29674-cov-4.850738_pt1 | contig 29674 bp, 23 predicted proteins | sample MGYA00375131_ERZ795047 | MGnify/ENA primary metagenome ERZ795047 (study PRJEB30176, sample SAMN05720228) | activated sludge metagenome | isolation source: Anaerobic digester | place: Japan | collected 2015-05-20 ...
TATGCGAATGTCCTTCGGATCGATCTCAACTTCGACCTCATCTGCTTCAGGGAGAACTGCGACGGTAACGGCAGAAGTATGCAGTCGACCCTGGGCCTCGGTCTCTGGGACCCGCTGCACCCTGTGGACTCCGCTTTCGAATTTAAGCCGACTGTAGGCATTCTCTCCGTCGACAAGCGCGATCACTTCCTTGAAGCCTCCGACCGCTGAGTAGTGGGCGTCGAGCATTTCCACTTTCCAGCCGCGTCGTTCCGCGTAGCGCGCGTACATCCGGAATACTTCCTGGGCAAACAAGGTAGCCTCGTCACCGCCAGTGCCGGCCCGAATCTCAAGGACAACGCTTTTCTTGTCGTTAGGATCCTTCGGGAGCAGAAGCAGCCGCAGTTGTTCTTCGGTCGTCGCCAACCGCTCTTCCAGGTTGCGCTGTTCCTCTCGGGCCAGTTCCACCATTTCCGGGTCGTCCTCTTCCGCAACAATTCGTTTAGCATCAGTCAACTGTTGGGAGAGCGACCGGTAGAGACGATACTTCTCCACCACCTCTTGGAGTTCGGAGTGAGCCTTGGCCGCCTTGTGGTACTTGTCGGGGCTCGCGATGATTGTGGGGTCGCTGAGCATCCCCGATAATTCGTCGTACCTGTCTTCAAGAGCCTGTAACTTGTCCAACATTCCTGCGGCTTAACCTCTCGCCCGGGTGCCTGCCTTGCCGTACTTTTTCTGGAAACGTTCCACGCGGCCCGCGGTATCAACGAGCTTTTGCTTCCCGGTAAAGAAAGGGTGACAATTGGAGCAGATCTCCAAACGGATCTCTCCCCCTTTGGTGGATCGGGTCTCCCATTCATTTCCACAGGCACAGTGGACCTTAACCAGTTGATATTTGGGATGAATCCCTTCTTTCATCTTGCTTTTCCTTCTTTCCTCTTAATAAAAACAGGACACCAAGGGGGTGTCCGCGACGACGTAGTTTAGCAGAATCAACGGGCGGAGTGGAATCCAGCGAGTTCGTGAATCTTGACAAACCCTTCAACAACGTCGTATAAGAGTTGCTTCAGATTTCAGCAAAGGGAAGTACTTCAACATTGTCTTATTCTCAGTCGCCCGTCAAAAGTGCCGTGAGGAGTACTTTTCCCGCTTTCCGATTCGTTAATCAAGAACTTTTTTTACTGAAAACATTCCACCCGGACGCCTGGGCCGTGGTCGTGACTTGTCCCGGCTGTTCGGTTTACAGCGACTGCAAAGAGTAAGATTAAAAGAGTGTCAGGAGGTTTCAATCAGAATGTCGTTAGCTGCCGACCAAAGCAAAATGCCGGGGAGCCAAACGAATGGTTCGGCGTCTCGTGAACCCGAGGCTTTAACGCCTACCTCGGCCGGGCTTGATCCGAATGAGATGGATTACGATTCTCTCTTACAGGCGTACAACTGTAGTTTCAAGAATCTCGAAGAAGGGGAAGTAATCACCGGAACCGTCATCAAGGTGACTGAATCAACAGTCATCATCGATGTCGGCTTCAAGTCCGAGGGAGTCATCCCGCTTGACGAATTCCGGGATGAGAACGGCGCCATTACCGTAAAGGTCGGCGATAAGGTCGATGTCCTGCTTGAAAGCACGGAAGACCGTGACGGTTACATCGTGCTTTCTCGTGAAAAGGCCGAGCGCATGAAGGTTTGGGATTTTATTGAGCGCGCCTACCAGGAGCAGTCGGTTATTACCGGCCGTGTGATCGAACGCATCAAAGGCGGTCTGGCAGTCGACATTGGCGTCCGCGCCTTCCTGCCCGGATCTCAGGTGGACCTGCACCCGGTTCGCAACCTTGACAGTCTGCGCGGGGCCGAACTGCGGATGAGAGTCATCAAGGTCAACAAACGCCGCGGTAACATCGTCCTCTCGCGTAAAGCGGTTCTAGAAGAAGAGTATTACAAGGCCAAAGAGGAGACTCTCCGTAACCTCGAGGAAGGGATGGAGGTAAAAGGCGTTGTCAAAAATATCACCGACTACGGCGCCTTTGTGGATCTGGGCGGAATAGATGGCCTCCTTCACATTACCGACATGTCCTGGGGACGGGTCAACCATCCCTCCGATTTGTTCAAGGTCGGTGACGAAATCAAGGTCAAGGTTCTCAAGTTCGATCGCCTGGAAGAGAAAGTCTCCCTCGGGTACAAGCAGCTGACCGAAGACCCGTGGTTTACCGCCGCAGAGCGGTATCCCAAGGGAACTCGAGTCAAAGCCAAGGTGGTCAGTCTGACTGATTACGGAGCTTTCGTCGAATTGGAAGAGGGTATCGAAGGCCTGATCCATATCTCGGAGATGACCTGGAATAAGCGAATTAAGCACCCCTCCAAGATCTTGAGCATCGGCTCGGAGGTCGAAGCCGCAGTATTGGAACTTGACCCGGAAAACAGGAGAATATCTTTAGGGCTGAAGCAAACAGAGCCGAATCCGTGGGATACAATCGAAGAAAAGTATGCCATCAACTCGATTGTGACCGGGAAGGTTCGGAACCTGACGGACTTCGGGGCGTTTATCGAAGTCGAGGAAGGTGTGGACGGCCTGGTTCACGTCTCAGACCTTAGTTGGACAAAGAAGATTAAGCACCCTTCAGAGGTTCTCAAGAAGGGGCAGGAAGTTACTGCTGTTGTGCTCAATGTCGACGCGGAGAACCAGCGGCTTTCACTGGGAATCAAACAACTTGAGCCAGACAAGTGGGAAGAATTTTTCTCACAGCACCAGATCGGAGATGTTGTTCACGGGAAAATCGTCCGGCTGACCAGTTTTGGAGCCTTCGTTGAACTGACCGAAGGAATTGAGGGCCTTTGCCACGTCTCAGAGTTGGACGAAAAGCGAGTGGAGGATCCCGAGACTCAGTTCCAGGTTGGACAGGAACTGGATCTGAAAATCATTAAAATGAACCTCTTGGAGCGCAAAATCGGACTGTCCGTCAGGGCGCTCAAGGAAGATCCCGATTCGGATCGGGGTTGGACCTATACTCCAGAAGTGGGCACCGCGTCGATCGGTGATCTGGTAGGCGGACAGTTGGAGCAGTTCAAGCGAAAATCAAGAGCCAAGGGGAGCGAAGATGACCAAAGCTGACTTAGTCGATGAAGTCTCCAAGAGTTCGGATCTCAGCAAAAAGGACGCCGAAGTTATTGTACAGATCGTTCTCGACAGCATAGTCGAATCTTTGAAGGCAGGGGACAAGGTTGAATTGAGGGGCTTCGGCAGTTTCCGGCTGCGGGAGCGCGCCTCACGCCACGGCCGCAATCCGAAGACCGGAGAAAGAGTCCACGTGCCGGCCAAGAGGGTTCCTTACTTTAAGCCGGGTAAGGAACTTAAGGAACTGATCAATTCTTAGATGGATCGCTTGTGGACCCCTTGGCGTTATCAATACATCTCGTCCAGCGACAAGCCTGGCCGATGTATTTTCTGCGCCTTTCAGGAGGAGGATAAGGACGAAGAAAACCTCATTCTCCTGCGTCAACCCCACAGCTTTCTGATCCTCAATCGGTACCCCTACACGTCGGGCCACCTCATGGTGGTGGTCCGACGTCACATCCCTTCCCTTGCCGAAGCCACAAACGATGAGCTGGAAGAAATCATTCTGACCGCTCGCGAGTGTCAAATGGCTCTCACCCAGGTTTATCGTCCGGACGGATTCAATATCGGTTTCAACGTTGGAAAGAGCGCCGGCGCCGGTATCGCGGGGCACCTGCATCTGCACGTGGTGCCTCGATGGCAGGGCGATTCCAATTTTGTCGCCGTCATCGGAGAGACCCGCATAATCCCGGAAGACCTTCGTACCACGTACGATAAACTCCGCGCGCATTTTGACAAGGCCAGTACCCACTCGCGGTGACACGTACACTCTTGGTGTGCGTTTTTTAGCGTTCCCCATCTCAACAGCGCCTCCATTTCCAGGCTCTGTTCTTATCCGTCTGTACGTGGCGCGCGGGGAGCTAGGGACAGTCCCTTGCACTGACGTCCCTACTCCGAGAATCCGGCAAACGGGCACGGTGGCAGACTCTGGAGAGCCCGGCCGCAATAAAGGCGGGTGCTGGTCTTCACAAGGATCGTTGCTTCGTTTCGACCCACGTTTGTAAGCCCGGTGTCAGACCGTCTTGCTAGGCGCCCCGCACCGGGTCGCAACACGTTAAAAGTAAGGTAGTTACAACAACTTGGTCAACTTGTCAACGTCTTTTCGACGGGGAAATAGGAAATCGGTCAAAACATTCAAACCGCTTTTTCTGAATGCTGAAGGTCAGCCAGTCCCCGGGAAGAAGTCAGTCGATCCGTCAGAAATATGCTTGCCTAAAAGGAATATCATCGGACAATCACAATCTTTCAAAAACCGGCTGAGGAGACCCGAGCTAACATCCGATGCCTTCAACCTTTCTTTGCTTCACCGTCTAAGGGGGAACATGATTCAGGGAAAAGTTCTTGGAGGGTTTAGAAGGTCATGATAGCTTTTTTGATGGCTTCTCTCTGGCGAGCAATCGAAAAAGCGTCAAAGATTTCCACGGGTGTGGAAATCTTAGTGGAAAACTGTAAGGTGTAGTGTGCAGTGGTTAATCCTCACGTGCATTTCTGACCTGAATGGAAGAAGTTTCTATGACTCTTTGGGACCAATTATCAGCGCTTCTTCAAACCAGGGTGTCGTCCCAGATTTTCGAGACTTGGTTCCGGTCCACTTCGCTTGAGAAGTGCGATTCAGTCCGGCGACGGATTGAAGTTCGGGTACCCAACTCAACTCACCAGTACTGGCTGTCAGAGCATTACACGGGCCTGGTAAAACAGTGTTTAAAGGAGGCCGGTTTTCCGGACTATGAAGTGGCCTTTGTGACCGCCACCAACGGCAACGACACCAAGCTGAATGCCAAGTACACCTTTGATCGATTCGTGGTTGGTTTCTGCAATCAGTTCGCTCATGCAGCAAGTCTCGCGGTCGCCGAGCAACCATCCAAGGCCTACAATCCGTTGTTTATTTACGGCGGGACTGGCTTAGGAAAGACTCACCTGATGCATGCGATCGGTCATGCCATAAACCAGAAGCAGCCTGGTCTGAGGCTCCTGTATCTATCATCCGAGAAATTCGTCAACGATTTAATTAACGCGATCCGTTATGACACCACACTGCAGTTTCGGGAGAACTACCGCAACATCGATGTGCTGTTAATGGACGACATCCAGTTCCTGGCTGGTAAGGAACGAACCCAGGAGGAGTTCTTTCACACCTTTAACGCGCTGTACGATGCGCAAAAGCAGATTGTCATTTCAAGTGACTCCGCTCCGAAGGAGATCCCTACCTTGGAGGAGCGACTTCACAGCCGTTTTGAATGGGGTCTCATTGCCGACATTCAGCCGCCCGACCTGGAAACCAAACTGGCCATTCTCAAGAAGAAGGCTGAACAGGAAGGTGTCACGCTTCCTGAGAATGTCGCCCTTTTCATTGCCACTCATATTAAGTCGAACATCCGTGAGCTGGAGGGTTCCCTGGTTCGCTTGCTGGCTTTTCGAAGCCTGACCGGCGAAGAAATCACCCTGTCTTTCGCCGAGCGGGTCTTGAAAAACATCACAGACAAGTATTCGCGAGTCCTTACAATCGACACAATCGTCAAGGCTGTAGCGGATTTCTTTGCTCTGAAACCGAGCGAACTGAAAAGCAAGAGCAACGCCAAGCGTATTGCCGAGCCGAGACAGATCGCCATGTTTTTGTGCCGAGATCTCATGAACTGCTCCTTGACCGACATAGGACGCGAGTTCGGGGGTAAGCACCATACAACCGTGCTTCACTCCATTCGCAAGATCGATCAGTTGCGGCTGACGAATCCCAAAATCAGCGCGGCTTTAAACAAGCTAAACGATGTACTCCACTAGAGTTGGAGTCATTTCCCACAAGATCTCTGTGGAACATGTCTTGATTTCCTTGTGTGATGGCTGAACCGGGGATTATCATCAAAAACCGGGGGTACGATCCGAAAGAACTTCCACTGAGGAACCCGTTGCAACAAGCAATCTTACGGAAGTTTTCAACAGATCCACAGGCGTTACTACGACGAATAACGATTTAATAAACAGGGAAACTAAAACAGGAGCAGAACACTATGGATTTGGTCGTTAAGAGGTCTGATTTCTTGAAAGAGTTGCAATATGTACAGGGAGTGGTTGAGCGCAAAACGACCGTTCCGATCCTCTCGAATCTTCTACTGGAAACGGCCGGAAATTCATTGGTTGTTACTGCTACAGACTTGGATGTGACCATCCAGTGCGGGTGCGGCGCAGCTGTCAAAGTTAGTGGAGCGGTCACCGTATCGGCGCGAAAACTTTTCGATATTGTGAGGTTACTCCCCGATTCAGACGTTCATTTCAAAGCAACGAGCGCCGACTGGATGAGTGTGACATGTGAGAGATCCCGTTTTAAGCTCGCTACTTTGTCGAAGGAGAACTTCCCTGAGATCCCGAATGTTACTAACGCTACCATGACGCTTCCCGCATCGGCTCTGCGCTACATGATCACCCGGTGCACCTTCGCTATCACCCAGGAGGAATCGCGATACAGTCTGAATGGCGCTCTGATGATTCTTCGACCGGATGGGATTACCTTCGTGACGACCGATGGTCATCGCCTCGTCTATATCAGTCGTGAGACAACCATCGAGGGTATCGAAGGGGGTGAAGTTCGAACCGTGGTGCCGAAAAAGACGCTTACCGAGCTGAGCAAGTTGACCGCTGAGGATATTCTGAACGTTCAGTTTGGGATCAGCGAGAATCACCTTTTCTTCCGAGTTGGTGAACGGTTGCTGGTTTCGCGAGTAATGACCGGACAATTCCCTAACTATGAGATGGTCATCCCACGCGATAATCACCGTCGTGCCATTCTGAACACCCTGGACTTTGTTGATGCCCTGAAGCGAACGTCGGTTATGGCCGATGAGCAGTCACACGGGCTTCGTCTAATCTTCCAAGAGGGGCAACTTGAAGTGGCGTCGGCGAGCACTGATTTCGGTGAGGCTCGCGAGTCCCTGCCTATCGAGTTCGCCGGCGAACCGCTCGAAATTGGCTTCAACGCGTTCTACCTGTTGGATTTCTTGAATGGACTCGAGAGCGAGCAGGTGGTATTTGAGCTTCGCGACCAAGACACTCAGGGCTTGCTCAAACCAAAGATGAGTGAGGACTACACCTATCAGTACGTGGTCATGCCCATGCGCATTTGAGCTTTGTGGGCAATTTGCCGGAGTCTGATACCCGGGTCGCGAGAATATAAACAATCGTCTAAAGTAGACGTCTGCGTTGCGGACGGTATCAGATGTCCGAGTCCTTTCAATTTTTTTGTCGCTCTTCGAGCCGGACAGGAGTCTCACGAAAACCGGGCGAACACCATCGCACACTCCGCAACGGGTTGTGGTGCGAGATAGGAAAGACCACTACATATTTGGTGGGAAATGTTTAAAAATAGAGCATTTATGGTATAATAAGACGCTTGTTTTAGTGTAACTAGAGGATTTTATGGCGGAAGAGACCAACGATTTTACCCAGGCGATCAACGCTTATACTGCTGAGAATATCAAGATTTTGGAGGGTCTGGAAGCCGTTCGAAAAAGACCGGCCATGTATATCGGATCGACGGGAATGGCGGGTCTGCATCATCTTGTTTACGAGGTTGTAGATAACTCGGTTGACGAAGCTCTGGCCGGCTACTGCACGCAAATCGATGTCATTATTCATGTCGACAACTCCGTCACTGTCATAGATAACGGCCGAGGTATTCCGGTCGATATTCATCCCTCGAAGGGGATTCCTGCCGCCCAAGTGGTTATGACAACGCTGCATGCCGGCGGCAAGTTTGACAACGAGAGCTACAAGGTATCGGGAGGCCTTCACGGGGTCGGCGTTTCTGTTGTGAATGCCCTCAGTTCGCGGCTTGACCTGGAAATCTGGAGAGACGGATATGTCTATCAGCAGAGTTACCAGCGAGGTGTGCCGTTAGGGCCCTTTACTCAGACCGGTAAGACCAACCGGAGAGGAACGAAAATCACTTTTTGCCCCGATCCGCTGATTTTTACTGAAGTCTTGGACTTTAACTTTGAAACGCTCTCGCAACGGATGCGGGAATTGGCCTACCTGAATCAGGGTCTGGCCATTTCAGTGGAAGATGTCCGTTCGGAGAAGAAGCAGACGTTTCACTACAAAGGTGGAATCATCAACTTTGTAGAGCATCTGAACAAGAACAAAAACGTCCTGCACCCGAAACCCATCTACATTCGGGATACCCGTGACACCGTCGATGTAGAAGTCGCGATCCAGTACAACGACGGTTACAACGAGACCCTTTTCTCCTTCGCAAACACGATTAACACGATCGAAGGAGGAACACACCTGATCGGGTTCAAATCCGCTCTGACCCGAACACTGAACGCCTATGCGTCAGAACACAATTTGCTGAAGGACGTCAAGCAGAATTTGACCGGTGACGATGTGCGAGAAGGCTTGACGGCAATTGTCAGCGTGAAGCTGGGAAATCCTCAATTTGAAGGACAGACCAAAGCGAAGTTAGGCAACAGCGAAGTAAAAGGGATTGTAGAGGCGGTCTGTAATGACAAATTGAGCGTGTACCTGGATCAGAACCCCTCAGTGGCGCGGCGGATAGTGGAAAAGGCGGTTGAGGCCCTGCGAGCACGCGAGGCGGCAAGAAAGGCGCGGGATCTGACCAGGCGCAAGAGTGTTCTCGAAAATACATCTTTGCCTGGAAAACTGGCGGACTGCCAGGAACGAGACCCTCGGTTTTCGGAAATCTTTATTGTTGAAGGTGATTCGGCTGGCGGGTCTGCCAAGCAGGGACGCGACAGAAAGTTCCAGGCTATTTTGCCGATCAAGGGAAAAATCCTGAACGTCGAGAAAGCCAGGATCGACAAGATGCTGAGCAACGAAGAAATCGCCACGATGATCTCGGCAATCGGCACGGGTGTAGACTCGCATGACTTTGACCTGTCAAGACTTCGTTACCACCGCATCATCATCATGACTGACGCCGATGTCGACGGCAGTCATATTCGCACCCTGCTTCTCACCTTCTTTTATCGACAGATGACCGAACTCATCAAGGCAGGACACGTTTATATCGCTCAACCTCCGCTTTATCGGATCAAGAAGGGCAAGGAAGAGAAGTATCTCCATCACGAGAAGGAGTTGACCGAGGAGTTGATGGCATCGGCGACGGAGGATCTGACAGTAATTCTGCCGGAGTCGAACCTTGAATTGCGGGGTCCAGTCCTCGTCGAGAGTGTCCATCAGTTGATGGAATTCCGAAAAGTCCGGGAAAAGCTAAACCGGAAGATCGGCAATTCGCGCCTGCTGGACGTGTTGCTGCAGGGTCTGGGGGAGATGGTGGGCACGGAACCGAATTGGCAGGAGTTCCTGAGCAGCCAGGAGAACCTCGAGAAGATCAGCTCCGCCCTTTCCGACCTCGGTTTTGAAAGCGAGATTTCCTTTGATGAGGAGCATAGTCTGTTTGGACTTTCCGTGAGAAACGGATCCAATTCACCGGTCGCTATCAGTTATGAAAGCCTTTCGTCGGGCGAATGGAAGCAATTGCTGCTCCTTTATCAAAAGATCGCACAATTCCGCAATCATGGAATTGTTGTCAAGGACGGCGAAAAAGAGACCAGGCTCGAGAATGAGGATCAGCTGATTAATTACATCATCGACAGCGGCAAGAAAAACGTGACTATACAACGTTACAAGGGGTTGGGAGAGATGAACCCCTCGCAGCTGTGGGAAACCACGATGAATCCGGATACTCGAACTCTGCTCCAGGTAAACATTGATCACGCCATCGAGACCGACGAAATCTTCACCATCTTGATGGGGGACCAGGTGGAGCCTCGGCGCCGGTTCATCGAAACGAACGCTTTGAATGTGAAGAATTTGGATGTGTAAACGAGGATCGAAAGTTCAACCACTGAGCAGCGCGACTTCAGGACCTTTCGATCGGAGGAATGATTGATGCGAGAGTATCGCGGTCAAGAGATCGCAGTAAACATAGAAGAGGAAATGAAGACGTCCTATCTGGACTACGCGATGTCGGTCATCATTGGCCGCGCGCTTCCAGATGTTCGGGACGGCCTCAAGCCGGTGCATCGCCGTATTCTCCACGCGATGTCCGAGCTGGGGAACACAGCGAACCGCCCTCATAAGAAGTCCGCCCGTGTAGTTGGAGAAGTCATCGGCAAGTATCACCCGCATGGCGATGTTGCGGTCTATGACACCATCGTCCGCATGGCACAGGACTTTTCCATGCGTGAGTGCCTGATCGATGGCCAGGGAAATTTCGGCTCGATCGATGGTGATTCTCCGGCGGCGATGCGATACACCGAAGTTCGCATGTCGCCTATCGCTGAAGAATTACTGGCTGACATAGACAAGCAGACAGTTGATTTCCAGCCCAACTATGATGAATCGCTGACCGAACCGGTTGTGCTACCGGCTCGATTCCCCAACCTGATTGTTAATGGTGCTTCGGGAATTGCTGTTGGGATGGCGACCAATATTCCGCCGCATAACATAGGTGAGGTCGTCGACGCTTTGCTGCTACTGCTAGACCGTCCGGACGCTCAACTCTCGGAATTGATGGAACGGATTCCGGGTCCTGATTTTCCCACAGGTGCTTTGATCTATGGGCGCCAGGGAATAATCCAGGCTTACGAAACCGGCCGCGGCATCATTCAAATGCGCGCAGTGGCCGCAACCGAGCGTATCGGGCGAGACCGCGAAGCTATCATTGTCAGTGAAATCCCTTACCAGGTTAACAAGGCGAAGCTTATTGAGAAGATCGCTCAGCTGGTTCAGCAGAAGAAGATCGAGGGGATCAGTGACCTGAGAGATGAGTCGGATCGTGAAGGGATGCGGATTGTTATTGAGCTGAAAAGAGGTGAGCATCCGCAGGTGGTGCTTAATCAGCTCTTCAAGCTCACTCCTATGCAGTCATCCTTTGGTGTCATTCTTCTGGCCCTGGTCGATGGTCAGCCACGGGTCTTGACGCTCCGTGAAATGCTCAACTATTTCCTCGAGCATCGACGGGATGTAGTAATTCGAAGGACTCGTTTCGACCTGGAGAAAGCGCGGCAACGAGCCCACCTCCTGGAAGGCCTGAGGAAAGCGCTGGACCATCTGGACGCTGTCATTGCTCTTATTCGCGGATCCCGCACACCGGGGGAAGCTCGTACGGGTTTGATGGAGACCTTCGAGTTCAGCCAGGCACAGGCGCAAGCCATCCTCGAGATGCGGTTGCAGAGGTTAACCGGCTTGGAACGCGACAAAATCGTCGAGGAGTACGAGGAAATCATTCGCAAGATCGCTGAGTTGGAAGAGATTCTTGCCAGTGAGTCGGCCCTTAAGCGAGTCATCAGAGAAGAACTGCTCGATATCCAGACGAAGTATCAGAACCCTCGCCGGACTACGATTGTGGACGAGGAAGTGGATATCACGATGGAGGATCTGATTGCCGATGAACCGGTCGTGATCACGGCGACTCACAATGGTTTTATCAAGCGTACGGCTCTTCACATTTACAAGAGCCAGCGCCGGGGTGGAAAAGGCCGAATCGGGATGTCGACCCGGGTTGAAGAAGATGTGATTGATTACCTGTTTGTGGCCTCGACGCACAGTTATATTCTGATCTTCACCGACCGAGGCCGGGTCTACTGGCTGAAAGTCTATGAAATCCCGGATGTTGGGGCGGCGGGGAAAGGCAAGGCGATTGTCAACCTCATTAACCTCGAACGCGGGGAGCGAATTGCCGACATGATCGCAGTGACTGACTTTACAGAACCGGGTTACGTCGTGATGGCCTCGCGCCTGGGTTACATCAAGAAAACCGAACTGCAGGCTTTCGCCAACCCGAGATCTGCCGGCATCATAGCGTGTTCGGTTCCGAGTGAGGACGAGCTGATAGCTGTCGGCCGCACAGCCGGTTCCGACGATATCCTGCTTTTCTCTAAGCAAGGCAAGGCAATCCGGTTCTCGGAGAAAGAGGTCAGGGATATGGGCCGCACGGCTCGAGGCGTCCTCGGAATCAGGGTTCGGCAAGGCGACGAAGTAGTGAGCATGGCCATCGCCCAGAATGGTGACGGTGATGTCCTCGCCGTTACCGAGCGCGGTTTCGGCAAGCGAACGCCTATTTCGGAGTATCACCGACAACGACGCGGTGGCCAGGGAGTGATTAATATCCGGACCAATGCGCGCAACGGCCAGGTCGTCAGTGCCTGTCACGTTTCGGAAGACTCTGAAATCATCATTATCACCGAACAGGGCAAAATCATCCGGATCGAAGCGCAACTGATCCGTCAGACGCAGTCGCGAAGCGCCCAGGGAGTCAAACTGATTGATCTGGGGAATGAGGACCGCGTGGCAGATGTGACACTCATCCCCGAAGAGGAAGAGGATCAGGTGGATGAAGGACAGTTATAAGTTTGTCCTTTTTCTACCGTTCTTGATTTTTGGCTCGGGTGTCTGGCTATACTTCCAGACCGAAAATGAGGTTCGCGTGCAGATGGCCCGGGCGCAAGCATATTGGCGCAGCGGCGCCTTTGAGGATGCGATCAGCTGCTACGAGGCGGTCTGTCGCAATCACCCGACCAGCCGATATGCGGACGACGCTCTTTGGGAAATCGCGACTATCTATTACTTCAACCAGTATGACGTCAATCGTGCCTTGTCGTGTTTCCAGCGGCTTGTAACCAGTTATCCTGGGGCGCCGCTCGCTAAGGAGAGCCACCTGAAGCTCGCGGAGATCAACGAGTCTATTCTGAAAGATCTGAAGGCCGCCATCGATCACTGGAATGAGGCCCTTCGGGCTGATTCCTCACTCAGATCTCGCCGCCTGATCAACTTCAAACTGGGTACCGCTTATTTGAAACTGGACCGCTTCGATGAGGCTTTACGCCATTTCCGTGGTATTGCCAATGACGGACTGGATGACCATCTTGCTGACCAGGCGTGCATTCGAGTGGGGAGTATTCTTCAAATTGAAAAGAAGTACGAAAGCTCTTTATCGTTTTTCTCAGCAGTGCTAAATAGAACTGAATGTTCTGACTGCAGAATCCGCGCAAAATTAGGCTTGATTGAAAGCTATGAATTCATGGATGATTTGCCGAGAGCAATCGAGGTAGCAGAAAGCATTCAACCGGGGGACTATCCGGAGCATGCAAGACGGAGTCTGCTCAAGCGTCTTACCGACAAAAACAAATCTGACGGGCAATAGGGGTGAACCATGATCGACGCAGTGCTCGAATGGGTGGGTAGGTCGCCGGTAAACCAAATGATTGTGGGCGGGGCAGCAATTATTGTCCTGCTGCTGATTATCCTGTTAGTGCGGCGCAGTCGCAAGCGCAAGCCAGTTGCCGGGAAGGTTGAAGCTGCGGACCGGTTGCGAGCGGCGAGGAGTGATCCGAAAGAAGTATTCGAAGGCTACCGGGAAAGCCACCCAGCCTTCTACAAGGTAATCAGCCAGATACAGGCCGAGCAAAGCTTGGACAACCTGATGTCCAACACTGAGTTTGCAGGTGCTGTTGCCAAGCTCAAGCTCTGGCAAACAGTGCGGGGAGGGAAAACTGGCAAGCCGTCAAACAAAGGGCCTTTAAGTATCCAGGCCGGCCGGGCTGATTCTAATGCCGAAGTGCGCGGAGCGATGATCACGATCCTGCGTATCATCTACTCTTCCCCTGAAATCAGCGGCAAGCTCTCACCGAAGACCGAGAGCGAACTGGACGCCTTACTCGAATCCTTGACAGGCTAAGGACGCGGCAGGTAACATAACCTGTTGCAAAAAAGCGATTATTCTGACGAGTAGAGGGGGTGTGAGTTTTGGCCGAGGTCGTGGTTCAGGAGGGCGAGTCGTTAGAGAGTGCCCTTCGCCGCTTTAAGAGGAAAGTGCAGCAGGAAGACATCATTAAGGATGTCAAGAAGCATTCTTTTTATCTGAAGCCAGGCGAGAGAAAGCGTCTCAAACAAGCCCTGGCCCGAAAACGCAGCCGGAAACGAGCCCGGCAGCAGATGCCGGCTCTATAAGAGCGCGTTCGCAAGTTCAAAGGTTCCGAGGTTAGCCCCGGAACCTTTGAAAATCCCGCCAAATTCTTACGGCACAATACACCGAACAGCCGTCCAGTTTCCTAGGAAACCTATCTTTTCGCGAGTCTCAATTTGAAGCCCGCACTGATCCATCAACTGATTCAAATTGAGATCTGTGCGAAATCCAAGGCGGTAAAAAAGTGGCGAGAGCGCCTTTTCGAGTGGCGCCGTGAACCGGCACTCGCTTTGGAAGTGATTCATGAAGACAAGCAAGCCGCCAGATTTACACACTCGCTTCATTTCCAGCACCACTTTAACCGGATCAGGCACCGTAGAGACGAAGTAAGCGGCCAGCACCCGGTCGAACGTGTGGTCAGGGAATTCTAATTTGGTGGCATCCATCTTCAAGAAGTCGACGTTGCGCATCACCAGGGAGGCGGCTCTCTGTTTGGCGCGATCAAGCATCTTTTGCGACAAGTCGATCGCTGTTATGTGGATATTGCGAGGCAACAGGGGAAAGGACAGGCCGGTTCCCACTCCGACTTCCAGCAATTCCGCGCCGGGAAAGAGATCCAGCAGGTCCGGAGCCAGTTCTCGTCCGGCATGGAATACCTTCCCGAATACCACGTCGTAGAAACTGGAATAGCGGTTGTAGACCTTCTCGACATATTCAACTTCAACGCTCACTCGCGGCCCTCCTTGAAGGAAGTATTGTATTGCAAGGTCTAGTCAAAGACCATATTCTGTTGCGAAAAGGTTTTTTGTGACCGATCTGTGGTCCGGTTGGTTTCTGATAATGCACCAAATGAGCAGAAACGGTGCACAGTAACCTGGCTCCTCGCCCGAGAGGCAAGGCAGCTAGGACGATAGCAACCCATTTTCCCATGTCTGATGCGCAGACTGAAGTGCCGTCGGTTCTGATTGATACCCGGAGGCTTCGCCGGCGGGTTCGAGCGTTGGGCGCAGAGATCACGCGGGACTACCGCGACCGTAATCCACTCTTCGTCGGCGTTCTGCGCGGGGCGGCGGTGTTCCTCTCCGACTTGATCCGACACGTCGATCTGAAGATCGAGGTCGATTTCATTGCTATGTCGAGCTACGGTAGCGCGACGGAATCGACCGGCCAGGTTCAGTTGTTGAAAGATCTGGAGAGCAGCATTGCCGGTGTGGATGTCATACTGGTCGAGGATATCGTTGACACCGGTCTGACACTCAACTATCTGATCGGCAACTTGCAGAGCCGGAATCCGGCTTCCTTGCGGGTGTGTGCCCTGTTATCCAAGCCGTCGCGCCGCAGACTCCAGGTCACCATAGACTACTTGGGGTTTGAGGTTCCCGATCGCTTTGTTGTCGGTTACGGGCTCGACTACAACCAGCAGTTTCGGAACTTGACGTATATTGGAATGCTGGAAGCTGACTGAGGAAGCGCCGGGAGAGAAACAGCGCGACAGAGGGCATGCAACGCGACGGCTGATGCCTCTGATTATCCCTCGAGTCGGCAAACATGTGTTCAGGAGCTGTTATGGACGTCAATCGTGAAATGGCTTGGAAACTACTTACCGAGTTTACGCAGAACGACAGCCTTATCAAGCATGCGCTGGCGGTCGAAGCGGCGATGAGAGCGTACGCCGAGAAATTCGGAGAAGATGTTGAGAGATGGGGTGTGATCGGTCTGATTCATGATTTTGACTACGAGAAGTACCCCGACCCGGCCGACCATCCTCGTGTCGGCGGGAAAATCCTCGAGGAACGTGGTTATCCTCCTGACATCATTTACGCTGTTTTGTCTCATGCGTCGCACATGAATCTCCCCAGGGAACGTCCGGTCGAGAAGGCTCTTTTTGCTGTGGATGAACTGTGCGGCTTCGTGACTGCCGCCACTCTGGTCAGACCCGGCAAGAAAGTGGCCGAGCTGCCCGTAGCATCGGTGAAGAAGAAGTTGAAAGACAAAGCCTTTGCCCGCTCAGTCAACCGCAACGAGATTTACGAGGGTGCGGCTGCGCTGGGTGTGGATCTGGACGAGCATATTGCCTTCGTTATTGCGGCCATGGCTCGCGTGGCTGATCGACTCGGGCTGTAGGGTCTGCTGGGCCTCCAGGGAAATTGTACTAGCTGTCCTGTTTCGTTAATCTAAACTGAGCCTTTTTCCCAAATATCACCAATACTAAGAACAGGAGGCCCAATGTCCGATACGAGAAAGGGCAGTATTGATACTCTGCTTCACGAAGACCGTCGCTATTCACCTTCGCCGGAGTTTAAAGCGGTAGCCCGGTGGAACGATCCCGAGATTTACGACCGAGCCCGCCGTGATCCTGACGGCTTTTGGGCAGAAATGGCCCGCGAGCTTGATTGGTTTAAACCTTGGGACAAAGTGCTCAACTGGAACCTGCCGAACGCCGAGTGGTTTGTTGGCGGACAGTTGAATGTGAGCTACAACTGCCTGGATCGTCATATCCGGACATGGCGCAAAAACAAGGCGGCCATTGTCTGGGAAGGAGAGCCGGGCGACGAACGAATTCTCACTTATCAGGATGTTTACCGGGAAGTGAACCGGTGCGCCGAGGCCCTTCGTAGGTTTGGTGTCCAGAAGGGGGACCGTGTAGCAATCTACATGGGGATGATCCCGGAGCTGCCCATTGCGATGCTGGCCTGCGCGCGACTAGGCGCCCCTCATACCGTAGTTTTTGGAGGATTCAGCCCGGATGCTCTTGCTGGCCGAATACAGGATTCGGAGGCAAAACTGGTCATCACCGCCGATGGCGCCTGGCGGCGCGGCAACATCGTTCCGCTGAAAGAAAACGTCGATCGCGCCTTGAAAACATGTCCCTCGGTCCGCAATGTTCTGGTCGTTAATCGTGTCATGAACGCGACCCGCGTCCCGATGACTGAAGGAAGGGATCACTGGTGGCACCGGGAGTTGGATCACAGCGGGAACGCATATGTAGAACCGGAGCCACTGGATAGCGAACATCCCCTTTACATCCTCTATACATCGGGCACGACGGGAAAGCCCAAGGGGCTGTTGCACACGACAGGCGGTTATCTGGTCGGCGCGCACATTACGTCAGCCGCGGTTCTCGACATAAAGGAAACAGACACCTACTGGTGTACTGCCGACATTGGCTGGGTGACCGGCCACAGTTACATCGTCTATGGTCCCTTGTCGTTGGGTGCTACCTCGGTGATGTATGAGGGCGCCCCCGATTATCCGGATAAGGATCGATTTTGGGCCATTGTGGAGAAATACAGAATCAACGTACTCTATACCGCTCCCACCGCCATTCGAGCCTTTATGCGTTGGGGACCGGAATACCCGGCGCGCCATGATCTCTCCTCTCTACGGTTGCTGGGTACTGTCGGGGAACCGATCAATCCTGAAGCGTGGGTTTGGTATCGGAAACATATCGGGTTGGATCGAGCACCAGTCGTGGATACCTGGTGGCAAACGGAAACCGGAATGATCCTGATCGCCCCCCTTCCCGGTATCACCGAGTTGAAGCCAGGTTCAGCGACTTTTCCGCTTCCCGGGATTGAAGCGGATGTGGTCGACGACCGGGGAAATTCGGTGCCGCTGGGAGGCGGCGGATATCTGGTTTTGCGGCGGCCATGGCCCGCTATGGCCCGAACTATTTGGGGTGATCCGGATCGGTGGAAGAAACAATACTGGGAGCGCTTTCCAGGCATGTACTTTACCGGAGATGGAGCGAAGCGCGATAAAGACGGGTACTACTGGATACTGGGACGCGTCGACGATGTTCTCAACGTCGCCGGACATCGTATCGGGACCATGGAAGTGGAAAGTGCTCTCGTCAGCCATGATTCCGTCGCAGAGGCAGCAGTTATCGGTATTCCTCATGAGATCAAGGGCCAGGCCATCGCCGCCTTCGTTACCCTGCGCGCTGACGAGACGAGGCCGCACGAGGAGTTGATCGACGAGTTGAAAAGGCACGTGACCGAGCGGATCGGAGCCATTGCGCGTCCGGAAAAGATCTTCATTACAGCCGAGCTTCCGAAGACGCGCAGCGCCAAAATCATGCGCCGTTTGCTGCGAGACATCGCCGAAGGGCACGTTCTGGGTGACACGACCACGCTTGCCGACCCAGGCGTTATTCAAGCGATCAAATTGCAGTACGAAGAGCGGGAATGAGTCTCAATCAGGATAAGCGCATTTACGTCGGCACTTCAGGATATTCCTACCGGGAGTGGAGGAAGATCTTCTATCCAGCCGATCTGGCGCCGGCGAATTACCTGAGCTTTTATGCCGATCGCTTCCCGACGACGGAAATCAACAATACCTTCTACCGGTTTCCATCGGAGGCGGTAGCCTCTTCCTGGAACGAACAGGTTCCCCGAGACTTTCGTTTCTCGGTCAAGCTGAACCAGAAGATTACGCATCAGAAGAAGCTTGCTGATGTTGAAGAGGAGATGCAGTGGTTTCAGAAGGGGATTGCGCCCTTGAGGGAAAAGATAGCGGCGGTCCTGGTTCAGCTTCCGCCCTATCTCCGGCAGGACCTTTCTGTACTGGATGAATTTATTACACGGTACGGGCGCTCCCTTCCGCTGGCCTTTGAATTTCGCCACGCTTCGTGGCACACGCCGGAGCTTTATGACTTGCTGGCCGAACGCAATGCTGTGCTGGTCATGGCCGAAACTGAAGAAGCTCCGGCGGTCCGTGAAACCACAGGCTCGTTTGTGTACCTGCGTCTGAGAAAGGCGAGATACGAGCCCGGAGAGTTGGAGGCGTGGGCGCAGTGGTTGCGACAACAGAGAAAATCCTGTTTTGTCTACCTGAAGCATGACCAGCAGGCACCCGTTCTGGCCTCCCAGCTTCTGGAATCTCTGCAAGGCGTCGCTTGAGCAACGTCGCGGAAGAAGATGCCGAGGGGGGAGATGGCGAGGGACTGTCCCTAACATCCCCCCGTAACATCTTCCTAATACCCGGCGCAAGGGACAGTCCTTCGACTTTTGCGTGCGCTGCCAAGTAAGAACAACGAATTTGGTAGCGAGGGCGATAGGGTACGAATGACTGCCGAGCTAGAGGCAGGAACGGGTCAGGAGAGCACGGCGGTTGAGTGACGCGCTGTCTTGTAGCGCGTTGTATCGAAACCCCGTGCTCTCCTGGTCCGTGGTCGAGGAGAAGACGAAGCCGGTCCGAACGGTTGAGGCGTGGCACGGGGTTTCGATACAACGCGCCACAAGACGGCGCGTCACTCAACCGCCGCGCCCCGTCTCAACCTGTTGCCCACGTGTTCGGCCCGTCACTGCGAGCCACGCTAACCAACAATTGGCAGACGTTAGTGTGAAGGACTGTCCCTAACACGTGTGCGCTGAAAAATGCTATGCCCGGGCTCTGTTCCCGTCTCTGCAGGTAGAGGTTGGGGACAGTCCCTTAACGTGCTGCCTGTCTGGAGCGGCCCGGGCAAGTTCGGAGCGTCGGGGCCGATAGGGACTGTTAGTAGTCCCGGCGTTAGCAGATCCGCGGCAGCTGTTCGCCGCTCAGCATATCAACGACACGATCGGCGCCGATGAGGCTTTTCATGATGACTTGGGCGCGGCAATTCGAGTCGGTCACCTCACCGATCAGGACCGCCCCTTGCCCCTGCTCATGGGTTTTCATCACTTCTAGGGCCCGCTGGGCCTGCTCGGCGGACACAAAAAGAACCATTCTCCCCTCATTCGCCACATGAAGTGGATCGAACCCGAGCAGTTCGCAGATCGCCCTGACATCGGGGCGGCAGGGCAACGTGGCTTCCTCGAGGGTGAACGACAGGCGTGCCTGTTCGGCGATTTCGACCATTGCCGACGCCAGTCCTCCCCGGGTTAAGTCCCTCAAGCAGTGGATGTCGATGCCTTCGCGGATCAAGGTCAGGACAAGATCAGCCAGCGGAGCTGAGTCACTTTCAATTTGCGTCTGGAACTGGAGCCCTTCTCGAACCGCCAGGACCGCCATCCCGTGGCGTCCTATGTCCCCGTTGACCAGAATCTTATCTCCCTTGGAGATACGCATCGGGCCGATCTCTAGAGAGTGCTCAATGACACCAATACCGGCGGTGTTGACAAAGAGTCCGTCCCCTTTCCCGCGGTCTACGACTTTTGTGTCTCCCGTTACTATCGTCACGCCGGCTCTCTCAGCAGCCTGGCGCATGGATTGAACGATAGTCCAGAGGGTTTCCATCGGCAATCCTTCTTCGACAATGAATGCGGTACTCAGGAAAAGCGGCCGAGCACCGACCATGGCCAAGTCGTTAACCGTGCCATAAATCGCCATGGATCCTATGTCCCCACCAGGGAAGAACAGAGGTTTAACGACATAAGAATCGGTCGTGAAAGCCAAGCGGCTGGAAGGAACGTAAAGATTCGCGGAGTCGAGCCCTTGGCCCAGGACCGGGTTATTGAAAGCCGGCAAAAACATCTCCCGAATCAGATCGTTCATCAACCGCCCGCCTCCTCCATGGGCTACGAGCACCTTCGGGTATCTGCGTATCGGGAGAGGACACTGAAGCTGGAAGTTAGATTGGTCAGACATAATGGGTTCCTGGTTTCGGAGGCTTCATTAAAGGAAGCACTCGGACTCACCTTCGCCGGCCGTATCGGTAGTATGCGGCGCAAGCCCCTTCGGTTGAGACCATGGTAGCGCCCAGAGGTTGTTCCGGGGTACAGCGGACGCGGAAGGCAGGACACTCAGTCGGTTTCTTTTTGCCCTGCAATATCAGGCCGCTGATACATTCGGAGCTTTCCGGAACCGAGGTGTTGGCGATACCGAAGCGCAGTTCGGCGTCGTAATGGGCGAATTGCTCAGTAAGCCCCAAGCCACTGCCGGGAAGCTCGCCGATTCCACGCCATTTGCGCGGGATAACTCGAAATACTTTTCGAATCAACTCTTGTGCCGCCTTGTTGCCCTCGGTACGAACCGATCGGGCGTACTGGTTTTCTACCTCTGCCCGTCCTTCCTCCAGCTGGCGAAGGCACAGGTAGATGCCTTGCAGAATATCGAGTGGTTCAAAACCGGTTACCACGATGGGCACATGATATTTCTCGGCGATCGGCCGGTACTCTTCGCATCCCATCACCGTACAGACGTGGCCCGCTGCTAGAAAACCGTTTACGCGGCAATCGGGCGCTGAGAGTATTGCCTCCATTGCGGGCGGTACCAGCACGTGAGAAACCAGGATGCTGAAGTTGTTCAGATTCATCCCGGCCGCCTGCTGGACTGCCAGGGCGTTAGCAGGTGCGGTGGTTTCAAATCCGACCGCCAGGAATACAACCTGCTTGTCTGGATGGTCTTGAGCCAATCTGACAGCGTCCAGAGGCGAGTAAACGATTCGGACATCGGCGCCTCCCGCCTTCGCGGACAGCAAATCCGAAGTGCTGCCCGGCACCCGCAGCATGTCTCCAAAGGAACAGAAAATAACCTCGGGCCTGGATGCGATCTCTATGGCCTTGTCCAGGATCTCGACAGGCGTAACACACACCGGGCATCCGGGGCCGTGCAACAAAGTAACCTCTTTAGGAAGCAGTTGGTCGATGCCATACTTCATGATGCTGTGCGTTTGGCCTCCGCACACTTCCATAAGCGTCCAATCCCGCCTTACCAGCTGTCGGATCGCCTCGACGAGCTTTTGCGCCAGGGCGGGATCGCGGTATTCATCGACGAATCTCACGCTTCCCTCTCCTCGGCTGCCATTTGTTGCAGAAACTCGAAGATCTGTTCAGCTTCTTCCTTGTCGACTTTGCTGATCGCTACTCCGACATGCACAACAACGTAGTCCCCGACTTGAGCTTCGGGAACGCAGGCCAGGTTCACTTCTCGAACGATTCCGCCGAAGTTAACCTCGCCGGTCCGCTCCAATCCCTCGCCGGTAACACTTTCAATAAGCCCAGGTACTGCCAGACACATTGGATTAGTCCTTCTTCCTAAATACTGCCGCAACCTGACCGAGTGCAATGCCGCCATCATTGGGCGGGACACGTTGATGCCAGTAAGCTCGAAACCCTTCCTGGGTCAGCCGAGATATGGTCCGTTCGGTCAGATAACGGTTTTGAAAACAACCCCCGCTCAGGACGACTCGCGTCTGCCCTCGGAGCCGGGCGACAGCCACTACAACCTCAGACAGGGCGTTATGAAAACGCACGGCAATCGCACCTCGAGGGACACCGTTCTTCGAGTCCTCAAGGAGTTGCTTCACAAGCGGCTCCCAGTTTATCAGGACTGGACGGTTTGCGCCGGGAGACGGTTCTGCTAGATCCAAAGTGTAGTATTCATCAGATCCAAATCCGGCGCAAGCGAACTCGAGCTCCATGGCCGCCTGGCCCTCGAACGTGCTGATTTGCCGCACCCCGCTCAAAGCAGCTGCAGCGTCGAACAAGCGGCCTGCGCTTGACGTGATTGGGCTGTTTATACCCCTCTGGAGCATTGACTTCAGGATCCCCCTCTCGGCCGGGGAAAAGGAGGCTATGGGAGGAAGGTCATTCATCAGGAAGGCATCGTCTCCGAAGATTTCGAAGAGCAGCCCGATGGCGGTGCGGCGTGGCTCTCGAATCGCACGCTCTCCACCGGGGAGGCGAAATGTTCGCAAATGAGCGATACGACTGAATGACGCGCCGTTGACCTCAAGAAACTCCCCGCCCCAGACCGTCCCGTCCAGCCCGTAGCCTGTGCCATCCCAGGAGACTCCCAAGACCGGCTCGTCCAGGTCATTCTCGGCCATGCACGAAAGAATGTGGGCAAAATGATGCTGAACTTCGACCACGGGCAGTCCGCTCGAATGAGCGTAACGAGTTGATTCATAGTCGGGGTGGGCGTCACATGCCGCGATGACGGGTGCTGTTTCGTAGAGTTTCTGTAAAGAGGCCACCGCCTCGAGAAATCCGTTACGGGCTTCGGGAGTCTCAAGATCACCGAGATGCTGGCTGAGAAAGACCCGGTGTTCGACTGACAAGGCCACGGTATTCTTCAGATGTGCTCCCACGGCCAGCACTGAGTCGAAGCGAACCGGGTCGACCGTTTGGGGCGGGTTGTCTCGAACTCCTACGTCTTCTGGTTGAGCGGGGTTGTCGGTTGTCAGGGTAATCGGCAGGGGAGCGTAGCCGCGCGCCCGGCGGGTGATCGCCTCCCGGCCCATCATAATCCGGGCGATTGAGTCGTCGACGGGCCGGACAATCGGCCTGTTATGTACGAGAAAGAGATCCACAAAGTTGTGAAGCCGCCTGACCGCTTCATTCTCGTCGGTGCAGATGGGCTCGTCCTTGGCGTTTCCGCTGGTTGCCACCACTGGAAAACCCAAATCGGCCATCAACAGATGATGCAGCGGTGAATACGGGAGCATGACACCCAGATAGGGATTTCCCGGGGCGATATTGCGGCAAACGCTCGGAGCCTTGGCCTCGAGCAGTACGATTGGCGCCGCCGGGGAGAGGAGGAGCTGTTCTTCCTGGCTGGAGACTCCACAGTCGGCCTTGATCTTTTCGAGGGAAGGGTACATTAAGGCAAAGGGCTTCTCCTCACGATCCTTTAACTCTCTAAGACGAAGCACAGCGTCGTCGTTCCGCGCATCGACAATAAGCTGGAATCCACCGATCCCCTTCAGTCCGACGATACGGCCTTCTCGAATCGCTTCGATCGCGAGGGTAATCGCCTCTTCCCGTTCCGCCTGTTTTGTGCCATTTCTATCCCAGACTTCCACCCAGGGGCCGCAAATCGGGCAGGCGTTGGGCTGGGCATGGAATCGTCGGTCACCAGGGTTGTGATATTCGGCATAGCATTCGGGGCACATTGAGAAGGCCTTCATGCTTGTATTGACGCGGTCGTAGGGAAGCGCCTCGATAATGCTGAATCGGGGTCCGCACAGAGTGCAGTTGATGAAAGGATAGCGAAAACGCCGGTTTTGCGGGTCAAACAGCTCTGCCCGGCAGGCCGGGCAAGTGGCTAAGTCGGGCAGAACAACCGCTGATTTCTTGCCGCCGAGGCTTTCTCGGATTTCGAAGTGCTGGTAGCCGGCGGGATCCAACCAGCTGGTTTCAGAGCTGTATATCGTGCAACTAGGTGGACGGCGGTTTTCCAGAAGGACTCGAAACTCTTCGAGCCGCTCGGCCGTCCCTTCGACTTCGATGAGGACGCCGGCCGGCGAGTTGCTCACCCAGCCAGCCAGACCGAGTTCATTGGCAAGACGAAAAACGAGGGGCCGAAACCCTACCCCCTGAACCGTTCCCTGAAGGGCGATTCGCAAGCGGAGCATGTATGAAGTAGCACGGACCAAGGTTGAAGTGAGCGGTGCGAATTGTCTGATTGCGTCCCGCCGGCGCTGGCGATTTCCAAAGGCTCGCTCAGCAGGCGCGAAGGAATCGGCGGGTTTATAGGCGTAATCCGCGTACCGCGCTATATCCGCGGAAACCAAGTCGCGGCTGACTCGGGTGCGCGGATTACGTTCCGATTTCTTCACACGTTCTCAAATGGTTCCGTGCTAAATGATTCCTCCTTCTTTACAAATCCATTGACGCCGTCACCATCGAGGGATCTTCTGCTGGCGTGATACTGAATCCTAGCTTCTTCGCCAGGTTCACCATCTCCTGGTTATCCAGCAGGATATCTGCCTTGATGCAGCTGAGCTTTTCATTGCGGGCAAACTCGATAAGGCGCGTGAGCAGCTCGGTGCCAATTCCTTGACGCTGCCAGCTGTCAGACACGACCACTGCAAATTCGGCCTCGTTTGTCCCGTGCAGCTTCGTCAGGCGTCCTACGCCCAAGATCCGATCTTCGGCGCATTTTTCCTCCCGACATTCGGCCACCAGCGCCATTTCCCGGTCGTAGTCAATAAAGCACATGCGGGTAAGTCGCTCATGGGCGATTCGCTGGCTCAACTTAATCATATGGAAGTATCGGAAGTAGACACTTCGGTCGGATAACGTCTCGTGGAACTTCACGAGCATAGGCTCGTCCTCGGGACGAATCGGCCGGACGAGAATTTCCGTCCCGTCTTTGGCTCTCCACGGATACAAGTACTGCGTCGGATATGGACGGATAGCGGATCTGGGCAGTTTAGAGATGTCCGTACCGGGGTCGTGCAGAACCACCCGGGCATCCAAGGCGACAAGTTGTTCGGGCGATGCCAGAAGCGGGTTGATGTCGATCTCCTTGATCCAACTCTGCTCAACCACCAGCTGGCTAAACCGTACCAGCAGGCGCTCAAGGGCTAACAGGTCCACTGGTTTACGGCCTCGGACGCCCTTCAAAGCCTTGTAAATCTTGGTCTGCTCCATCATCCGCTGAGCCAGCGTGGTGTTCAGAGGCGGCAATCCGAGGGAGCGATCCTTGTAAACCTCAACTAGCTGCCCACCCGATCCGAAAAGGAGAACGGAACCAAACTGCGGATCCTGGCTCGAACCTATGATCAGTTCGTACCCTTCGAGTTTGATCATCGGCTGAACTGTTACGCCAAGAAAATGCTCGGCGCCCGCCTTCTCGGTTACCGACTGCTCGATCTTGTTGTAGGCCGCTCGGACAGCCTCAGCATCCTCCAGATTGAGCTGAACTCCGCCGACGTCTGTCTTGTGGGTGATCGTTTCCGAGAAGAGTTTGAGCACAACCGGGTAGCCCATGGCCTCGGCTGTCGCGACCGCTTCGTCGGCCGATCGAGCCACCTTGGTGGGGACGATAGGAATGCCATAGGCGGCCAATAGTTCTTTTGATTCGAACTCGGTCAGGATCGTGCGTCCGTCAGCCTTGGCTTTCTCGATAATCCGTTCGGCTGTAGCTCGATCAGGGCCGCCTCGTGCCGGATGATCCGAGAGTTGCGGCGTTTCGTATAAACCTTTGAGGGCGTAGCTGTACTGCCACATGTAATTGAAGACGCGCGCGGCCGTGTCCGGGTAGGGGAAAGTGGGAATTCCCGCGCGCTTCAGAATTGCCTCTCCCGCCGCCACTTCCGGCCCGCCCATCCAGCTTGCCAGAACGGGTTTTCCGGTCGAGTTGGCGTAGTTCTTCAGGGCATCGGCCGTCTGGGTGGGATCGGTCATCGCCTGGGGAGTGAGCACGACCAGCATTCCATCGGCGTTCGGGTCTTTAGCCGCAATCTCCAAAGCTTTCGCATAACGCGCTGGGTCGGCATCGCCGAGGATGTCGACCGGGTTGTTACGGCTCCAGTGAGGAGGAAGCAGTTCGTTCAGGGAGTTGAAGGTCTCCTCGGACAATTCCGTCAGGGCTCCGCCGTTAAGGATCAGTGCATCGCATGCGAGAACGCCTGGGCCGCCAGCGTTCGTCAAAATAGTCAACCGTGGTCCCTTGGGCCGTGGTTGTTTAGCAAGTACTTCCGCCATGTAGAAAAGGTCGGAAATATTGTTGACGCGCAGAACACCCGTTCGCCTGAAAGCTGCATCAAGAACTTCGTCGCTGCCCGTCAAGGAGCCGGTGTGAGAGGCTGCCGCTTTGGCTGCGGCCTGGGTACGGCCCGCTTTGATTACGATGATCGGCTTCGTCAAGGCAACTTCGCGAGCGGCCGAGAGGAAGGAACGGGCATTCCCGATCGACTCCATGTAAATGACAATACTCTTCGTCCGCGGATCGTTTCCGAGATAGTCAATCAGGTCGCCCCAACCCACGTCGAGCATTGAACCGATCGAGACGAAGTTGCTGAAACCGACATTGGCTCGGAAGCTCCAGTCAAGTACGGCGGTACAAAGAGCGCCGCTCTGACTAATGAAGCCAACGTTGCCCGGACGGGCAATGCCGCTCGCGAAAGTGGCGTTCAGGCCGGTCAAAGGACTCATCACTCCCAAGCAGTTGGGACCGATAATTCTCAGGCCGCCTCTAGACGCCTCTTTCAGAACCTGCTGTTCCAGTTCAACACCGGCCGGTCCGGCTTCCTTGAAGCCGGCGGAAATCACAATAGCGCCCTTGATGCCGGCGTCGACGCATTGACGGATAATAAGCGGGACCGTTGGTGCGGGGGTGACTATAACGGCCAGATCGACCTGTTCCGGCACCGAAGCAAGATCCGGGTAAGCTTTCACGCCGAGAACGTTTGGGCGCTTGGGGTTAACCGGGAATACTGTACCCCCGAAAGGATTACTGATAAGGTTCCAGAGGACTGTTCTACCAACACTACCGGGTTTTTCGGTGGCGCCGACCACCGCCACGCTGCGGGGAGCGAATATCACGTCCAGAGGATGATGCCGGTAACGTACTCCAACCGAAGGCTTGCCCGTTTGCGTTGCCTTCTCTTGCTCTAGCTGCATAGTGTTTCCCTCGCTTGACCTTTTAAGTTTACGGTTTGTATAAGATGCCTATATTCAATCACACTTGATCTCAAAAATGAGGCAATGCAAGCTTCGAACCACAAAGAAAAGTGGGTGAACTTCACGAAAGAGTGACTGGAAGAGCGCGCCGACGCTGCATATGGGTGTAGGCACCCACTTGCGTGGGCAAAAGTCCCGGATATTTTGATTTCGCCAAGTCCGATGTGTAACTGAATTGGACATTTCGTAATTATCACGCCGACCGACATATGCTCAGGACGCCTTCACGAACCGTCCCTCAGCGGTTCGTCTTAGACGCTCGATGTCCTCTCGTCGCGAAATGGATAGGGGGACAGTCCCCTCAATTTCTCTTAGTATCAACAAAGTGTCCAGTGTTTTCTTCTCGTAGAGCGCACGGTAGAGGGCGGCCACCAGTGCCTGTTCAATCTCGGCGCCGCTGAATCCTTCACTGGCTTCAGTCAGCCTCTGCAGGTCGAAGCGATTCGGATCTTGCTTTCGCAATCTGAGGTGAAGCCGGAAAATTTCAGTTCTCTCGGCCGCCCGTGGAAGATCGACGAAGAAAATCTCGTCAAAGCGCCCTTTCCGGAGCAATTCAGGCGGAAGACTCCAGACGTCGTTGGCGGTCGCCGCGACGAAAACATCCTGACGCTTTTCCTGAAGCCAGGTAAGGAAGAATCCCAGAAGCCTGCGACTCAAGCCACCATCCGCTTCGCTATTGGCCGATCCGGCAAGTGCTTTTTCGAGTTCGTCGATCCATAGCACGACCGGCGCAAGGGACTCGGCGGAGGTGATGGCTTTCCGAAAGTTCTTTTCAGACTCACCGACGTACTTGTCGTAAAGCCTTCCTGCTTCAAGTTTAAGGAGAGGGAGCCGCCACTCGCGGGCAATATACTTGACACACAAAGATTTGCCGCAGCCCTGCACTCCAGCGATCAGCAATCCCTTGGGCGGCGGAAGGTTCAAAGTCCTCGCTTCAGGCGTAAAACCGATCCGGACTCGACGCACCCATTCCTTAAGCCTGTCGAAACCGGCCAGTTCAAATTGGTTGTCCTCAACCGGGAAGTACTCCAGCAGTCCACCCTCACGGATCGATTGGATTTTTCGCTCTAGGATCCGTTTGATGTCGTCCCTGTCGAACTTGCCGTCTTGGAGAGCCACATAGGCGATAGATTGTCTTGCCTGGTTGACGGTCATGCCGGAAAGCGAGTGGAGCAGGTTGTCGATGTCGTCAGGCTGGATGTTAATGCGGATGCGGTTGGAAGCTTGGAGCGAAGTCAGGACGCTCCGTACGACATCACGAAGCTCTTCTTTCCCGGGCATCCGCAGCTTGAAATGAGCCGCCTCGGACTCAATTTCCGGCGGCAGTTCAACTTCGGCGCCCGTAAGCACAATGGCCGATTTCTTCCCTGAGAATTTCCGTAGCAGTTCTCGGAACTGTCGGACAATTGTTGCGTCCTGCAAAAAGGCTTGGAAGTCTTTCAAATGAAAGACGCCCTCGAGGTCCATGCAGGCCAGATGACGAAGCAGTTGAGCTGGCTCTGCCGTCCCGTACGTCGGGGAACCTCCGGGGAGGCGGGATAGCCCTCGAGTAACCGACCATTCGAAATGAGCGATTTGAAGCTCGGCGGCGACAGAGATCAGTAACGATTGAACTCGATCCTCGTCCACCGTCTCCACCACGATGAGAGGGTGAAATGATACGACGAGGGTGCGGAGTTCATGAATTGTAGTCGATAAAGTCATGTTCCTGCGAAGCGCAGAATACCACGCCGGCGCGCGTGTTCAACAGGATCAGAACGGTTGGGAGATGGAGCGCCTGTAACGTGCGCCATCAGGCGAGGGACAGTCCCTCGCCTGATGTTCATGCGTGCAGGGGGTCTGCGCCTGGGCGCGAGGGGGCACCGAGGGACAGTCCCTGGCCAGTTGAGAGGGTGGGGTGCTTCCCAAGGCCGGCAGGGCCGGTCCCTCAAGCTTGGAAACACCCACAACTTCTCTCCGAGGGCTTGCGTTATTCCGACCGGGATCTGGAAGAGGGGAGTGAGTTCTATTACTTCGAGTATCCGGCCAACTGGGAGCTGGAGCGGGCGTTTGCCTGCCTGAAAGATGTCATAGAGTTGAAGCCGATCTGTCACCAGACAGGGTCCGAGGAGTCCGAGGGAGAGGAGTCCGAGGGACAGTCCCTCGCTTTGGCAGGTATACCCGGCAGAGGCAGGGACAGTCGCTCGCACCCCCTCGCACCCCGCCGCGGCCGGCTGGCTCGTTTTTGAAGCGTCGGATTAAGGACGATTGAATTTGCTGGGGCCTGTGATGTGGGTTGGGATGTGGTTAGGGACAGTCCCTGTCGCCCCTGTCGCTCCCTGCCCGCTGCCT
>ERZ795047.1118-NODE-1118-length-29668-cov-18.049877_pt1 | contig 29668 bp, 27 predicted proteins | sample MGYA00375131_ERZ795047 | MGnify/ENA primary metagenome ERZ795047 (study PRJEB30176, sample SAMN05720228) | activated sludge metagenome | isolation source: Anaerobic digester | place: Japan | collected 2015-05-20 ...
CCCGAGGTCACTGCGGTCTCCAGGAAGATCCCCGGCAGATCCTTCACGGTCACCTTCCTTGTAATGAAAAAGACATAGATAAAGGCATAGAGCGCGCCGACCGCGGATGCTTCCGTTACCGTAAAGACCCTCCCGAAGATTCCGCCGAGGATGATCACGGGGAGCATGAGCGCGGGGGCGGCGGCCTTCGTTTTCCGCCATTTCTCCGGCCATGCCGCCTTTGGCTGGCTCGGCAGGTTCTCTTTCAATGCCCTGCGGTGGACGATGAACATCTGGGCTATTGCGATGAGAAACGCCGGGATGATCGTGGCGAGAAACAGGCCCGCGATGGATGTCCGGCCGACCGCGATGCAATAGATGACCATGAGCACGCCCGGCGGCATGATGGGCCCCAGGAGCGCGGCGGAAGACATCACTGCGGAGCTGAACCCGGGTGAGTAGCCCTGCTCTTTCATCATGGGGATCATCAATGATCCCAGCGACGCTGCCACCGCTACCGCCAGTCCCACGATCGACCCCATCAACAGGCAGGTCCCGATCACGACAAACCCCAGCGCTCCCTTCATGTGTCCGAAAAAGGCGCTCACGAATTCCGCCAGGGCCTCCAGCAGACGGCCCTTAAGCATGAGCTGGCCCATGAGCACAAAGAAGGGCACCGCGAGCAGCGCAAACCCGTTCATGCCCTCGAACAGCCGCTGTCCCACAAGCGCAAGCGGGTAGTCGGCAGCATAGAGGTACACAATCGAGCTGGTCAACAGGTTCAAGGCGATGGGAAAGCCGATAATCAAGAGGACAAGAAAACACGAGAGGAAAAGGATCAGTTCCATTCATTCACCCCTTTTCGTGGTCTTGAGGTTCGTCTTTCACTCGCTGTCTCCCGGTTTCTCAGTGGATGATGCACAGGACGAGATCGTTGACATTGGTCCCGGTATCCGCACCGGCGTCTATGAGGTCGCCTGTTTCTTTGAGCATGGGGGTAACATTGTGGTCTATGAGTGTCCTGAAGACATCGAACCCTTTTTCCGTGGCCGTACGCCAGGTGGAAGAGTCTGCCATCGCGCCGGCAAAGGGCGTTGGCCCGTCGGTGCCGTCCGAATCCATGGCGCATACCACGATGGTGTCGAAATCCTTGAGCTCCAGGGCGGCCGATGCCGCCAGCTCTTGGTTGGGGCCCCCGAAGCCTTGGACGCTTGCATCGACGGCCACGACGTTCTCTCCTCCAGCGATCAGCACGCAGGGAGGACGGAACGGGTTTCCGGTGAGTTTTACCTCGCGCGCGATCGATGCGAGGAAGCGGCCGGCTTCCCTGCTTTCGCACCCGAACGAGGTCGACAGGAGGTGCGGGGTCAGCCCCATGTCACGGACCTTCTCCGCTGCTGCCTCGCAGAGTGTCCTGCTCTTGACCACCATGTGGCTGTACAGCGGCTTTCCCGTGAAATCCTTTGGTGTCTCCTTCTCCGGAGAAGGCTCAGAGAGATAGGTGCGCACCGAATCGGGTATCTTCTCCCAGAGGTGATACTTCTTCAGAACCTGCACGGCATCCTCGAGCGTGGTGGGGTCCGCGGTGGTCCAGTCCGTGTTCCAGTCGATATCGTCACCGATGACATCCGAGACGGTCAGGTTGATGATGGTGGCTGGCAGGATTCTGCTCGTGAGCCTTCCTCCCTTGATCGCCGAGAGATGCCTGCGGACCGTGTTGATCTCCATGATGTCCGCGCCGCTCGTTACGAGCAGCCGGTGCACGATCTTTTTGTCGGAAAAGGGAATTCCATCTACAGGGCACGGACACAGGGCGGACGATCCGCCGGTGATCAGGCAGAAAACGATGTCCTTTGAGCCCGCCTTTTCCGCTATCTCAAAGACCTTTCTACACACCTGAAGCCCGCGCTCGTCGGGCACCGGGTGCGAGGCCTCCTCGACCGTGATCCTCTTCAAGGGGCGTTTCTGGTTGTCTTTGACCGCAATGATCCCCTCGGTAATGCGCTCGCCCAAGATCTCTTCGATGGCGCGCGCAATGGGAAAGGTCGCCTTGCCCGCGCCCACGACATAGATATTCTCCACCTTGCCTAAGTCGAAGCTGTAATCTCCGACCATTAAAGTCCTGCCGCACAGGCGCACGCTCGCTTTGGTTGCCCGATACGGATCGACCTTTTCGAGCGCGTATTCGATGATATCCAGAGCCAGCTTTCGTCCTTGACGGTATCCGTGTGAGGTCAGCTCTTCTCGGTTGCGGATCTTCATTGTTCCATCACCTCCGGACAGCTCTCAAGCTGCGCGCTGCCTGTGCGACGCAGGATCAGGGTTTTGTCTTGTTGAAATTTCTCCCAGCGTAGACGGCCGATGTTCCGAGATCGTCTTCGATTTCTATGAACCGGTTGTACTCAGAGCCGCGTTCGCTTCCGCGGATGCCTCCGACCTTGATCACGCCCGCGTTGAGGGCTACGGTGAGATCGGAGAGGGTGGTATCTTCCGTGGCTCCGGAGCGCTCCGAGACCACGACCGAGAACCCGTGCTGCATGGCGTAGTGTGCGGTTTCGAACGCCTCGGTCACGGTTCCGATCATGTTGGGCTTCCAGAGAACCGCGTTCGACGCCTTTTCCATGACGCCCTTGCGCACCCGGTGGATATTGGTCGTGAAAAAGTCGTCGCCGATGATCATGGTGCCTTCGAGCTCACGGGTGATAATGCTCGTGCCCTCGTAGTCGTCCTCGAAGAGCGGATCCTCCAGCGAGACGATGGCCGGATACTCTTTGACCAGGTTCTTCAGGAATGCGATCATTTCGTCCCGGTCCTTTTCCTGGCCTTCGAGGAGGTATTTCCGACGGTCCTTGTCATAGAAATGCGTAGCCGCCACATCGATGCCGTAGACCACCTCGTTCTCGAACCCGGCCTTGTGCACCGCCCGGTACAGAAAATCCATGGCCTCACGCGCCGATTTCATGGGCGGGGCGAATCCACCGTCCTCACCGGCATTCGTGGCCCCCTTGCCGTACTTCTCAGCGAGCAGATCCTTGCAGCTCAAGTTGATCTCGCTCAGCAGTCTGATCGCCTCGGCAAAGGTTCCGGCGCCGACCGGCATGACGCAGTATTCCTGAAATTCGAGGTCGTTACCGGCGTGAAGACCACCGTTGATCATGCAGGACTGGGGCACGGGCAGCATGTATGCATGCGCGTTCAGGTAGCGGTACAGGGGCAGGCCGCACGATGCGGCCCCGGCATGCGCCACCGCGGCGGAGACCCCCAGGGTGGCGTTGGCCCCGAGCTTGGATTTGTTCTTCGTACCGTCCAGCTCGATCATCATCAGATCGATATCACGCTGACGGGTAACGTCCATTCCCAGAAGACGGGGGGTGATGAGTTCCTCGATATTGCGTATGGCCTTGCGCACCCCCCTGCCCCGATAGCGCTCATCCCCGTCCCTGAGCTCGTGAGCTTCGTAGGTGCCGGTTGATGACCCGCAGGGGACGTCCGCGGTGCCGGAGAAGCCGTTCTCGGTGCGCACCCTGACCCGGATGGTGGGCATTCCACGATTATCAACAATTTCAAGTGCCTTGACTGATGAAATCCTGCGGCCTTCCATATCGTTCTCCTCGCAAGGTTAATTGTTTAATGTATAACTGTATACATTATACATATCAGATTCGAGCTTGCAAGTATAAATTTTCTTCCCGGTGTTTTTTTTCAGAACTCATCCTGAAACAGGGTTTTTTCAGGTAATAAGTGCTTGGTATCATGCATGAAACTTTTATCTTAGGGATGGGTTCTAAAACTGCCATGGTGGAGTTTGGTGCAAGATATAGAGATCAGGACCGGGGTCAAGCAGGATCGGGATGTCCCTTCTTCAGCATCGCAACGCACCTTCCCCGGCCGTCCGGATATCGCGTATACGGGGCCGCTTGCGCTGCCGACACCGGGTGTTGCAATACCTGATCCTGCACCGCCCGGGCAAGGAAGGGAATGCAGCCTGGTTTGAAAGGTATGGACGCAGTGTGTTCCACCCTGCTAATAGAATAAGGCCATGAAGAGGCACCCCTATCAACAACCCTCACGTGAAACGAATCCGACGATCCGCCTGCTGGCGGAGCAGGCCTTTTCCCGGGCCGCGGGCGCCCCGCACGCGGAGCGCAACAGTGTGCGTATCCTCAAGGATGCGGGCGAGAACTACCCGGCATGGATCGAGGCCATGCAGTCGGCCCGGCAGAGCATCCACTTCGAAAACTACATCATCAGCGATGACGAGGTGGGCCGCCGGTTTGCAGACATCATGATCGACAGGGCCAAAGACGGCGTGAGGGTGAGGGTCATCTATGACTGGCTGGGCTGTCTGGGCAAGTCGTCCGGAAGCTACTGGAGGCGCCTGCGGGAAGCTGGCGTGGAGGTGCGCTGCTTCAACCCGCCCCGCCTGTACCAGCCCTTCGGATGGTTGAACCGCGATCACCGCAAGATGATCGCGGTGGACGGAAGGATCGGGTTTGTCACCGGGCTGTGCGTGAGCAGCGTGTGGGAGGGAGATCCCGGGCGATCCGTCGAGCCCTGGCGCGACACGGGGATCATGATCACAGGTCCTGCAGTGGCTGATATCGAGCAAGCCTTTGCCGATGTCTGGGCTACCATGGGACCTCCCCTGCCTCCCGACGAGGTGCCGGACAGGAGCGCCATTCACCCTGCAGGCGATGTCACCCTGCGGGTGGTGGCGAGCGCCCCGTACACCACGGGCCTGTTCCGGCTCGACCAGCTCATCGCGTCGGTCGCCAGAGAGTCGCTGTGGCTCACGGACGCCTACTTTGTGGGGGTGGCGCCCTACATACAGGCCCTGGCCTCGGCTGCGCGTGACGGGGTGGATGTAAGGCTTCTGGTCCCGGGTACCACGGACATCCCGTTTCTGAGGGCTATCTCGCGGGCGGGATACCAGCCGCTTCTGGAAGCGGGAGTGCGGATCTTCGAATGGAACGGCCAGATGCTCCACGCCAAGACTGCGGTAGCGGACGGGAGATGGGCCAGAATCGGCTCGACCAACCTCAATATCTCGAGCTGGCTCGGCAACTATGAGCTCGACGTTGCAGTGGAAGATGCATCGTTCGCCCGGTCAATGGAGGAGATGTATCTGGAAGACCTGTCCCGCTCAACCGAGATCGTGCTCGACAGACGGCGGGCTGCATGTCCGGTCAGCAGGCGCACCCGGGCCAGACATTCCATGCAGGCACGGCCCCGGGGGAGCATGAGCCGTGCGGGTATCGGGGTCATGAGAATGGGCAACGTGGTGGGCGCGGCCATCAGCAACCGCCGCACCCTGGAGCCGGCCGAGGCCCGGCTCATGTTCGGCGCCGGCGTATTTCTTCTCGCGCTAGCGATAACGGCCGTGTGCTGGCCCCAATGGCTGGCCGTTCCCTTCGCGGTGGTCAGCTCCTGGCTGGCAATCACCCTGCTGCTGCGGGCACTGAACATCACCTTTCAGAACCGCAGGCGCCGCACTCGCCGGGGCGGCCGGACCAGTGAGCCACCGGACTCGGACTGTGAGGAAGGACGCTGAAAGGAAAAAGGCATCGGGAGGTATTCATGCCGCTGTTTCTCCTGGTCATTTTCGGCCTGTACAGCGCCATGCATGTCTATGCATTTCTGAAGATGCGGTCCGCCTTTGCCTTCGGGACGGCCCCGGGGATCCTTATCGGGCTGTTCATGGCGCTCATGGTCTGTTCTCCCATCATTGTGCGCCTGCTGGAAAGGCAGGGAATCGACCTGCCTGCCCGCATCCTCTCATACATCGGCTATGGCTGGATGGGCGTGCTCTTTCTCTTCTTCTCGCTGTCTATCATCATGGATCTTATCCGGGTCGCCGGATACGCCGCCTCCCTGGCGCTCCACAGAGATCCGGCGATCTTCATGCCCGGTGCAAAGGCAGCCTTTCTTATCCCCCTGATCCTCGCACTGGGGATCTCTGTGGCCGGATTCTTCTCCGCCCTGGATATCCGTCCCGTGAGGATGACGCTCCGGTCACCCGGAATTTCAGGAGAGGCGGGCAGGCTCAGGATCGTCCAGATCTCGGACGTTCATGTGGGCCTTACGGTCCGCTCGGACAGGCTCAAAAAAATCGCAGAGGTGATCCGCAAGGCAGAGCCCGACCTCATCGTCTCCACCGGGGATCTGGTGGACGGACAGATGAATAGCATCTCCGGACTGGCGGAGATCCTGCACGAACTTCAGCCCCGGTACGGCAAGTATGCCGTGACCGGCAACCATGAGTTCTATGCAGGACTCTCCCATGCACTGGACTTCACATCGCGGGCCGGGTTCACCGTGCTCAGGGGAGAGCGTGTTGATATCCCGGGCGTCATCTCGATTGCCGGCGTCGACGATCCTACGGGCAGGCAAATGGGCCTGCACGGGGGAAAAACCGAAACCGAACTGCTCTCGGGTATTACGCATGACACCTTTGTCCTGCTCCTCAAGCATCGACCCACCCTGGAGGACGGCAGCACGGGCCTCTTCGATCTCCAGCTCTCGGGGCATACCCACGGCGGCCAGATCTTCCCCTTCGGCCTGCTGGTGAAGATCTTCTTCCCCTACACGGCGGGTTTGTACAGCCTCGCGGACGGCGCCAGCCTCTATGTGAGCCGGGGAACGGGCACCTGGGGCCCCCCGATCCGGGTCCTCTCTCCCCCTGAGGTCACGGTGATCGATCTCGTTCCGTAAGGAACAAAGCAAACCGGATGCTACTCGCCCATGATGTTGTAGCCCGAATCGAGATAGATGAGGTTGCCCGTCATCCCCTTTGCCCGGTCGCTCGCCAGGTATGCGGCCAGAAACCCGACATCCTCGTTTGACACCACATAGCTTTCCGGCGCACGGGCATACTGCTCCTTGAGCAGCACCTCGAAGTCGGCCAGGCCCGAAGCGGCCCGGGTCATGATCGGACCCGGCGAGATGGTGTGCACGCGTATGCCCTTGTATCCCAGCTCGGCTGCCAGGTATTCAGTGGTCTGCTGCAGTGCCGCCTTCACAGGGCCCATCATCCGGTAGTTCCGGATGACCCGCTCTCCTCCCAGATAGCTCAGGGTGAGCAGGCACCCGCCTCTGGTCATGAGCGGTTCGGCAAGCCGTGCCATGCGAATGAACGAGTGAACGGATACATCCATGGCAATGGTCCATCCCTCCAGAGAGACTTCGGTCAGCCGGCCGCGAAGATCCTGCAATGGAGCGTATGCGATGGCATGGAGCAGAAAGTCAAGCCTGCCCCACTTTCTTTTCACCTCGTCGAATACCGTTTCCAGCTCACCTGCCTTCTGGACGTTGCAGGGCATGATGATGCTGCTCTCAAGCTTCTCAGCAAGGGGCCGCACATAGGGTTCAGCCTTCTCGTTGAGATAGGTGACGCCGATTTCGGCGCCTGCAGCATGACAGACCTTTGCCACGCCGTATGCGATGCTGTTCTCGTTGGCCATGCCGAATATCATTCCATACTTGTCCTCAAGGCTCACCACGCAGTCGGTACTCTTTATGGCTTTCATGTCCTCACCTTTCTCACTGCCACGCGTTATTCGTGCTTAAAACCTCTGTTCGAATCGTGCCGGAAGATGGTTTGTCAGGGCCTTGTTCAACGAATCTGACAGGACGGCGCAAAGGATGGAATCTTTTGAAAATCTCCCTCCGGATCACATATCACCCCTTATCCGTCCCGTCTCTATCCCTTCACTACCAGCTCATTGTTCACCCTGACGACCCCGCTGGTATAGTTTGCTATGTCCCGGACCGTGCGGTAGGCATGGTAGTTGTCCACGGTCCCTTTGAGGGTGACGATGCCGTCTTTCACCAGTATGACCACATTGTCGGCATTCACGGACACACTCCTGGCCAGGGAGTTCCTGATGTCCTTCTCGATCAGACGGTCCTGGACCGCGGTCGCCGGTTCGACCCTGAGCCTGTTGTCTACAGCCATCACACCGGTCACGTTTTCGGCCAACTGCCCGGCATTGTCTTTCTGCCAGGATGAATGCACCAGCCCGGTCAGTGTTACGACGCCGTCCAGCACCGATACACGTATCCTTGCGGCATCGACATTCGGACTCATTTTCAGCACATTGGTGATATTCCTTGCGATTTCCTGGTCACTCGGTATCTTGACACCAGCGGGAAATCTGACCTTGAGCCGGTTTTCCACTGATCTCACTCCGGGAATCGCATATGCGTCTTCCTCGGCGCCCTGTCTGTCGGAATAGGTCGGCACCGTGCCTGACAGTACGACCGTACCATCGGATACGTCCACCCGGATGTGTGCATCGTTCAAACGGCTGTCGGAAGAGAGCTGAGAGATCACATCGGCCTTGATGTCCTCAGGATTCCTCGAACCTGTTTGCGCCATATCTCCTTACCTCTTTTCCCATCTCCATTCCCTCTCTCTAAAAAAAATGGACGGGGAGAAGGAAGCCTGCCCCTTCGGGAATGCACTCCATAAGGCTCATCCGATCGACATGAATCATTCTAACCTCGGGGTGATCATTCTCAAGAAGGGATGTTCAATCTATGGCATGGTCCTTTTTTATACAGTCTCTCGGAAACGGATGACAATGAGGACCACCTCCCCGCCTGCCTGAATTTTCCATCTTTACAGCCCTGTGATTTTTCTGATATTCTATGAGCACATTCAGTTCTTGCATCTCGCTGTTGTGGAATGACTTCGTTTCCCCAGGTGCTCGGAAAAGAGGTGATCGTCTGATTCTATTGCTTAAATCAGGGCACGAAAAAGCTCCCGCTTTCCTTATCCCCGGTTTTTGCACGGCACGGCATGGCTTTCGATGCCGCCGGCAGCAAAGGGGCGGTCTCTGCTCTTTTCATGGCCGAAGGCTTGCGGGATGGTACGTGCCCGGTCAGACGGCCGTAAGTCCCGGGAAGTGTCACGGGGTTTCGAAATGGGCTTTGCATCTATTGATTGAGGAGGCAACATGGAATGTTCATTCAGGTACACCCGCAACAACAATCTCGGAATCATCGAGCTGGCCGGGGAAAAGGATTTCAGACAGGTCATGCAAATATGGGAGAGGATTCGACAGTTCATCCGCAATGACGGCCTGGACGGGATCATCATTGTGGACCGCATGACCAATGCACTCACCGAACACCATATGTTCGAGCTGGGAAAGTGGCTCGGATCGAGCCAGTTCCCGCGCGGGGTCAAGGTGGCGATCGTCGACCCGGGGAAAATGTCTCAGGGGAATATGAACGCATTTGGTGAGACGGTTCTGCTCAACCGGGGCTTCTACAACATCCGGGTGTTCCCGGATCATGAGACGGCCGGTACCTGGCTCGGCATAAAACGCCAGGCCCAAACAGATTCGCAGAAGGGAGTAGGACTGCCGTAGTCATGTTCCCCGGGCCCGCCGGGCCCCCGGGGAAAGCCGGCCTCTCCCTTTTTTCGATAGCATAAGGAGACTGCTCATGGAAAAGACTGTTCTATTCGAGGTGGAAGGTTCGACCGCGCTGATCACCCTGAACCGTCCCGAGAGGCACAACGCCATCTGCCGTGACCTGCTCATAGGCCTGTATGACGCCATTGACGAGACGGCACGCAACGATGCGATCAAGGTGGCCATCATCACCGGTAACGGCAGATCATTCTGCTCCGGGTTGGACTTGAGCGTCGTGGGCAAGGAAAACCTGCAGGATCCCCGTGGCGACGGGAGAGACATGCCGGATGTGTTCGCCGATTGCAAAAAGCCCATTATCGGAGCAATCAACGGCAACGCCATCACCGGCGGGTTTGAGCTCGCACTGAATTGCGATTTCCTCATCGCATCCGAAAACGCCCGGTTCATCGACTCCCACGCCAAGGTCGGGATCCATCCCGGTTGGGGGATGACGCAGTTGCTCCAGCAGGCGGTGGGGCAGAGGATGGCCAAGCAGATGTCGTTCACCTGCAAGCCTCTCTCGGCGCATGATGCGCTTCGGTGCGGGCTCGTCAACGAGGTGGTCCCGCCCGAGGAGCTGATCCCCCGGGCAAAGCAGATCGCCCAGGACATCGCCGAGGTCGATTTCGGGATCATGCTTGAGATCAAGGCGCTCATCGAGAAGCAGAACGAGGTCCCCATCCAGGAGGCCCTGAAGATCGAGCGGAGAGGCTTTCAGGAATTCCTGAAACGGGTGAACCTGTTTTTCTGATCCCCTGCTCGGGCCGCATCCTTCATAAAGGAGCGGGCGAGACGCCTTTTTATTCAGGACCTGCCTTCCCGGCTGGTTTCATTCGTACCCGGGCGTCCTTTCCCCCGGCCCACACTTCCGGCCGCGGGCTCAAACCCCTCCAGCAGCACGATGAAATGGCCCATGATCCTCTGTGAATCGATCTTGAGCACGTCGCGCGCATTGTCTGCTGAAAGGTAGATCTTCAGGTCGCGCTCCCTCTTCTCCTCCTCTGTTTCCCGGCCTTCGTCATCGAGCTTGACCGACTGCTGCACGATCTCCCACGCCTTGCGCTCCTGCCCGTCTATCTCCACGACCTTTTCTCCGGTGCAGGTGAAATGCGACTCGTACCGGGACCTGCCCGAGAAGATTTGGACGTGATGCTCCATGCCCGGTTTCCAGTCGATCTCCCGGATCAGATGAACGACAGAGAGGGGGTCCATGGTGAAGTCGGTTGTCTCGATCTCCTTCACCTTGTTTTCGAGGGGCTCCCCTTCCTCGGATTCCGTGCGCACCGATGTTATGGTGCCGTCGTCCCGGAAGTGTATGGCGGTGTCCTTGTTCGTTGAGCGCACCCTCGATAAGATCCGCGTTCTGACCGGCAGCAGCGAGTCGGCCCGGGTGAGGTTGCCTCCGCTGAAACGGGCCTTGTAGAACCGGTCGATGGTGGGACTGGTCCTGGCGCTGAAGCGGATCTCAAAGAGATCCCCTTTCTGATCGATTATCACGCGGCCGGTGCCGATGTTCAGACCGTTGAATTTGAAGCTGTAGTAGTATGTTCCGAGCCTTGGCCGGAACTCGGAATCAGGGAGCTTATGGGAAGCCCTTCTGCCGGCCACCGGTTCGACCGCACCGTGGGAGGCGCCCTGCAGGACGCTCAAGATCGCGATCAGGGCGGAAAGGATCAGAATGTGACGGCGTTTCGTTCTTCTTCTCATGCTGACGGGTATCCTCCAGTCTTTGAAGATGGTCCTCCCTGCCTCCTTAATCGTGAAAAGGGGAAGCCGGATCCGGTGGAAAACACATAAAGGGATCCCATCCCGCCATTCATGCCCTTTTTTTTATCGAATCAAAAAAGCACCGCCGCGTCCATGTCCGGGGATTTTCCGGGAAAAGAGTCCCTTATGCCCGGCGTTGCCGTCAGAGGTATTCATACGAGAGTGCTGCCTGGTCTCTTCTGCTGCGGAACCCATAGGCCATACCTGAAGAGAAAAGTCAAGCATTGTCCGTTTGCAGCGCGATCACCCCCTGTCTTCCCTGCCTGAAGAAGCCCTGCTTCCTGGCGGACGGGCAATAGAGAGCTGCCATGCCGCATTGATGAGCCCGATGTGGGAAAACGCCTGGGGAAAATTCCCGAGCATTTCGCCCGTGACGGGGTCCGCCACCTCGGAGAAGAGGCCCAGATCATTGCAGTATCCACACACCTGATCGAACCTTTCCATGGCCCTGTCCGTCTGGCCGGCAAGGGCAAGGCATTCCACCATCCAGTAGCTGCAGAGGATGAACCCGTTGGGCTCCTCAGGCCAGCGGCAGATGAGCCCGCCCTTTCCCAGGGTGCGCTCCACGGCGTCGATGGTCGCCTTCATGCGAGGGTCCGTGACAGGCAGAAAGCCCACGATGGGCATCAGCAGCACCGAGGCGTCCAGGTCGTCCGAGTCGAAAGATCCGGTGAACGCCTGCGCTTTTTCACTCCATCCGCGGGAGAGGATCACATCCCGGATCTCATCACGCTCACGTTCCCATCTCCCTGCCTCATTCCGGACACCCAACCGGGATGCGAGTTTCACGGCGCGATCCAGCGCGACCCAGCACATGAGCTTCGAGGAGAGATAGTGACGCTCCCTGTCCCTGGCCTCCCACATCCCGGAATCCGGCTCTCGCCAGTCCGATGCAGCCCTCTGGGCGAGAGTCACCAGAACCCGCCTGGTGAAACCGCTCATATCCCCCAGCTTCTCCTTGAGCAGGTAAGCGGCATCCAGCACCTCTCCCAGCACATCCAGCTGCTTCTGCTTCCAGGCATCGTTCCCCACCCGCACCGGGCGGCTGCCCAGGTATCCCTCCATATGGTCCAGCATGTGCTCGGTGAGGTCCCGCTCGCCACCTACACCGTACATGATCTGAACCCCCTGGTGACCCTGGGCGTCGCCTGTCCGGTCGATCCAGGCGAAAAACCGCTCGGGTTCGTCCGGGCACGCCCCGACCCACAGCGCCCGCATGACCAGACTCAAATCCCTCAGCCAGGCGAACCGGTAATCCCAGTTTTCCCGCCCGCCCGCAATCTCGGGCAGCGATGTAGTGGCTGCTGCGATCACCGAGCCGGTGGGCTGGTAGGTGAGCCCCTGGAGCACCAGGGCGCTCCTGCGCACCTTTTCACGGTAGAGCGCCTGATATCCGGTGTGGAGATCCGCCCAGGAATGCCAGGCGGCAACGGTGTCCTCGATCGACAACGGCACATCGATGTCCCGATCAGGCACTCCGCAGCCGGGCGCCCGGTAGGCGAGACTGAACTCTGAGCTCTGCCCGGCGCCGATCCTGAAGCGGGCACGGATGCTATCCCCGGTCAACTCTAAAGGCACCCCTGCGATCAGATCCAGCTCCACGGGTCCCCCCACGATGTTCCACCCGCGATCCGTGGATTGGTATCGAGGCGCGGTCATCCCGTACTCCATGCGGGGGCGGAACTCCATATCCATGTCCGTCTCGCCCTCAATCCCCTGCACGCGGCGCAGCAGGACATGGGGTACCCTCCGGCCGATGGTATGCCCCCGGGATCCGGGCTCGAACATGAGTGCATCGGTGAGCGACACCGAGCCTTCCGCTGTATGGAAAACATTGCGGATCACGAGAGAATCCCCGATATATGCCCATTGCGAACGATACTTACCCGCCGGGCGGATGTGCCAGTGCCCCGAGCCGCGGTCAAGGATGCGGCCGAAGACCGACGGCGAATCGAACCGGGGCAGGCAGTACCAGTCCACGGACCCGTCTCTTCCCACCAGGGCTGATGACTGGGAGTCGGACAAAAAGGCATAGTCCCGAATCTTCACAACGTTCACCCCGGCACGCCTGTACGGCGATCACAGCCTTGTCCTTCTAAGCGCCTTCCCCATGTGCGCATCTCATATTGTCGTGGCGGAGATGAAAACCCTTCCCTGCCCGCCGGCATTGGATGGATGCCCCCTTTTTCAGGGATCATGGGAAGACCCTGCGGCGTCTCCCTATTGAATTAAGGATAGGCAGGAGCGATGTGCCGTCAATGCCTCCTCGCCGGCGTTCTCAGTAGGGCCTGATCCTGTTGACGTTGCTCTCCTTGCCTATGACCACAAGGATATCACTGTCTTTGATGATGAAATCCCCCTTGGGGACGATGGTGAACCGTTCGGGTATGAGCTCCCGGATGGCAATGACCTGGACGTTGTACCTCTGGGGCAGTGCGAGCTGGGCCAGGGTCTTTCCCACGAAATCGTTCGGCGGCGCAATTTCGGCGATCTGGTAATCCTCGGACATCTCGATGAACTCGAGAATATTGGGCATGACCAGGCCCTTGGCCACTTTGATCCCCATGTCCTTTTCCGGGAAGATGATGTCTGTGGCGCCCACCTTCCGGAGTATCTTGCCGTGGTCCTCGTTGACCGCCTTGACGATGATCTGGCCCACGCCCATCTCCTGCAGATATAAAGTGATCAGGGTGGCGGCGCTGGTGTTGTCGCCCAGGCTGATCACCACCGCGTCGACCGTATCGAGCCCGAGGCTTATGAGGTTCTCTTTTCTCGTGGCGTCCGCGATCACCGGATTACGGGTGAAGTCCCTGATCTTCTGTACCCGGTCCTTGTCGAGGTCGATGGCGATGGTGTTCTGCCTCAGCTCGTTGAGCGTCCTCACCACCCAGGATCCGAAGTTTCCCAGGCCGATAATCGCAAATGTCTTTGCCATACGATCTCCTAAGGGTCAGCCGATCAGGATGTTTTCCTCTGCATAACGATAACTCGGTGCACGCCTCCGTGAGGCAACGATGTATACCAGGGTGAGTATGCCCACCCTGCCCACCAGCATACTCGCGATGATGAGGAGTTTTCCGAACGTATCCATCCCGGATGTGATCCCGGTCGACAGCCCCACGGTGCCGAAGGCGGAGACCGTCTCGAAGAGATATTCCATGAACGGGCCCCTGCTCTGCCCTGAAGGGACTGCGCCGTGCTGGTCGATCATATGCAGAAACACGATCACCAGGATGAAGACCACGGCCGAGATGAAGATCGTGATGGTCCGGGACACGACCTCGTCTGGAATCGTAGCCCTGAACACGTTGTTGGCATCGTTGCCCCTGACCCTGTTCATGACGACCACTGCCAGAACCCCGATGCTCGTTGTCTTGATCCCCCCGCCGGTGGACCCCGGGGAGGCGCCGATGAACATGAAGATCATCATGAACAGGAGGGTAGCATTGCCCAAGGCACTGGAATCGATCGTGCTGAAGCCCGCAGTGCGTGCGGTGACGGACTGGAAATACGAGACCATGATCTGTTCGGTCCACGGCGCACCGGCCATGGAATACCCCCGCTCCAGGGCCCAGAAGAGCAGGGTGCCGAGTATGATCAGTATCAGAGAAACAGCAAGAGAGAGGCGCGTGTTCAGGGTGAGCCTCGCGTTTCCCCTTCTGCCCAGGCAATTGATCACATCCCTCACCACCGGGAATCCGATTCCTCCCAGGATCATCAGTGTGGTGAAGATCAGGTTGATCCCGACATTGGCACGATACCGGCTCAGATCATCCGGAAACAGTGAAATTCCAGCATTGCAGAATGCGGTGATGGAGTGGAAGACGGAGTAGAAGACCTTTGCCGAGAAGGCCAGTTCACTCTCCCAGCAGGGCATCAGAAGCAGGGCCCCTATGAGCTCGGATAAAAAGGTGAAGGCAAAGATGAAAACCACCAGATATTTGATGTCCCGACTTATTTCGGATGTATAGGTTTCCTGGATGAACAATCGCTGGCGGATGCTGACAGTCCACCCGAGAGAGAGAAAGAGCAGGGCCGCAAAGGTCATGATGCCCAGCCCGCCGATCTCCACCATGAGCATGATGAGGATCTGGCCGAAAAGGCTGAAGTATGTGCCCGTGTCCACCACCGCAAGTCCGGTGACGCAGAAGGCTGAGGTTGAGGTGAACAGGGCGTCGATCCATTCGATGTGCCCGGACCTCGTGGACATGGGCATCCGGAGCAGCAGTGTCCCGAGCATGATGGCGATCAGGTAGCTGACGACGAAGAACAGACCGGGGCTGAAGAGAAGGAACCGGCTGAGCAGGGTACGGAAAGGACTTCCGGCTGCCAGACTCAAGAGCCTGCGTCCGGTCCGCAGAACCATGGGGAAAACCGTATCCATTGCAGGAACGCCTTTCCTAAAAAACGCCCTTCCCTTCTCCGATCGGCACATCCAAGGTCCGGCAGGACAAAAAAGCACCTGTTTCCAAGGGATTCCGGTTCAGTCACCGGTTTCGCCAAAAACATCCACAGGTGCAAAGGGGGATCCCCCTGGAGAGACCACGGCTTGAGCCTGTACACCAAGGGATAAGGGCCCTCATCCCGTCTCTTTACAATCAGAAGAGATCAATCGTCCATGAAGTCTGATTCCGGGAACATCATGCCGTCTCCCATCATCCCTGGTCCAAAGCCCCCGGGGCCCATCATCGGGCAGGCACCCATCATGCCCATACCGCCTCCCATCATCCCCAGGCTTCTCGTCACGGGGTACATGAGATCCGCCTCTGCGAGCTGCATGTACATTTTCACCCTCTGCCGGTAGAGTTCGGAGCGCAGGTCGTTGATGCTTTCCACCAGTGAATTCACCTTGGACTCATCAATCGTTTCCGTCGTCAGGGCTGCCTGGAGCTGGATTCTCTGTTCCCAGAGCTTCTCCCTGGTATCCGCCGTTGCCTGTTGATAATTCTGATAGATATTCCTGACCGTGCGCTGCTGCTCAGGCGTGAGCCGGCTGAGCATCATGGCATGGTGCCGCTCCATGCCATACATAGGACCGGGTCCCCTTCCGGGGATACCTTGCTGGGACAAGGCCGGGGCTGCAGCGGCCAGTACGATTACAAAAGCGGCGCAGATCCCTGCGACCGATTTCCAAAGATCCATACCTCACCTCCAGTTTCTTTAGATAGGGAGAAGAACGAATACCCTTCTTCCACTTTTTTTTGAGTCTCGGGCTCGACCGGGAATCATGCTCATCTTTTTAGAGCCCTTCAGAAGCCGACTTGGAGAAGAAATTCCATCCCTGCCGCATCCAGGCCGATCACAGTATATCGGTTCTCTACCCGGTTTTTCTGAAAATCCTCGTAATTCGGGTCGCCATTGCGGTGCCGTTGAGGAGGTCGGATACCCCGAGGCCGAGCATGGCGGCGAGGCTCAGGGTGATGGGACTGACTCCGTCCAGAGCGATGATGCCTAAGGCAAGCGCACCCATCCCAATGAGCAGCTGCGCCCCGGCTGCGGCATGGACGGACTGTCTGCCCGCCTCCCGGACATAGTCATTCTGTGCCAGGCTGCGGATTCCCGCCGTGTTCATGCGGGCCGTGACCCCGCTCGCGAGGAGCAGCGTAATTCCCAGGACGATCACGGCCGCCGGCAGTAGGATGGATGGCCTCACACCCAGCAATGACAGGACCCCCAGCACCACGCCCGTGCATCCGCCCAGAAACTCCACCACCATGCCGCCGCCCAGCTCGGCGCTCTCGATCCTGCCCTCACCTGCCTCGTGCATCCATACGGACATCATCCCTGCAACCGCCCCGCCTTCGAGCAGCAGTGCCGTACCGGCACCGATGGTGGCAAAGGCCAGCAGCGCTTCGGGGTATATGCCGAAGAGCCCGATGATGGCAACGGCTCCCGAGGCGGCGCCCACTATGCCTTCAGCCAGTGAACCGGCTGAAATCATTCTGATGGTGAGCCAATGCCGGGTATGAGAGGTATCAGGCCGGTGCTGCATGGGAGTCTCTGTCAAAGGATTTCTCTCTTCCAAATCGGTGCCTGTCTGCTGCTCCCGGCCGCTCTCCGCCATGGGCAAGTCGGCAGGTGCCGGGTATCCGATGAAGCCTCCTTTTTCTTTTTTTGCGCATCCGGATGGCTCCCGTCTGCTTCTCCTGTAGGTTAAGGATATCTTTAAGGCCTGCAATCTCAAATATGCCCATACCACTTCAGGGAATACCGGTTTCTCCCTTTATTAGGAGTAATGTGCCTCGCCCTGATAGTCGATAGAACCTGATAACGCCGGTTTGCCTTGATAAAGGGAAGCCGGCGCGACATCGGTCTGACGGAGAGCATATGCCGGCTTTTATCAGGAGATGGGCGCTCATGATCGCACTCTTTTTCCTGCTGTTGTCCGGGTGCGCCCATAAGGGTCCTGTATCTTCCGTGGATGGCCTTCCCATCAGGGCGCCGGCCATGGGCTATTCCATTCAGGCAGGGGCGTTCTCCCGGATAGAGAATGCGATCGGTCTCACCCGTTTGTTGGAGTCCCGGGGAATCGATGCATTCTATTTTGCTGACGGCTCAGGGCTCTTCAAGGTCCGGTTCGGGAACTACCCAACGAGAGAAGAGGCTGTATCCGCTGCCGAAAGCCTGCGCAATGCCGGAAGCATCGATGTCTTCATGATCGTGAGCCCGGGCGACTACGCACCTGCCCACAGCCATCCGGCACTTAGGGCATCCATCAGAGACGACCTCGTACGAACCGCCAGGAGCTTTATCGGCATTCCCTACCAATGGGGATCTTCTCATCCCGGAGACGGTCTGGATTGCAGCGGACTGGTCCTGGCCGTCTACCGGCTCAACGGCCTGAGCGTGCCCCGCACGTCATGGGACCAGTATGCACACGGCACGCCGATTGTGAAAAACCGTCTGGCAAAGGGGGATCTCGTATTCTTCTCCACGGGCGGGACCCGCCGCATCTCCCATGTCGGGATCTATATCGGAAACAACCGATTTATCCATGCACCCGGCACGGGCAAGACCATCTGCATGGAGTCACTCTCATCAGACTATTTCCGCAGCCGGTTCATGGGGGCGTGCACCTATCTCAATTGATCCCGCGGAATGTTTCCCGGGAGTGTGAAAGATCCTCAGATATATCATCGCCATGAGAAAGATGCTTTTTTTGCAAAAAGCTCTTTTATTCTCATATTCCCGGCACATAGAGCCGATAATACCAATTGAGGGTGAGGACACGGAAAAAGCCCAGCACATTGAGCGCGGCGAGGCGGATGCCGCAGAAACATTTCGCACAGCCATCGGGCAGCCCTTTCCCGAAAAAACGATGCTCCCCGAAGATGGTATGGATTGATGGAAGGTAAAAAGGCCCACCAGGAAATGTATGATGCTGGAATGAGAACCGGCGTGATATCCATCCTGGGGTTCGTCTTTGTCTTCCTCCTCATCATGACCGGCCGCAGTGAACACCCCTTGGGGGACAACCTCTTCGATCAGCGTGGGCCTCTGGTGAGGTCGGGCATTCCCCTTGTCTCGGGAGGGGCCGCGCCGCACACCGGCGGCGGATCACCCGCAGTCGTCGGCCAAGACGAAGAGCGATACCAGGACTACCTGGTCCGGATAACCAACTATGAGAACGAGGGATCTTTCGAAATCCTGAAAAACGGCAGGCAGGTCTATTCCCTGCACAAGGCGTCGAACTTCGGCTTTGCAAAGGTCCGCGAGGGGAAAAATTATCTCCTCCTCATGGGCACGGACGTCACGGGCAACGGACAGCCGGAGCTGGTAATCTCTGAGTGGAGCCTGGGGGCACACTGCTGCTATACCTTTCACCTGTTCGAGATCGGAGATCGCTTCCGCCACATCCAGAGCATCGATGCAGGAAGCAGCGAGTCCGCCCGCTTCCTGAACCTGGACGGCCTGCCCGGTCTGGAGTTTATCACAGACGACTGGACCTTCGCCTATGAGCCCGGCGGCTTTGCCGACCCTCCGGTTCCCCGGGTCATCCTCAAATTCGACGGCACCTCATATGTCTTTGCACGCGAGCTCATGAAGCAGGATCCCCCGGACGAAGGCCTGGTGCATGCAATAGCGAAGAACATCCAAACCATGGACGGCTGGCCTATGGGTTCCCCGCCTGCAGAGATCATGCAGGAGATGGTCGATCTGATCTATTCGGGCAATATGGCCCATGCCTTAAGCCTGCTCGATCAGGCCTGGCCCGCGGATGTAAGCGGCAAGGATGATTTTCTCCTGGATCTCACGACAACGCTCAAGAAAAGCCCCTTCTATAGAGAAATCCTCTCCCTCAACCAGTAAGATATCGGGGACGGGTTCACATTTTTAGACCCTCATTCGCCGGCGAGGCGACCGCCCCTGTTTTCCCTCCTCCTGCCGGAAACGAGAGCGGCCCTTACTGCTCCCCGCCTTTCTGCTGATTCGACAGGTACGCGTGGAAGGTCTCCGCGTAGATGTCCCAGATGGTCACGAACAGCGCAGCGATAATGGGCCCGATGATGAACCCTACGAGCCCGAACAAGCTGATGCCGCCCAAGGTGCTGAAGAAGATCAGGAGCTCGTGCAGCCGGATGTCCCTCCCTACGAGCCACGGCCGCAGCACGTTGTCCACGCTGCTCACCAGGAGGCCGCAGAAGGCAAGCAGCCCCAGGGCCCTGATGACCTCCCCGGAAAATGCGAGAATGATGACGGCGGGCACCCACACCAGCGCGGCCCCCACCGCAGGGATGATGGAGAGGAAGGTCATGACCGTACCCCAGAACACGGCACTGTCAATCCCCACCACCCAGAACGCCATACCCGCGAGGCTGCCCTGGATCACTCCGATCACCAGCGTGCCCTTGATGGCCGCACGGGTGACCGAGGTAAACCTTTCCAGAAGGCGCTGCTCGATGTTGCCGGGCAGGGGCAGGTAATACAGGACCTTCTGAAGGACCTGCTTGCCGTCCTTCAGGAGAAAGAACATGGTGTAGAGGAACACGAAGAAGAGAAAGATCGAGTAGATGGTGGAAAAGGTGATGGACTGGATGTAGGCGATGACGGCATTGCTCATCCCTCCCACCACCTCGCCCAGCCGCTGCAGAATGACGTTCTGATACTGGTACAGCGAGTCGTAGAAAGGCAGCCCTTTCAACGCCTCTCCAAAGGCGGTGGGCTCGGCAAGCCATTTCTGTATCCACGGCCTCACCGACTGGCTGATCCTGATCGCCTGCTGGGCTACGATTCCCAGGACTGCCAGCATGGGAAGGAAGATGATGAGGAAGACAATGAGCAGGGTGGTGAGTGACGCCAGGTTCTTCCTCCCGGCGAACCACCCCTCGAACTTCTGGTAGATGGGCTGGGCCATGGCCGAAAAGATTCCCGCCAGCAGGATTGCCATGATGAACTGCCTGATCAGGTAGAAAAAGAGAAGAGATATGAGCACCAGCATGATGATCAGGGGAATACGGTTCATCTGTGCCCGGTTCATCTTACCTCCTGTCCCTTCTCTAAAGAATAAGACTCAAAACATGCAACGGAAATATCGCCCTTCTCTCTCAAGAGAGATGCCCCGGGTTCGGGAGAGGGACCGCAGGTCCGGGCGGCGGGGGTGAGAACCGTCATCGCTACCTCTGGGCGGCTTCCGGCAGGGGCTCCCGGTCTTTCAGACCTTTCAGCCTGTCGTAGACCATCATGACCGTATTCACGTAAATCGTGTAGTGGTTGTACGCCCAGACAGCCTGTCTCTTCTTTTCCAGGGGTGCATCTTCCTTCCAGCCGCTGAGCTTGAGATAGTTGCCGATGCTGGCGATGGCGTCGTCCATATCGAAGGGGTTGCGCCTTCCATCGCCGTTGCCGTCCACGCCGTACTTGATGAACGACGATGGGATGAACTGGGCCGGACCCAGGGCACCCGCAAAGGACCCTCTGATGGTCATGGGGTCGATCCCGACCTGGGCGGCAAGCTCGATCAGGCAGGAGAGCTCGTTGACAGCCCAGGCGCCCTTTTTCCGGGCCTTTTCATACACCTCTTCGTCCGGGGCGGGTATCGAACTCGAACCGTCCTGATGCGACTTGAGCACGGAGTCGAGATACTCGGCATCGAGCGCCGTGCAGAGGCTGGCATAGGCGCGGAACACGTCGTATTTCATCGGGTAGTGCCCGAGTTTCGTCTCGATGATGAGGATGGCGGTGATGATCTCGGGAGAGACGCCAAAGCGCTGCTCTGCCAGGGCAAAGGCGGACGTATGCTCCTGCACGAACTGCGGCCCCCTCTTGATGAGCTTCGGGTCTACTTCCATGTATTCCGGCTGCTTGGCGGAAGGCCTCGGGGCGGAATGGAACAGGTTCTTTATGATGAACTCATTGTCGATGGTGAGCCGAGGATCGAGCATGAGCGATCTGATGTGTGTTCGCTTGTGCCCCTTGCTCACCAGCAAATCTTCCACAAAGAGCTTAGCGTCCAGCAGGGGCGCCCCACCGGCCGGTACCGATGCCGATTCCGCTCGCATCTGGGAATACGCGCCGGATGCAATCAGGACCATTGACGCGGCAAGTGCGACGATCAACGCCCGGGCGCCCGGCCACACATATCCGCCCCGGTGTGTCTTCCCGGACCGTGCGTCTCTGCAGCATTTCATGCCCTTCATCCTGTGCCTCTCATCATGCCGTAAGAGGCATGAACATCCAGTCTCCTTTGCAAGCTTACCTATACCGGCGGCCGGGAGTCAATGCTTTTCCTGGTGAAGCCATGCCCTCTGATGGGCCCGCTCAGCGCATCTCCAAACGATCGGCCTTGCACGCCCAAGCATCACCTGCGCCGCCACCGGGCGATCGACCGGCCGCAACGGCAAAGCATCGCGCCCGCTCATGATCTCTAGGATAGCCGCTCTCATTCCGGAGACTTGCGCGCAGGCCCTGCATCTGAACCCCTGGAACAGGCGCATGCGGCTCATCTTGCAAATTGACAATCAGACTGTATCAGGTATGATCCGGCACATGCCTGCGGTTTTCTTCGCAACAGGGCACATGGTGAAACATCTTCTGGCTGTGCTTGCGCTCGCGTGCCTGTTCTCGGCCCCTGTTTCAGGGGCTTTCCTGCCGGCAGCCGGGCCCGCGGACATCCCTGCCGCGGTCGAGATCAACCCCGGCGCAGTGAGGCTCGGAAGCACGGATCTATTCATCACCGCCATCATCGAACTGCCTGCGCCCTTAAGTCCGGATGCGGGCAAGATCGACGTGAGCCGGGTGCGTCTGCTCATCCGGGAAAACGAGATCCCTGCAGAAACTGAAAATTTCTCTCTCGGAGACCGCAACGGGAACGGCGTGCCGGACCTGACGGTAAGGTTTGACAGTCAGGCTGTGCAGGCCCACCTGTTCGCCGGCAAAGAGGAGCTGATCGTTCAAGGGGTGGTTGCGGGCTCTGCCGATGTCCGGTTCCGGGGATCGGACTCTATCAGGGTGAGGTCGATCGGGAAGAAGAAAAGGCTCACCCTGCTTCAGACCTCAGACCTTCACCACCACGCCTCCGGATACGGTCCATTCTTGGATTACACCCCCCTTGACACCACGGATAAGGACGAGGTCCTGGGCGGTTTCTCCCGGCTGGCCGCGGTCATCGACCGGGTCAGGAAAGAGCAGGCGGCTGTAAGTGTCCCGGTGGTGCTGGTGGATTCCGGAGACTTCCTTATGGGCACGGCCTACGACCTCACGGCATACAATCCCCTTGCTCTGCAGTTCTTCCAGGCCGCAGGCTACGATGCCGTCACCCTGGGCGACCATGAATTCGACTGGTCGCCCTCAGGGCTGGCCCTGCTCCTGGCCAACGCGCGGGAAGAGGGTTTCATGGTGCCGGTCCTGGCGACCAATATGTTCACCGACGGCGAAAGGGGCACCCGGGATGACGGGCTCCAGATGCTCACGGCCGATGGAGCGGTAGTGGACAAGCACATGATCAGACTCCCCGAGGGGCTGAACATCGGCCTGATCGGTCTGATGGGGCCGGAAGCAGGCAGCAGGGCCAAGGCGGCATCGCCGGTCACCTTCGATTACGACCCGGATTTTATCCAGGGTGTGGTCGATGACTTACGGAACAACGAAAACGCAGACCTGATCATCGCACTGTCCCACGGCGGGATACGGCCGGACGGAAGCGGCAATGATGCTTATCTGGCAGGGTCTGTTGCGGGTATCGACATCATCGCCTCAGGCCACTACCACACCACGACCCATGAGGCCTTTGTCAAAGGCCCTGCCAACACCCTGGTCTTTTCTCCGGGAGAATACGGCAAGTGGCTCAGCAGGCTCGATATCACCTATGATGAGTCTCTCGGCCGCATCGTGGACTATGCGTTCACCCTCATCCCCATCAACGACACCCTTGAGGGCGACCCGCACATCCAGGCCCTGGTGGAGAATCACCATAAGTCCATGAACAGGCTGATCTCGCGGCTGGGTGCCGGCATCGAGTCCCCCGTATCGAGCACCGATATCTCCCTGGCAAGGGCTCCCCTGAAAGAGACCGGCATCGGGAACCTCATCGCCGATGCATTCCGCTGGGCAGCCACCCATGCATCCTCCGGCAGCGGAAGACCCTGCGATGTGGGGATTGCGGCGAACGGGACCATCAGAGGCGACCTGTTTCCGGGCCGCCTGGGAATCATCACCCTCTCCGATGTATACAACATCCTGCCGCTGGGGCTCTCCCCAGGCACCTCCCGGCTTCCGCCCGGCATCCCGCTCATATCCGTCTATGCCACAGCCGCGGACATTTATGCCATCTGCGAGACAGGGCTCACCATCGCCCCGTCTCTGGAACCGGACTACTACCTGAACTTCTCCGGGGTGAGAATCGATTACGATCCCTCCCATGCATCCGGACTCCAGGGGGTGAAAACCGTGTACCTCTGCCCCGCCCAGGACCCATTCTGCCTCTCGGAGGGCACGCCTCTGGACCGCAGCGATAAGACCCGGCTCTATCGCGTGGCAGTCGACCTCCACACCCTGCAGATGATCCAGACGCTCCATGAGAGGCTCGCGCCCTACGGTTTTCCCCTCACCCTGCGGAATGCGTCGGGCGAGCCAGTCCATCCTGCAGACTATCTCAACTACTGCGTCGATGCCAGCCCTGATCCCGGCCTGCAGGAAATGAAGGGATGGACGGCCCTGTGGAAATTCCTGGCCGCGATGTTCCCGGCTGGCGGAGAGGGAATTCCCGCCGGCCTCTATGGCCGGGACGGCATGGCGCTGGGCAGGGTCCGTTGCATGCAGTGACCCTGCTAAGCAGGCCGGTCCTTCCGCAGACGCAGGGCGGTTCAAGAAGCGGGCCGCCTGCATTTCCCGTTGTCCATTCAGGGCTTCAAGATGTAGTATGTTGTCTCATCGGGAGTTACTTCAGCATCAGACCTAGAAAGGAGGCTCGGAAAATGGCAGCTCAGGGCTACGACAGCAGACTCGACAAGATGTTTTTCCCGAAATCCGTGGCTGTAGTGGGTGCATCGGATGTACCCGCAAAATGGGGCAATCTCATTCTTACCTCGATCCTCGGCTGGAAATACGCAGGCCGGGTGTTCCCCGTGAACCCGAAAAAGGACACCATTCTCGGTTTGAAATCATACCCGAGTCTGAAGGACATTCCAGAGCCTGTGGATCTGGCCGTGTTCACCATCCCCGCACCGCTCATACCCGAGGGTCTCAGAGACTGTGCGGCAAAAGGCATCCAGGCCGCCGTCATCGTCTCCTCGGGGTTCCGTGAGGCAGGCGGAGAAGGTGTCAGGCTTGAGCAGGAGATTCTTGCCGCTGCACGTGAGGGCGGTGTTCTCTTCATCGGGCCCAATACCATGGGAATCTCCTCTGCGCACCACTACTTCGAATGCATGCCCGCCCCCACCGCGCCGGGCCCGGGCGGCCTTGCCGTCATCTCCCAGAGCGGCAACCTCGGGCTGCAGCTCATCAAGTGGATCGCACACAAGGAGATCGGCCTTGCCATGTATGCGGGCACGGGCAACGAGACCATGCTCAAGGCGTGTGACCTCATGCAGTATCTCGGCTCGCGGGACGAGGTGAAGGTCATCTCCATGTACATCGAGGGGATCGAAGACGGCCGGAAATTCGGCGAGGTTGCCAAGACCGTGACCAGGGTCAAACCCGTCGTCGCGATCAAGGCAGGCCGGTCAGAGTCGGGCTCGAGAGCGGCTCAGTCTCATACCGGCTCCATGGCGGGCTCGTTCGCCACCTACAGCGCCATGTTCAGACAGTCGGGCGTCATTCAGGTCATGACCCCCACCGACCTCATCAATGTTTCCGCCGCAGCGGCTCACCTGCCCATTCCCCGGTCCAACCGGGTGGGGATCATGACCATGGGAGGCGGCTGGGGCATCATTGCGGCCGACGAGTGCGAGGATTCCGGTCTTCAGCTTCCCCCGCTGCCGGAATCTGTTATCAGGGAACTCGATGCCTGCCTGCCCAAATACTGGAACCGCAGGAACCCGGTCGACGTGGTTGGAGAGAATGATGCCGTACTCTATCTCAAGGTGATCGAGACCCTTGCCCGGTGGGAGGAGATCGACTCGGTGATCGCCCTGGGCATTGTGGGCAGATCGCGCTATGTGGAGGACTTTATCGCGGCCCAGGTTCGCCTGGACAGCAAGCTCTACAGCAGGGAATTGAAGCTTGCCGTGCTCAAGGACCAGGTGCAGACCGAAGAGCGCATTCTCTCTGGCGTCGCATCGCTTCAGAAGGAGACGAACAAGCCCATTGTCGTTGTGGGGCTCAACGAAGGCGGCCTCAGGCTGGCCGACACCTCGAACGGCCGGGTGGTCTACCTTTCGACGCCGGAAGAGGCGGTGTCCATTCTCGCACACCTGTCGTGGTACGGGAGGTATCTGAGAGGGTTATCCCGTTAGGATCGCCTGCCGTAGAAAAGGCCTTGCCACATCCCCTGCACCCGTCTCAGGGATGCGGCTTTTAATACCGCCGTCCGCCTGTGACAAAGGCATCAGGCCTTGTCCCTGAGTGTCTCTCGTACCTGAAGCGTTCCTACCTTGAGCTCTCCCACCTCCAGTGACCGGAACCTGACCCTGCCGGCGGACAGAGACCCGATAGCCATGCTTCCGACGGCAAGAGCTCCCACGGCAAACGCTGCCAGAGCAAGGGCGCCGACTGCCACAGCGCCCAGGGCCGCTAGAGGGATCTTTGATGGAAGAAGAGACCGGACCGTATCCGGAACGTACTTCTGCACCGCGAGAATGGCGCCTGCACCTTCTCTGATATTCCATACACCCATGAAGGACCTCCTTCTGGTGAATATCTCAAACAGAAGAATGGGGCTGGAACCTGCATGAATCAAGTATCCTCACCGCCTGTTCCGCACGGTATCCTGTGATCAAAAGGGACTGATAACCCCCACCTTCCCTCCTCTATAGTGGAACGTAGTGGAACCTTGTGCAGGATTCAAAAAAGAAGCTGCGACAGCGCACCCCCATGCAAATCTTTGAATATGTTGATATTACTGACGTAAGACCTATTATAAACCTCATGCCGCACCTGCCCGGCGCCGGTGAGATCCAGGCTCTTCACCATCAACCGGTGCAGCTTACCCATGCATGAAGGGAGAATGAGATGAACCAGGAAATCTCAGAGCCCTTTCCCTTGAGCAGACAGCCCCATCGGCCAAGCTCGAAGGCACAGCTCCTTGAAGTCCTGGTATATCTCTGCCTTATTGTGCCCTCGATGATTCTGAGCCTGTTCGCCATCAAGGAGGTGAGGGTCTCGTTCGTGATCGTGGCCGTGGACACCATCTTGCGGGATATATCCCTGGTGGCGCTGATCGTGTTCTTCCTCTGGAAAAACCGTGAACATTACAGCAGCATCGGGTGGATATCCGAAAACAGCGGTCGAGAAGCCCTGGTAGGCATCCTCCTCTTTCCGGTGGTGTTCTATTTTACCGGGCTTCTGGGAAGCATCCTGCAGGAGATCGGTTTTTCCGCCCCGTCAGATCCGCAGCCCTCTTTCCTGAGTCCGGAAGATCCATTCCAGATGGGGCTCGCCCTCGTGCTGGTTGTGGTGGTCGCCATCGCGGAGGAGACCATCTTCCGGGGTTATCTGATGCTGAGGATCATGGGCCTTGGGTTGGGCAGAGTTACGGCGGTCATCGCATCGTCCCTCATCTTCTCGCTGGGCCACGGGTATGAGGGCTCGGCAGGGGTCATTACCGTGGGGGTGACCGGAGCAGCGCTGGCGATTATCTACCTGTGGCGGGAGAGTCTTGTCGCCCCCGTTGTCATCCATTTCCTTCAGAACCTGTCAGCCATCCTGCTGCTGCCGCTCGCAGGATATCAGTAGCAGGGAGGCCTGCTCATCTTTTAACGCTTCCGGCTCACCTGGTTAATTGCGGCCATAGATGCGCGGTCTCTTGAACCGGAAAAACCCGTCATTTTCCTCGAGCTCGATGGTCCCGGCCTCATCGCCGAAATACTCTTCTCTCAGCTGCCTCAGCAGCTCTTGCCGCTCATGGCCGTCGTATTCGCTGACGATGCGCTCTCGATCCTCCATATACAACAATCCGGTCTCCCATCGTCTTTCATTCTCTGCATCGCGCCGGGCCAAGGATTCGATCTGGTCCTCGGTGAGGCCCATCTCCTCTCGGATCCGGTTGATCTCCGCTTGCCGCTCTTCCGGGCTCATCTGCTTCAGCTCATCCTGGACGGAATCCATGCTGAAGAAAATTTCGGACAGGAGCCGGGGCTGGTCGAGAATATACTCTTCCGGAGAACCTTCGTAGGTCTCGTGGAGGATCTGACGATACTCGTCAGCCTTCTCCCTGATGCTCAGGTCGCTGGATTCGTTGAGCATGATGATGGCATCCTGCGCCTTCGCGTTCCTTGCCTCTGTTGCCAGCATCTCCCCGGACCATATCTTCTCGGCGTCATCTCCGAAGAGCTCTTTTCTCTTTTCCCACAGAAAGGCAACCCTTTCGGCGGCCGTCATGCCCGCAATCTTCTCCCGGTTGTCTTCCAGCCAGCGGTTGTACTGGTCGAGCTTGTCGAGCGTCTCCATGATATCTCCGGTGTAATCGGGAAACGCCCTCTTGAGGATCGTTGAGAACAGCTCTTTCCCATTCGCCGGGTGCATGCCCACGACCATGTCTCTCACCCCGATGATGCTCGCCTGGGTGTTCTTTTCTGAGATGGTCTTTCCATAGTACTTTCTCAGCTCCTTGACGATCTGATCGCTGAACGGATCGCCCCCGGGGCCGGGGTGTTCCAACTGGGTGACGTTCCCGCCGGGTCCCCAGCCGGCCTCGCGAACAACGAACAAGAGACACAGACCAAGCACTATCGCGGATATCAGCATGCCGATGATAACCGCTCTTCTCTTCTTTCTTCTATCCATGGCTGTCTTTCTTTCTTCGGGCAAAACAACCTTACCTGATAAAAGGGGCAGGGGGGAGGCCGCCCACCCTGCCCCTTGAAGGGTGCCTTTTTACAGAAGAGGCTGGAGCTTGGCCCAGATCAGGCTTGCAAGCTTCTGCGAGCCGGAATTGCTTGGATGGACGCCGTCATAGATGATATCCGAGCTGGTGATGTATGACCGCGGATCGACGAACACGCGGTAATTGGATGCCGCGGTCGCGTTCCGGACCGCCAGGGAGAGCCGGGCATCCCCGTAGTCGACCGCCTGGTTCAACCTCGTGGTGCCGATGAGGCCGTTCTTCAGACGGTAGTAACCGAGATAGATGATGTTATCCACCCCGTCTCTGCCCATCCGGTTGAGCAGGTTCACGGTGTCGACATAGATGTCATCGATGAGTGATTTGCAGGATGACGAAAGCCCTGATTCCCACCAGTCGACCTTGCAGTTGTACGGATCAAAGAGCGTGGCCGGAATCAGGATGTCATTGCCGCCTCCGTCCATGAAAATGGTCTGGATGTTTGCATTGTCGCGTTTCGCTTTGTTGTACTGATCACCGATATGGCTTACCATGGAGCCGGAGAGTGCATACCGGCGGAAGGTCTGTCCGGCCCAGCTCTGCAGGTTGTCGTGGATCTTGCCGGACAGGGCGAATATGGAATCGCCCAGGTTCACTACATCATTGCGGGTGGCGTTGCGTATCTCGCTGACGCTCAGCAGCGAGCATCCGGTAGCCGCCAGGATGAGAACAAGAAAAGCCGCACCCTTTACCAATGGCCCTACTTTGAACCTCCTCATACTTTACCTCCTCTTTGGACATTTTTTATTGATGAAAACACAGCCTTAAAAACAATACTCGACAGAATGCCGATCGTGTTTTCTTTCCTCTGGAATCAAGGTGAGGCCATATCAATGGGATATTATATTGTCTTATTGCTATATATGATATTGACTATAATAAATTACAAACCCTTGTCAAGGGCCGTCCAGCAGATAGAGAAATATGCCGGAAGCATTGGTGCGGCACCGGGGGTCTGTATCGGGATCCAATGCGGGGCCAGTGGCCGGCTGGTGCCGGTAGGGGATCTTGGACCGGGAGGGTATGG